>ERZ1026876.159-NODE-159-length-43197-cov-47.322308_pt1 | contig 43197 bp, 71 predicted proteins | sample MGYA00380168_ERZ1026876 | MGnify/ENA primary metagenome ERZ1026876 (study PRJEB33269, sample SAMEA4719804) | human gut metagenome | biome: human-associated habitat; feature: organic feature; material: feces | place: Cameroon | collected 2013-10 ... | reverse complement strand
CACTTCCTGAGGGGCTGACCGTCGGAGGCTCCCTGTATCTGAGCGGTACGCAGATTACAGCACTTCCTGAGGGGCTGACCGTCGGAGGCTCCCTGTATCTGAGCGGTACGCAGATCAAAAGCAGCGATGCAAAGCGCGTCCGTCGATTAAAAGATGGCGATTACGTCGCTGGTAAATACATCTATTGCGACGGCATCTTAACGCACATTACAAAAATGAGAAAAGCCGGTGACTATACGCTTTATATCGGCAAGATTAAAGGCAGAAACGTTGTCAGCGACGGCACGCTTTATGCGCATTGCGAAACGCTTCGCGACGGAATTGCCGATATTGCATTTAAGCGCGCAGCGGAACGCGGTGCAGATCAGTACAAAGGCATTGACATGGACACACCAATTCCGCTGGAAGAGGCAAAGACGATGTACCGCATCATTACCGGTGCGTGCAGAGCCGGTACAGAGCACTTCGCGCAGAGTCTTGGAAACAAGCTGCAAGAGACATACACGGTGCGCGAAATGATCAGAGTCACAAAAGGCCAGTATAACGCGGAGAAATTCGCGGATTTTTTTGGGGAGGAATAAAAAAGATGTCTGACGTGGAAATTTTGACGTGGGAAAACCATGATCGCGCCAGGACAGAAGAACTTGGAGAACGCGCGGCGCGCCTCCGGCACCTAAAAGAGCGCCGCGCAAGGGCGCGGCGCGACGGCGCGCTTGTAAGCATTTGCGCATCGGCGTTCTCGGCGGGCGCGGCGGCAGCGTTTTTGGCAATCGGTATACCGCACGCCCCGGCAATCTTTTTGATTGTCGCGCTGCTTGCCGCCGGCGGAGGATACATTATCTGGGAGGCTAGATAATGGAGGACAGACAGCAAGAAGCCCCGGTTGCGCACTGCGAATACTGCGGAGGCGAGATTTACGCCGGTGAAATCGTCAGAAAAGGCGATGAGGGCTGCATCCATCAATGCTGTGTACCGGCGTTTTTGAAATGGATGATCAGTGAGGCGGGCGGATTTGCAGATATGACGGCAGATGCGCTCGGATATGAAAAAGAATCGGCTTAATTGGAGGATGAAAAATGGCAATTAAAAAACCGGCTGAATTGGATTTCAGCAATAAGAAATTTATGTGTATCATTTCCGGGCAGCCAGGTCTTGGGAAAACGACTTTGGCACTCTCAGCGCCAAGACCTTTCCTCTTTGACGCGGACAATGGCATTGCCCGCGTCAGAGCGGAGCAGCGCGGCGTGACATCCGTCGTAGAGTCCTATGAGGAAGTGCTAGGCGATATGGAATCCGACGAATACAAGGCCGCAGAGAGCGTTGTAATTGACACAGGCGGCATGCTTGTGCAGCTGATGAAAGACTGGGCAAAGAAGCAGGATGCAAAGGCAGCGAAAGATGGCCGCGCCATGTATGGCGTGATCAAGACTGAATTTGACCGGCTGTGCTATCAGATTCGCAGCAAAGACAAAAAACACTTGATTGTTGTATTTCACACGACAGAGCAGCAGAAAGGCGACACCATTCAGACGCGGCTTGCCTGCGAGGGCAGCACGAAAGATATTGTATGGACTCCGGCTGATTTTGGCGGGTATATGTACATGATGGGCAACAAGCGCATGATCGGCTTTACACCGACAGACGAATATTTTGCAAAAGGATGCTTTGGCGTGCACGGCGTAATGCAGATTCCGGAGCTTGCGCCCGGACAGAAATGTACATTCCTGACAGACCTTTTTAAGGTTGCACAAGAAAAAATCAGCGAAGAAGCACAGATATACAGCGCAGAAAAAGCAGAATATGACAAGGCTATGCAGGCCGGAAAGGAAGCTATCCAGAACGTAAAAGATCCTTTTACCGCGCAGCTTGCAGCGGACGCAATCGGGCAAATCCCCCATGCGCTGACAAGCAAGGCGGAAATCAAGAAGCTGTTTTTAGCCCGGCTGAAAGAGCTTGGACTAAAATACGATAAGGAGAAGAAAACCTATGTACTGGCTGACGCAAAGTCTGCTGAGTAAATGGCAGCATTTCCTTGATGCAGATGATGCATATGCAGATATGGCACTTCAATCATTCCTTTCGCTGCTGCGGCTGGAAGAAAAAGAAATGACACCCGCCATGCAGGCCGGGATTGATTTTGAAGCCGCAATCAACGCAGCGATATCCGGAGAAGAATTAGAGCCTGCCGGCGATAAGCACGACCGCGCTGTGAGGCGCTTTACGCGCCTCTGTGCGGGCGGTCAGCCGCAAGTGCCTATTGCCGGACGTATAAAAGCCTACGGGCTGGATTTCCAGCTATACGGTGTCTGCGACTACGTAAAGGCTGGGACAATTTACGATATCAAGCGAGTGCAGAGGTATGAATACGGAAAGTATTTTCGCAGCCCGCAGCATCCGATGTATCTGCATTTACTGCCGGAGGCGAGGAAATTCACCTACCTGGTTTTTGATGGAAGCAATACATACACAGAGACATACCGGCGCGGAGACTTTCCGCCAATTGAAGAAACGATCTTAAAATTTGTCAGATGGCTTGACGAATTTGAGTACATGGATGATTACAAAAAATACTGGGCAATGAATGAACGGAGGATGGAAAAAGTCTATGAGCTTTAAAAGCGTAGAAAATAACGGTGGCCTGATGAAAGAGGGCGATTACGAAGTTTACGTCAAGGAATGCGGATACTCGCAGACCAAGAACGGAAACGAATGCATCAAATTTGATTTTGTAGTCCGCGCGGATGTAGAGCAGGAATACAAGAACAAACACATTTTCAAGAATTTTTATCCGAGCCGAGAAACCGGAGAATATGACGTCGACAAGATCGGCAAGTATGCAAACGCCCTCGGTATTGAAAAGGGACAGGATTTTGAGCTTGAAGATTTGATCGGCAGAAATTGCATTTTGCACATCTCACACTTTACCGGTGACGACGGCGTAACGCGCGAGTGCATTTTCTGGACGGCGCAGAGCAAAGCAGAGCCGTATCTGGCGCAAGCACCTACAGCCAGCAGTTTTGATCAGGTGGACGATGTATCGGATGATGATCTGCCATTTTAAAATTCAAAAGGTGAAAAGGAATGGAACGAGGTCAATTTACATTTTACCGCAGCTTTGCTTCTGCGCTCCGCCGAATTCGAAAGGATGCGGACAGAGCCAGAGCGTATGACGCGATCTGCGACTATGCATTAGACGGGAAAGAGCCTGATTTATCAGGCCTTTCCGACGCTGCTGCAATCGCATTTGAGCTGATCAAGCCGACGCTGGACGCAAGCAAGCGCAAGGCAGAAAACGGAAAACGCGGGGCAAATGCCAAGCAAGAGCAAAGCGCAAGCAAACCAATAGCAAACAGTAAGCAAGCAGATAGCAAACAGAAAGCAAAAGGCAAGCGAGGGAAAGCATCAAGCGAGAAAGAGAAAGAGAAAGAGAAAGAGAATGAGAATGAGAATGAGATAGAGAGAGAGGTAGAGAACGAATGTTCTCTACCCCCCATACCCCCCTTTCAAGGCGAATTAAAAAACGCGGTTGACTCTTGGCTGCGGTACAAGAAAGAACGCCGGGAGAGCTACAAGGAAGAGGGGCTACGGAATCTTGTATCTCAAATCCGAAACAATGCGGAAAAATACGGCGAATCGGCGGTTGTCGAAGTCATACGTACCAGCATGGCAAGCGGCTATCAGGGAATTGTCTTTGATCGGCTAAAGGGCGGACAGCGGCAAATCCCGCAGCAGCGGATTGTCCAGCACGGAGACGCGCCCGGAGAATTTGAGCGCCGCGCCATGGAACGCATGATGCAGGAAACGCCGAAAGGCGGATGGGGAGATAAATGGGGAGATGAAACGTGAAAACATGGAGTACAAGCTTTTGCCAGCAGTGTGAGGATTTGAAAGCCGGGAAATGCAGCGGGTATGGGCACAAAAAAGCGCTGTGCGAAACAAGCGCGGAAGCTTTTTGCAAGAGCTGGGAAGCGACCTGTGAGCCATTCCGGCGGCTGCTTGCCCAAAGGAGGCGTAAATGAGCAGATTACCAGATCGCTTCGATGAGCGCTGCCCATGCAAAAAGGACTGCGCCAAAAGAAGCACAGAATGCAGAAAAACGTGTACGGCCTACAAGGAATACGAAGCTGAAAAAGCAGCGGAATACGCAGAAAGAAAACGGGTGGCCGAAGAAAAAGAAAACCGCTATATGCCAACAGCGGGGCTAAAAAGGGCGCTGCGGCACGTGCAGCGAGAAAGGCAAAGGGGGAAACGGAAATGACAAGTGAGGGGAGGGATACCGATGGACGTAGAACAAACTGCGATTGAGCGGCTACGGATGGCATCAGAAATGAGCCTGCGCCTGTACAAGCAGCCGCTTGTGATTACATACTCTGGCGGCAAGGATTCAGACGTGCTGCTGCATCTGGCGGGGGCGGCGGGAATCCCGTATGAGGTGCTTCACTCGCTGACTACAGCAGAAGCACCGGAGACTGTGTGGCACGTCCGCGATACCTTCCGGCGCTTGGAGCTGGCAGGCGTAAAATGTGACATCGATACGCACCGGACACCGGACGGCGGGAACGTCACCATGTGGAATCTGATTCCGCGCAAGCTGATTCCGCCAACGCGCCTTGTACGCTATTGCTGTGCGGAGCTCAAAGAGGGCGGCGCAAAAGGCCGGTGGATCGCCACAGGCGTGAGATGGGCGGAATCGCAAAAGCGCAAGTATCGGGGCGTTATGGAGACGCTGCACAAGGATAAAGCCAAGCGGCTGACGCTAATGAGCGACAACGATGAGAGCCGCCGCATGATGGAGGATTGCCAGCTCAAAGGTACACGGACGATCAACCCGATTATCGACTGGCAGGATACCGACATATGGGACTACTGCGCGGCAGAAAAAATCCAGATGAATCCGCTTTATGCCTGCGGATTTTCGCGTGTTGGATGTATCGGATGCCCACTCGCAAAAAAATCTGCGAGAAAAAAGGAGTTTCTCCGGTATCCGAAATATCGTGATGCCTATATCCGAGCTTTCGACCATATGCTGGAAGCTAGACGAGTGCGCGGGAAGATGGCAGGCGGGATGACGTGGGGAGAAACCGGGCTGGACGTGTATCACTGGTGGATGGAGGACGGCGTGCTGCCAGGACAGATGATTTTTGATGGAATGGAGGAAGATGCGCTATGACAGACAAGGAAATCGTGCAGGCGCTGCGGGTATGCGTCACGGACCCAGATGATGGCGGGGACTGTGAAAATTGCCCAGCAAGCAGGCCGGAGGGTGAATACTGCTTGACTGCGGTAATGTCAGAGGCCGCCAGTCTGATCGAGCAGCTCCGCAGGGAGATTGAGTGGAAAGACTCGGTGATTGACTGCGCGCAGAAGAAGCGGACGGAGGCAGCGGCCGAGAGGGACGCACTGCTTGAGTATGCAAAGCTTTTTACCGGCTGCGACACCTGCAAGCGACGAAATTACTGCAAAAGCGACTCCGAATGCAATGCCTGCGAACAAGATGTAAAGGGAAATTGCTATTGCAAGGACTGCGAGCGCGGGAGCAAGTGGGAGTGGCAAGGATTGGCGGAAGCGCCGGAGGAGGGATAAAAGGTATGAGACTTACAACGGATACACCGAAAAACAATCTTGAAATGGCACTGAACCTGTTCTACGTCAAGGACAAAGATGTTTGGGTGCGCGGATACGGGAAGAACGGAGCAGACATTTCCCTGCTCGATCTGACGCGGGAAATTCTGAGTTACCAGTGCCCCTATGTGGAGTCGGATATTTCTGATAATGATCTGATTATGATGATGCCGGAATGGCTCTTTGACGATGTGGGAGCGACAGAACACGTAGTCGGGCTGCTTTATCAGGCAGCATGGGTATGCGCAGAGCTGCGCGAACACTTGAAACAGTTTGAGGATAAGGAGGCCGCCGATGGAACGACTGACAAATAAACGCGAAGCTGACGCGCAGCGAGAAGAGTACGAGCGCCGCCTTGCAAACGGGTATCCTCGGAATATCCCAGAGGAGCGGTTTCTGCGCCTAGCGGCCTACGAGGACACGAGGCTGATGCCGGAGGAAGTCCTGCCGAAAGATAAGGCAGACGAGATTGCTTTGAAACTCATGCGCCTTGCAGATTTGGAAAGCCTTTGCAATTATACCAGACTCCGTGAGCTTGCCGAGGCCGACAAGGACGGACGCGTCGTGGTGATGCCGTGCAAGATCGGCGATACAGTGTGGAGAATAAAGCGGACATTTGAAGAATATCCGGATAGAAGCAAGCCGTACATTGAGCCAGACTGCTTCCTGCTGCAAGATGTTTTCAATATAGGAAAAACCGTATTTCTCACCCGCGAGGAGGCCGAAAAGGCGCTTGCAGAAAGGGGCAAGGCATGAGGCTTTTGATTGGCGGAAGTCCGTGCACGCATTGGAGCATTGCACAGACCAAAAACCGCGAGACCGAGGCCAGCGGCCTTGGCTGGGAGCTGTTTTTGAATTACCGCATTGCGCGTGACAAATTCCAGCCGGACTATTTTCTGTACGAAAACAACAAGTCCATGTCGGCGGCGATTCGGAAGCAGATCACAGCAGAGCTTGGCGTTGAGCCGGTGCTGATTAACAGTGCTTTGGTGAGCGCACAGAACCGCCAGCGCCTGTATTGGTGCGGAAAGCGCAACTCGGACGGTACATATAGCCAAGTGAACGTTCCGCTGCCGGAAGATCGGGGCATTTTGCTGCGGGATATTTTGGAGAGCGGCGTCTGCTGGCGCGAAAAGGGGTACGTACTGAAAGCAAATTATGGGAAAGCGTCGGCAACGAACTTTTTTGATGGCGGGCACTTCCCTGCACCCGGCGCGGCAGAGCCTGTGCGCGTTGGGACAATCGAGAGCGTGACGCTTTGCGGCGGTGGCGGCGGCCTTGGCGCAAAAACCGGGCTGTACGCTGTGCCGATGCGGGTACGAGAGGCGACAAAGCAGGGGAATGTGGACATCGCACCGAGAGAGTGTGTGGACCTTGCTATGCCGGGGAGCAAGACCCGCAGGGGCCGTGCCATGCGGGAGAAAAGTAACTGTCTGACGACATCTTGCGAAATGTTCGAATATTGCGGGACGCTGGATATGCCGATCTATCAGGTGCGGGATGGGCGTATCACCATCAAGGGCAAGGAGTACCCTATCAAGTTGCGAGACGATTACTACATCATCCGCAAGCTGACCGTGACTGAATGTAAACGCCTCCAGACTGTGCCGGACACATACGCCTTTCCCGTCAGCGACACCCAGGCGTATAAAATGCTGGGCAACGGCTGGACCGTGGATGTGATTGCCCACATTATGAGCCATTTTACCGGACTGACGGAGGAGCCGGTGGAAGTGCTCTCCATGTACGACGGTATGAGCTGCGGCCATATCGCGCTGGACAAGCTGGGCGCGGAGATCACCGCCTACTACGCAACCGAGATTGACAAATACGCCGTACAGACCACACAGCACAATTACCCGGACACCATGCAACTAGGCGACGCATTTCAGGTTCGTGCGGAGGACTGGCACCTGCCGGAACCGACGGGAATGGACGCGGCAGAAATGGAGGGCAAACATAATGGCTGAACTGAAACCGTGCCCGTTTTGCGGCGGTGAAGCAGTAATAAGCGTTGACCATGACTCAGTGGTGGATACGCAAGGCCGACGTTGGGCATATACCGTAGTATGCAATAAGTGCTGCGCAACGTCGGGGCTTACATATACGCCTGAAAAAGCAGTTGAGGCATGGAACAGGAGGATAAATGATGGGGCAACATAAGCACAACCCAACCGCCATTGCGGCGGCAAAAGGCGAGCTGCCGCCGAAGAAGCGAGAGCGGCGGCTGACAAAGCGGCAGGCGGAGCGGCTTTTGAAAGCAGAGATCTTGAGTAGATGCACGCCGCTTTATATCTTTAAGCCGGAAATGCAAAGCAGAATCATAAGGGAGTATATGGCTTATGACTGATTATATCAGCCGCGAGGCGGCACTTATGAAACTAATGCAGCACGGGTGCAGCGCAAAAAACTTGCAATCCATCTCGGATATGCCCGCCGCAGACGTTGCGGAGGTGGTGCATGGAACGCCGGTGACGGAAGTGCGCACGAGGACGATTGTGGGATACCATGAGGAGATCGGAGTTTTAGCGGGAGACCACTCTACACTTTACCGCAGGAATATGGTGCATGCGGACATTCCGTATGACCACTGCCCAATATGCGGCGCAACGCTTTGCTCACGGTGGCACAACTTCTGCGGTAAGTGCGGGGCGAAGATGGATGGAGGTGACGGAAGTGTGACTGATGACTTGGAGAGGAAACTGGACAAAACCGGCAAACTTGTTCCGCGTCTTTACGGTGACTATGTCTTCTCACCGTGCCAGAACGCATTCAACGGAAAGACGAGCTGGTGGCTGAGCAAGAAAGGTTGCACAGTAGCGATCTACTGCTTCACAGCAGGAACAACGGCAGAAGTTGACGCGCAGCTCTCCGCAGGCGGCGGACAGGCGTACATCCAGATGTTTGAGGAAAGAACCGGAGGGAGCGAACATGAATGATCCAGTAAAATACACTGAAATATGCGCGTTGTACCATATACGGAGGTGCAAGAGCGGAGATTTTGAAGAAAGGAGGTGGCCTGTTGGGAATGATACTGGCAATTGACCCGGGGAATATGGAATCCGGGTATGTCCTCGTAGAGCACGACGGCGAAGAAATTCGGCGCGTTCTGAAAGTTGGGAAAGAGCCGAACCGAACTGTTTTGGACGTGATCAAAAGCACACCGACCGGCTACGATTTGGCAATTGAAATGATTGCCGGAATGGGCATGGCCGTAGGCGCAGAAACGTTTGACACCTGCTATTGGATCGGCCGATTTTGGCAATATGCAATGGACGACAGCAAGGCGGCGGCTCTGACAAAAATCTACCGCCGCGAAGAAAAGCTTGATCTGTGCGGCTCGCTATCTGCCAAAGATGCAAACATCCGTCAAGCCCTCGTCGACCGCTACGCGCCCGGTCAGCCGAATTTCGGCAAGGGCACGAAGAAGAATCCCGGCTTCTTCTACGGCTTCTCGGCGGATATGTGGGCGGCTATGGCGGTTGCTGTCACATATTTTGACAAATACATAAAGGGGGTAAAATTTTGAAAATCGAAATATCAGTCCAAGCAATGCCAGAAAGCCAAATCCTGCGGGATGCACTGGAGGTTTACGGCGATAAAAATCAAAAAATTGTAGCAATTGAAGAAATGGCCGAGCTGCAAAAAGAGCTTTGCAAAACATTGCGCTTGGCGGGAGACTACAACCATTTGGCCGAAGAAATCGCAGATGTGCAAATCATGCTTGAGCAGATGATCATGCTTTACGATTGCCGGGCGGATGTTGTGCACTGGCGGCGCGAAAAGCTGGCGCGGCTGAAAACCAGAATGGCTGCTGTGCCGAGCGTGTGAAGCACATTGGTGAAATTGTACAAAAAAGGCTTGGGTATCGGAAAGGGGGTGACGCGGTGAGCAATCCGCGCTATGGTTGGTGGTCTTATGCAAAGTGGATGATTCGTAGCTATAAGGGTGGCGGGCTCATGACAAAAGACGAGCTCGCCGCTGTCAAGGATGCAATCGAGGAGACGGAGCAGCTGATCGACGGCTCGGAGCGGATACGGCTGATCGATCTCGTCCTTTGGAAGCGGACGCACACGCTGCAAGGCGCTGCAATGGCGGTGCATGTTTCTGAGCGTACCGCGCAGGAGTGGCACAGACAGTTTATCCGGCTGGTTGGACAAAAAAGAGGGCTTTCTTGAAAAAGTTTGCGTCCCAGAGCCTTAAATACCGTGTATCATCGGAAGCGTGGAGGAGAAATCTCTACGCTTCTGCGTTTTGCAAATGCTTCTGTTTACCGTGTATATATAAATTTATTTATATATACACGGCAACAGAAGCGTTAAAAAGGCTTTGCGCTGGCCTTGGCATTTTCTGCTGACGGTATGTCAGCGGAGTGTCAACGTTCATTTTTCTTCTTCTTCAATACTTGGCATCCGAGGTGACTCGGATGTCAAGGCGAGCGCAGAGCGATACGGGCTGTTAGCTCAGACGGCAGAGCAGCTGGCTGTTAACCAGTGTGTCGGCGGTTCGATTCTCTCACAGCCCGCCAAAGATTTGGAGCTGTGGCAGCGGAGGCAAAGATATGGCGAATTTGCGAGCTCTTGCATATAAGCTGCAATCTGCTTTGCTGCACAACGGCATCAAGATAAAAATCAATCAAATGCAGATATATTCCGCAAAAATGGACAGGATGGTGACAAGGTACATGGTTTCTGAATACAGGCCCGATGAAAAGCCGAAGAATGTCACTTTGCTGGAAACGTACCAGATTGCGGACGTTGTGAAGCTGCTGGCCGGTCTCTATAGCGATGGCGGATGAAAAGCTTACACCGAAGCAGAAACGATTTTGCGAAGAATATTTAAAATCTGCCAACGCCTCAGAAGCAGCGAAAAAAGCGGGATATAGCCTGAAAACGGCCCCGTTTATTGGCGCTGAAAACTTAAAAAAACCTCAAATTTCTGCCTATATTAAGCGCAGGATGGGTGAACAAGAAGCGGCGCTGGTCGCTGACGCAAACGAGGTGCTGCAGTTTTATTCTGCTGTTATGCGCGGAGAGGTAAAGGACCAATTTGGCATGGACGCTTCGCTTTCTGACCGCCTGAAAGCTGCAGACAGTCTGGCGAAACGTCTTGCTGCAGCAGAACTTAAGCCAAACACGGAAGATGCGGTGCGGGTGATTATCGATGTCTGATGTTCGGTTGTCCGAAAAAATCGGCCCTGCCTTTTATAGCGTGGCGCATGACGTGTTCCACCACGGTCACACGCACTACGATTTCAGCGGTGGGCGCGGCTCACTGAAATCCTCCACGGTGTCTGTACTCGTCCCCCTGCTGCTGATAAACAACCCAAACACACACGCACTTGTGCTGCGCAAGGTTGCAAATACTATCCGCGATAGCGTGTACGCACAGTATATATGGGCAATCGGTGAGCTTGGAATGGCGGCATATTGGGAAGCAAAGGTTTCTCCAATGGAACTGATATACAAGCCTACAGGCCAGAAGATCATGTTCCGTGGCGCTGATGACCCGATGAAAATCAAGTCTATCAAAGTCCCGTTTGGCTATATAGCTGTGACGCACTTTGAAGAGAAAGACCAGTTTGCCGGACGTGCGGAGATACGAACGATCTTGCAGTCGACTATGCGCGGCGGCTCGGTGTTTTGGAACTTTGAAAGCTATAATCCGCCGATCAGCCGGGACAACTGGGCAAACAAAGACAGCTTGGAAGAACGCGCGGACAGGCTGTGCCACAAGTCAACGTATCTTGAAGCACCGCCAGAGTGGCTGGGGCAGCAGTTTATTGACGAGGCTGAACACCTGAAAGCCACTGACGAGCGGGCGTATCAGCATGAATACCTCGGCATCCCGGTCGGCACTGGCGGAAATGTGTTTGACAGGATCGAGCTGCGGGAGATCACAGACGAAGAAGTCAAAAGCTTTGACCGAATCTATCAGGGAGTGGACTTTGGCTGGTTCCCTGACCCATTTGCATTTATCCGGCTGCATTACGACAAGGCAAGGGAAACAATTTACCTGCTTAACGAGATATACCAGAATAAGCTTTCGAACGAGCAGAGCGCGACGATAATCAAACAGCGCGGATATGGCAATGTGCGCGTCATCTGCGACAGCGCGGAGCCAAAGAGCGTTGCTGACCTACGGGCAATGGGATTGCCGGCGTATGAGGCTGTCAAGGGGCCCGGCTCGGTCGAATACGGTATGAAGTTCTTGCAGAGAAGAACGATTGTAATTGATATAAAACGAACGCCACATGCCTACGATGAGTTCGTGGGCTACGAATATGAGAGAAACAAAGACGGCGATATAATCAGCGGATACCCAGACGCAAACAATCATTTGATTGATGCGACGCGGTACGCCTTAGAGCCTGTGAGCCGTAGAATGGGAGTTATTGCATGACGGTTATCGATAAATTAAAGGAACTCGGGTATACGACAATCCCAGATGAATTCTATACATACGTGTCCCTTTGGAAGTCGTGGTACGTCGGCAAAGTCAAGGGGTTCCACCGGTATAGGGAGTACAACGGACATGAGTGGGTAAATAGATCGAGAGCTTCTCTGGGCATGGCGAAAAAGGTTTGTGAGGACTGGGCGAACCTTTTGATGAATGAGAAGGTTCAGATCACGCTTGAAGGCAAGAAGGAGCAGGAGTTTATCGACAGGGTTCTGACGGCGAACAACTTCACTGTCAAGGCAAACGAAATGCAGGAAATGAAGTCAGCGCTCGGAACCGTGGCGTACATTCCACGTGTGGTTGGGCAGGTCGTTAACGAAAGCGGCGAGATCGTGCCGGGCGATGTCTCCGGTATCGCGCTGGATTACGTTACGATTGAGCACATTTTCCCTCTGGCGTGGCAGAATGGCTTTATTTCGGAGTGCGCGTTTGACAGTGTTGTCACGCGAGGTGGAAAGAATTATCTGTATTTGCAGGTTCACCGGAAAGACGAAAACGGCCTTTACGTCATCGAGAACAGCATTTACCGATACGAAAACGAAACGCTTGCCGACGCACTGCTTACAGATGTCCCAGGCTTCGAGAGAATCCCACCGGTCGTACATACAGGAAACGACAAGCGGCAGTTCGTCATCGACAGACCTAACATTGCGAACAATCTTGATTATCTGCTTCCGGTTGGGATCTCTGTATACGCAAACGCTATTGATGCGCTAGAAAGCGTCGACAAGGTATTTTCGTGCTATGGAAATGAGTTTGACAACGGAGCCTTGCTTTTAGCTGTAAAAATGCCAGCGACTAGGTATGAAGACGGACAACCGACACTTGATGATAGGGATAGACGGTTTTATCTTTTGCCTGAAGACACACAGCAAGGAAATGTCGTAGAACCGATTTCTCCACAGCTCCGCACGCAACAGCTAAATATTGGGCTGCAAGACCATCTAAATATTTTGTCCAGCAAGTGCGGCTTTGGCGAGACCTATTACCGTTTCGACGGCGGCAGCGTCGCGACAGCAACGCAAGTTATCAGCGAAAACTCCACCATGTTCCGCACCATTAAGAAACATGAAATTGTGCTGGAACAAGCGCTAGTGGAGCTGTGCCGTATTCTGCTTCGGTTGGGAAATACAGCTATGAACGCCGGTCTGAATGAAGACGTGGAAATCTCTATAGATTTCGATGACAGCATCATAGAGGACAAAGCTACTGATTTCTCCCGCGATATGCAGCTTCTAAGCGCAGGCATCATGAACGACTGGGAGTTCCGCATGAAGTGGATGAACGAGGACGAGGCGACCGCAAAGGCGGCGCTGCCGAAGGCGCAGGACATGGTAACTGAGGAAGAAACGGAGGTCGAGTAATGGGATTTGGAGAAAACACTGGGACTTTTGGGGTTGTGAAAGATGAGCCGGTATCCATTTACCCCAGGACTACTTGATGCACTCCCAGAGGATCTGGCAGAACTGTTCCGAGGATTGGAAGATACGCTTCTCGATGAAATATGCAGTAGGCTTGCGCTGAAAGACCAGCTGAACGAAGTGACTGTTCAGGCAATCAGAGCGCTTCGTTCGCATGGTATCGACACTAAGGAGATTGAAAAAGCAATCCGAAAGACCTCTGGAATCAGCGAGAAGAAGCTCAAGGAGCTTTTCGGTGACGTTATTGCCAGAAACCAGAAGTATTACACAGATGTTATTGACATGGCAGGGCTGACACAGCCCGATATTCTGGTGAGCACTGCGACAATCGAAGCAATCAGAGCGCAGACGCTTGATGAATTTCACAACATCACACAGTCTATGGGATTTTTGGTGGAAAAAGGCAGGAAGATGCTTCCGCCAGCTCGTGCGTATCGGTGGGCGTTGGATTCTGCTGTTATGCAGATTCAGAGCGGGGCAATCAGCTACAATCAGGCGATTAAGTCTGCTGTGCAGCAGCTTGCAGGTGGTCTGAAAGTCGTGAACTACGAAAGTGGACACGTCGACAACATCGACGTTGCTGTTCGGAGAGCTGTCATGACCGGCGTGAATCAGATCTGCGATCAGTACACGAACCAAAGCGCAGAGTACCTTGATACGAGATACTTTGAAGTGTCTGCGCACTCTGGAGCGCGTGACAAGCCGGGTGCTTCGCCGTGGTCAAGCCACAAGGACTGGCAAGGGAAAGTCTATTACCAGAGCGAAAGCGGCGAACCTGACCCGCTGGGGCTTTACGATGACCTTGTGGAGACTACCGGCTATGGATACGTCGATGGATTGACCGGCGCAAACTGTCGGCACCATAAATACCCGTTTCTTCCTGGCGTTTCGGAGCGGACTTACACAGACGAACAGCTTGCGCATATCGATGATGGGCTTGGCTGCGAGTTTGACGGGAAGAAATACACTGCATATGAAGCAACGCAGATGCAGCGCCGCATAGAGCGTCAAATCCGTGCGCAGAAAAAGCTTAGAAACGCATACAAAGAAGCTGGACTTTCCGAGGACGCGACCGCCGCGAGCATAAAGCTTCGGCGGCTGAACGCAGAATATAGCAGGTTCAGCAAAGCGGCAGGGCTACCGGAACAGCCGGAACGATTGAAGGTGCTATATACAGATGCAAAATCCGTGGCTGCGGCGGGCGCGGTGAAAGCGGCAGAACCAGTCATGCGGCTACAAGAAACACTTGATGTGAAATCTGAGGTCGTGAACGGCATTGTCCCGAAAGGTTCAGAAATAAGTTCTATCCGTGAAATAGCTGGCGGAGATTCCGGAAAACAACTAAGAGCGGCGAAGTTCCTTTCCGGGAAATACGGTGGGGAGCCGTTGCAATGGCGGAAAATGGGCGGTATAATACAAACAGACAATTTCCGGTATGATGTTCACTGGTTTGAACGCAATGGAGAGCACTTCGAAGAGAAGCTGAAAGGGGTGAAGAAGAAATGAAGGTGAGATATAAAGGGCCAACGTTTGGAGGTGGAGTCCTCGGGCTGACAGACGGGAAGACCTACGAATGCACGGGCACCGAATATGACCTGCTTCGTATCATCGACGACGAAGGGGAAGATTACCTTTATTCCGCGTCCGCCCCTGCGCCACTCAACGGCGAAACGCCACCTGGCAAATGGGAAATTGTCGAAGATGATGCGAACGGTACGCTTACGAGATTGCTTGAAGGTGACTGATATGATTGACGAAAAGTTAAAAACAGCCATTGAGCGGGCGCTCGCGTCTGGTTTCCGTGTGGAAATCCTGCGAGACAAGGATGGAAACATCATCGTGCAGACGATCCAGCGAAAACGGCTGAAAACTGAATAAATTCCCACGGCGTAAATGTTCGCCGGGATGGGCTGAATGAAGCCAGTTGACTACGATTTGTGGTCAGCTGGCTCTTTTTATTTATCAACACTGACCGACAGGTCGTTAAACAAGGAGATTTTTATGGCAGAAGAAACCAACGTGCAGGGCACGGGAAACACTGCGCAAGAGCAGGAAAAGACGTTCACGCAGGCCGACGTTGACAAGATGATTCAGTCGAGACTTGACCGAGAACGGAAGAAATACCCCAGCGAGGAAGAGATCACCGCATACCGGACATGGAAAGACAGCCAGCAGACCGAACAGGAACGGCAGGCAAAACAGGCGAAAGACCTTGCAGACAGCAAGGCGGCACTGACTGCATTGCAGGCTGAAGCCGAACAGCTCAAGCGGGACAAATACGTCCTGGGCAAAGGCCTGACCGGCGAGGACGCTGAGTTTATCGCGTTCAAGGCCTCGAAGATGGTCAATGACAAGACCACGTTTGAACAGGCTGTCGACGAGCTTACAGCGAATCGCAAGAAAGCGACGTTCGACTGGACAGCACCGGCAGGCGGTGGAACCAAAGAAACAAACATGAACAGCACGATGAACGCCCTGATTCGGGGCGCTCTGAAATAACGAAGGGAGAATCATATGCCGAATATTATTGACAGAAATGCACTTTCCGGTCTTATTCCGGAACCTGTAACCCGCGAGATCATGCAGGGCGCTATCGCGGAATCCGCAGTTCTGCGCATGGGTAAGCGACTGGCGAATATGTCCAGCAAGACGCAGACCATCAACGTCCTGGACGCGCTGCCCTCTGCGTACTTCGTCAACGGAGAAGCAAACGATACCGGATCCGGTGAAGCTTTCAAGCAGACCACGAAGATGGCGTGGGACAAGAAGAAAATCTATGCCGAGGAAATCGCGGTCATCGTTCCCATCCCCGAAGCAGCACTGGATGACGCAGATTATGACATCTGGGGCGAGGTAAGACCTAGACTGACCGAGGCTTTCGGCAAGGTAATTGACGCTGCTATCCTGTTTGGCACGAACAAGCCCACCACGTGGCGAGATGGTGTTGTGCCCTCTGCCATTGCTGCTGGAAACGGCGTACCCGTCGGCACAAGCATCTTTGACGACATCATGGGCGAGAACGGCCTGATCGCGAAGGTCGAGCTTGACGGCTTCAATCCGAACGGCGTTATGTCCGCGATCCAGATGCGCGGAAAGCTGCGCGGCTTGAAAGACACGACCGGCCAGCCCATCTTCAAGTCCGATATGCAGGGCGCGACCCGCTATGGCCTTGACGGCATGGACATGTACTTCCCGATGAATGGCGCATTTGACCCGTCTCAGGCGCAGATGATCGTCGGCGACTGGTCGCAGTTGGTCTATGCAATCAGGCAGGACATGACGTTCAAAATCTTCACCGAGGGCGTCATTCAGGATCCGACCACGAAAGCCATCACGTATAACCTCATGCAGAACGACATGGTTGCGTTGCGTGCGGTCATGCGTCTCGGTTGGGAAATTGCGAACCCGGTCAACGCTTACAATGTTGACATTCCCAACCCGTTCCCGTTCTCGGTTTATGGAAAGGCCGGCACAGTATCTACGGTGACTGTATCCCCGGCTACTGCAACCGTGAAAAAGGGATCGAGCAAGGCGTTCTCCGCCTCCGTTGCTGGTGAAGGCATTGTAAGTGGCGACGTCGAGTGGAGCCAGAGCGGCGCAAAGTCATCTATCACGGAAAGCGGCGTGCTGACTGTCGCATCCAATGAGACGTCCACGAGCATTACCGTCACTGCAAAGTCAAAGCAGGATAGCACCAAGACCGGCACGGCTACCGTTACGGTCGGGACATAATCAATTGGGAAAGGAGCTGGAACGGGATGGCATACGCTTGCTATGATTTTTACCTGAGTCGTTATGCGGGAACGCTGATTGGCGAGGACGAATTTTACACACTGGCTACTCGCGCCAGCTCATTCCTAGATTACTTTACGCAGGGACGTGCGGCAAAGAATTCTGGATTGGAAGCTGTGCAGATGGCCTGTTGTGCGATTGCGGATGAGTATAAAACCATAGAGCTTGCAAAAAGACTCGCACAGAAAAGCCTCTTGGCGGCTTCGGACTCGGATGCAGGAGAAATACAAAGTGAAACGGTTGGCGGATATTCCCGAACAATTCGGAGCGGGGGCGATTCTTCTAATGCTGCGGTCAAATCAGCTGCCGAGGTCAGGGGCGCTCTTACAGATGTTGCACGAGAGTATTTAGCGCATACCGGCCTGCTGTATAGGGGGAGGTGTTTTAAGTGTACGCCCCCCACACTGTAACGATCTACAACGTGTCGCAAGAGGAAGATAAGACGACATTCGAGGATGTGCAAAAGTCTTATATCACGATTCTCCGCGGCGTGTTTTTAGAGGCATCCAAGGCAGCGAACGTCCGCCAGAGCGGGCTTGAGGGCGCGGATGCAGTCAATCTTTTCATCCCGTTCTCAACTCCTGCCGTGGACGGTGTGACAGGCGCACAGAAGCGCTACGTCGGCCCGCAGGAATTCTGGCGCGCATCCAATAAAAGCGACTTGTGGACGCTATCCACGGACGGCAACGGTGGAACGACCTTTTTCGTAAAAGGAGAGGTCGTTGAGCCGGAAAAGACGGAACAGACGATTGAAATGCTGTATGACGATGTTTACAAGGTGACAAAAGTCGATATGAAAGACTTCGGAAGCGCGTCAATGCAGCACTTTGAAGTCGGAGGATCCTAAAATGCTGAAATTCAGCGTAAAAGCCGATGGCTTCGACGAGCTTCAGGAGTCCATATCGCGGGCTTGCACAAAAGCCGAACACATTGTAGCGGTTCAGGTAAAAAAGGACACAAGCCCTTATGTGCCGTTTCTGACAGGCTCTCTTGACCAGAGAACACTTGTGGACGGTAATGCGATCATCTATCCTGGACCGTATGCAAGATTCCTGTATTATGGGAAAGTCATGGTGGACCCTGAGACCGGCAGCACATACGCGCCGAAGGGTGGGACGAAAGTTCTGACCGATAAGAACCTTGTGTTCAACACGTCCGGTCATTCACAGGCACAGTCGCACTGGTTCGAAGCTTCGAAAGCTGAAAACCTTGAAAAATGGATTCGAGTCGCAGACAAGGCGGTGAAAAATGGGCTCTGAAAAAGAAAAAAAGCTTGTTTCTTCCGAGGAAGAACAGGACATATCCAGAAAAATGATGGTCTGGGTAAACTCGTTTTCAGATGACGATCTCCCGGCTGCAACCATCAATTATGAGTTCCTCGCCGCCGATTCCGCAAGCGTGGCTCTGTCCGTGATTCAAGGTGCGTACATAACAAAAAGGTATTTGCTCGGCGGGCATGAGGCAGAATACCAGTTCAAGATCATAGCCCGTATCAAGCCGGGCGGAAGTAACGACAAGCGCCTGAAAGCTGATGCGGTACTGAACCGCTTCGGGGATTGGGCAACGAAGAATTATCCGTCTCTTGGAGATGGCGTTTGTGTCCGTCGCATGGAATCGGTCAGCCGCGCGGCGGTATTCGCCATGTATCAGGGCGGATGGGAAGACCATCAAATCTTAATGAAGATGAAATATGAGGTGATTTAACTATGGCAGATATGACCTTTAACACCGTTGCTGGGCAGCCTGTAGACAGAGAACTTTTGATTCTTTGTGTGAATACGGGCGCTGATTCCGCCGCCGTGTGGTCGCCGCTTGGGACGCGCGTCACGGATTCCAGCATGGAATACGATTGGCAGAAAGATTCGAACAAGGACATTCTCGGCACGACCAGAACCACGATGAAAAAGCCCATCATTACGCAGGACTTTGAACCGTGCGAACTCGACGCCGGAGATGTTGCGCTTACGCATATCTGGAACCTCGCCGTTAAGGAACAGAACGCGGCGGCGCTGGCGAATCAGGACATTCTTATCGTGCATCATTACGCAGGCACGAAGAAAACGGCTGTTTTCGCGGAGAGATACAAGGGCGCCGCAATCGAGGCGACAGGTCTTGGCGGCGAAGGCGGTGGCTTTGTAGGTATGCCGCTTACTGTAACACCGGGCGGCGAGAGAATCACCGGCACTGCGGCGGTTGGTTCTAACGGAGAAATCACGTTTACGCCGGACGCGGCATAAGGAGGGACGATAGATGGCGGACATCAAGATTGCAACTGGCGTTGAAAAAATCAACATCAACGACAAAGTAACGCTTGAATTCAACCCGACAGACGCAGAAATTGTAGAGAAAATTTTTGACGTGTTCAACGGATTGGAAGAACGGCAGCGAAAATATCAGGCAGAAGTGGAAAAGAACGCGAACAAAAAAGAAATCTTTGAGATTGCGCGTCGGGAAAGCAACGAAATGCGCGATACGATTGACAGCCTTTTCGGGGTTCCGCTTTGCACGCCTCTTTTCGGCTCTATGAACGTCCTCGCACTGGCTGACGGTTTGCCTGTATGGAGCAATCTGATGCTCGGCATAATCGACCAGATCGACACTACCTTTGCGAGAGAACAGAAGGCTACGAACCCGAGAATCAAGAAATATATGGAAAGATGGAAAAAGTAATCTGGTCTTTACCGACATCAGTCAACGTAAACGGAACAGAATACAAAATCCGGTCTGACTATCGGGCGGTGTTGGATATCCTCACCGCCCTTGTTGATATCGAGCTGGACGAGCAGGACAAGTCGGAGGCATCGTTGAGAATCTTCTATCCCGACTTCGAGGAAATGCCAGCCAGCGACTACCAGGAAGCTCTGAACCAGTGTTTCCGGTTTATAGACCGTGGTGAAGAACGCAAAGAAAAGAAGCGGGAACCCGTGCTGATGTCATGGGAGCAGGACTTCGACATGTTTATTGCCCCCGTTAACAGAATCGCTGGATGCGAGGTTCGGGCGCTTGAGTATCTGCACTGGTGGTCGTTCCTGTCGTTCTATCAGGAGATTGGAGACTGCTTGTTTGCGCAAGTGGTTCGTATTCGAGACAGAAAGGCACACGGGAAGCCTCTGGACAAGCAGGAGCGGGAGTTCTACCGAAAGAACAGGGATATAATCGATTTGAAAGTTACATACACAGAGGCAGAGAAAGACGTTCTCGCCGCATGGGGCATTTCAAAATAAGGTGGTGAGAAAATGGCAGATGGGAGAATCGTTGTTCAAGCAGAGGTTGACGCAAAAAATGCGAAAAAGGAGCTTGATAAACTGACGGCGAAAATCGACAAGATGGAAGCTGATCTGAAAAATAGCACCGGTGAGCAGAGTGGCCTGAAATCTCAGCTTGACGCAGCGAAAGAATCTGCAAAACAGGCAGAAAATGCGCTGAAATCGTTGCGGTCGGAATCCGAGCAGCTACGGCAGATCACGTCCGGCAAGGTGTCTGCCTCTCCGGATGCTTATATCACAGCATACGGGCGGCAGACGGAAGTTGCAACGCAAATCAAAGAGCAGGAAGCGATCTTAAAAGAACAGGACAAGATCGTTGAGAGTTTGGACGGGAAATATGCAAAAATCACGGACAAAGTGATCGCGCAGACTTCTGCTTTGGACGCTGCAAAGCAAAAAGCCGGAGAACTCACGGAGCAAATCACAAGCGCAAGCGGCGCGACAGAGCGCATGGAATCCGCCGCGAAAAAGGTTTCCGACAGCATGAACACGTTCAGCAAGCGTGTTTCCGGGCTTTTTAAGCGCGTCCTGGTGTTCTCTCTGATTACTAGAGCGCTGCAAAGTATTAGAACGTGGCTTGGAAAAACCATTATGAAGAACGACGAAGCACGCGCAGCTGTGGCGCGGCTCAAGGCGGCGCTTCTGACACTTGCGCAGCCGATTCTTCAAGTCGTGATTCCTGTTTTTGTGAAGCTTGTGAACATTCTGACACAGGTTGTTACAGCTATTGCAAAGTTCTTCGGGATGCTTTCCGGAAAAAGTTGGTCTGCGCAGAAATCCGCTGCGCAAGGCTTAAACGAAGAACAGAAAGCGTTAGAAGGTGTCGGCTCTGCGGCGGAGGACGCAAGTAAGAGCATGGCAAGCTTTGACGAGATCAACCAGCTCACAGACAACACAGCGTCTGGAGCTGGCGGGGGTGGTGGTGCGGCATCAACGGAGATCGCGCCGGACTTCTCGAATCTCGACATGGCGGAGGATAAACTCCACGACATTCTCGGCTTGGTAGGAGCTATCGCTGCCGGGCTTCTTGCGTGGAAAATCGCAAGTTTATTCACGAACGACCTGAACAAGATTTGGGGAATCGCCCTTGCTGTTGCCGGTGCGTTTGCGCTTGTATACTTCTGGCTGGATGCTTGGAATAACGGAATCGATTTGCAAAACTTCCTCGGGATGCTGGCAGGTCTTGCCGCGCTTGCAGTTGGACTTGCAATCGCTTTTGGACCAATCGCGGCAGGAATTGCATTAGTTGTAGGCGGTCTTGCCATGCTGGTTGTCGGTATCAAAGACGTTATCGAAAACGGCTTTAATTTAGCAAATACGCTTACGATCATTGCCGGACTTCTTGCGGCTGGAATCGGGATCGGTCTGCTGACCGGCAGCTGGATTCCGCTCCTGATTGCCGGGTTTGCTGCCGCTTTGGTGGCACTTGTTTCCTTTACCGGGCACGGGGAAGAACTGATTCAAGGGCTGAAAAAAATCATAGACGGATTCGGAAAGTTCTTCAAGGGTGTATTCACCGGAGACATGAAGCTTGCCGTAGAAGGTATTAAGCAGATATGGGAAGGAATGAAGCAGACGTGGAACGCGATCGTAAACTCCATCAAGGATGCGTGGAACATGTTTATCACATGGCTGCAATCCAAGAGCCCGCTGCTCGCATCAATATTTCAAACATATGGGAAATTTGTCTCAGATGTATACAAAAACATCAAGGACATCTTGACGGGTGTCATTGACTTCATCGTTGGCGTATTTACCGGAGACTGGACAAAGGCATGGCAGGGTGTCACCAAGATCTTCAAGGGAATCTGGAACAACATTGTTGCCAACATTGAGGCAGCGATCAACTTCATTATCGACGGTGTCAACTTTCTGATTTCCGCTTTGAATACCATTCACTTTGATATTCCGGACTGGGTTCCCATCATCGGCGGCAAGTTCTTCGGCATCAGCATTCCGCTTGTCAGTCAGGTTGCGCTTCCGAGGCTGGCAGAAGGCGCAGTCATTCCTCCGAATCGGGAGTTTATGGCGGTGCTTGGCGACCAGAAGAGCGGAACGAACATCGAAACGCCGCTTGAGACAATGGTGCAGGCATTTAAACAGGCTATGAACGAATCCGGCGGACGGTCGCAGACGATCATCTTGCAGCTCAACGGCAGAGAGTTTGCGCGGGCTGTCTATAAGGCGAACAACGAAGAAACGCAGCGTGTAGGCGTAAGGCTGGCGGGGGTGAAGGCATGACGAGTGTTTTAACTCTTGACGGAGTGGAGTACCCGAATCTGCACGTGACAAGCCTGAAACGCTCTTTTGCAGTGCTGGATGGCGATAACGCGGGCCGCGTCATGACCGGTGCGATGGTTCGCGACATTATCGGCACGTTTTATAACTACAGCGTCGAGCTAGACCCCGTCGGGACGGACCCCGCGGAATACGACAAGTTTTACGAGGCAATTTCCGCTCCGGTGGACAGCCATTCTCTCACGATTCCATATGCACAGAGCACATTGACGTTTGACGCATACGTAGCGAACGGAGACGACGAACTTTTGACGTCTTACGGCCAAAGGAACGAATGGGGCAATCTGACGTTTAATTTCGTCGCCACGAAACCAAAGAGGGTGCCAGCATGAGTGTAAAAGTCGTATATGAGGACGTGGCGGTTGGCTCTGCGGCGGCTGCGAGTGTGACAGCAAGCGAGGCTATGGGTATTTCAAAAACCTCGCTGCTCCCATTTGGCGCTTTTGAGGGACCAATTGCAACGACGGAGCAGAATCAATGGGTGCTGAACGGAACGCGAAAGCTCAAGCCAAAATCTGAGCCAGTCGGCTTCTGGTCAACGCCTCGGAGCGGGAATGATTGCACATTTGAAACGCCTCCGACGATTACAATCACACTTGACGGCCGTTTTACATCTCTCGGCATCTATTTCAAATTTGATGGCGACACGGGAGATTATTGCAGCGATCTGAATTTGACGTGGTACAACGGCGATACGCAGCTCGCCACACAGCAGTTTTTCCCGAATGCAGGGAATTATTTCTGCGAAAAGACGGTGGAGCTGTACAACAAAATCGTTATTCAGTTCAATAAGACGAATCTGCCGAACCGGCCCGTTAAGATATCGCTGATTCTTTTCGGCATTATCCGAGAATTTGAGCGTCAGGAGCTGCGCGCCGTCGAGGCGACAGAGGAATTGAACATCATTTCTGATGAGCTGGCCGTGAATACGCTGGATTTCACGCTGGATTCGCTGGACGATATCAATTTTATCTTTCAGGAGAAGCAGCCCATATACGCTTACAACGGCAAGACGAAGATCGGAACATTTTACATCGACGATTCCACGCGCGTCAGCGAAAACGTTTATAACGTATCCTGCATTGACGCGCTGGGCGTTTTGGACGAAGATCCTTTTGCCGCGGCGATATACGCGAATGCAGATGCAAAGACTGTGCTGGAAAGCATTCTGGCAGGGCATTTTAGGCTGGAACTGGCGGAAGAACTGCAATCAGAAAAGCTTACCGGATACATACCGAATTGTTCACGGCGTGAGGCATTGCAGCAGGTTGCATTTGCACTGCGGGCGGTTGTGGATACCAGCGGTTCCGGAAACGTCAAGGTATGGCGGCTCCCGGAGAACGACCCGGCGGAAATTCCGCTGAGCCGTCTCTATACAGGCGGTGACGTTAGTACGTCCGCCATTGTGACAGAGGTCCGCGTGACGGCGCACACATACAGCACGTCCGGCAGCGGCAGCGATACGGTTGAGGTCGGCGGGAAGACCTACCACCACACGACGGCAGTCACGACGAAATCGAACCCGAACGTCACAGCGTCCACGAAGCCGAATGTTATTGAGGTCAAGGAAGCGACGCTGGTAAACGTCTTGAACGTTGCAGCGGTGACGCAGCATGTCTTTGACTATTACATGCGCCGACAGACGCACGGCGTGAAAATCGTTATGAGCGAGGAAATGCCAGGCGATTACGTCACGACCACAACGCCGTGGGGCGACCAGATCACCGGCACGATTACAAGCATGAGCATTAAACTCAGCGGCATTGCAGCGGCAGACTGCGATATCGTAGGAACGGGGTCGTCTACATGAGAATCATGAAAACGCTGATAACAGACCGGACGCAGGCGGATGTGAATTATGCGGAATCTCTGTACAAAAAGCTGTGGGGTGATTTAACAGAGCAGGAAAAGGCCGACTTTACCGCCGGTCTGAAAGGCTCATACAAAGCATCTGACCTAAATCGCGTCGGCACGGCGCTTATCACCATCCGCGACCGCTTGAGGACGCACGGAATTGACGTTCCGGCAGATGTGCGGGAGGATTACGCTGCTGACGAGGTGCTAGACAAGGCCATCATGGATGCCTACATCAAATCTGCAAATGCAGTGCATGATGCTGTAGAAAATTCAGCTCCGCAGCCGCCCGCCGAAATCGACGGCCTCGACTGGGATGGCGCGAACAACATCGAGCGTGCAATCATCGCCGTGGATGATGTACTGGAAAGCCGCGAAATCGGCTGGATATACGCGGATGCGGAGTTGTACGCGGGAGATATGGAGGAAATCACATGAAAGACCGAACGCCAAAATTTCCGGGGCGGGTAAAACTCAAGCCCGTTGCGGGACAGACAGATACTTACGACATGACGCGAGCCGACGAACCGGACGACACCGGCACGCCGTTTAACAAGCGGACGATGCTGCAAGACTCTACGGCAAAATTTTTGCAGCTGAATGTGGCAAACCCATTTGTAGATGACGCGCTGCGGAAAATGCCGGACAGAATTAACCCGATTGGGACAATCAGAACCACGCCGCAGGAAAGCATGGGTGCCGCATGGCTTAAATGCGATGGATCACAGGTAACGTTTTCGAATTATCCAGAGCTCTATCAAATGTTAAAAAATGTTGATGGGGCGGCAGAATGGAATCATATAGCGGTTGGAACCGCGCCGGAATTTAAGGCAATGTCAAAGCCAGTAAAATTCAAGGGGAAATGGTATATTGCAGGCTCTTATAGCAAAAAACCAAACGGAACAATTACGAGGGATTTTGTACTAAGCATTGCACGAGCGGATGAATTACTAAAAGAATATGTAATAGTAAAAACCGAAACGAAAAAAGGAGAAGCGAGCGGAGCAACCGCAGGAACAGAAATATATGAAAACCTTGTACAAGCGGCATCGACAGACGATGTGCTCGCGTTTGTGTGGTATGCAACAAAAAGCGAATACGACAGCACTGACGTATGCTATATCACAACGTCAACAGATGGAGAGACGTGGACAACAAGACAGACAAAGCCAAGAACGCCTACCGGGATGAATTATGCAGTACCATTCATTACCAGTTTTCAAACAGATGGAGAATATTGGGCAATGAATGATACCCAAAAAGGCATATATACAATGACTGACATCGAAAGAGATACAGAATGGCAGTACACAAGAATCAATGAAGCGTACATGCTAGGCCTTTTAAGCAAAATAAACGGGATATGGATGATTGCATCAGGAGGTTTTTCAGAAAATAGCACATTATTGACCGCAAAAATCTTCACCGCGGCGCGGCCGGATGGGGAATGGAGAAAAAATGATACAACCATACCAAAAGGCAGTAGCAATATATCAAGTCTGGCATACTATGCTGGACGATATTGGGTGGTGTTAAATGATACGCTTGTAGCATCAAGCGACCTAGAAAAATGGGAAGCAATATCAAGTGGTGCATTTGATGTTGGGACAGCCAGAACGATGTGGTTAATTGCCACGAAAAGGCAGTTAACGCTGGGGACTGCAACCAAAGTGTACACATCCAGTTTGCCAGAAACAAAATGGAGCGAAGCAAAACTTCCGGCGGGCGCATTGCCGAAAAATCTTACAGCGGCGCAAGACTTGCTTTCGGTTTCGTGGGGGGCGCTATTGGCGTATCATGATTACGCCAAAGACGAAAGAAGCCTACCCAACATCTCACTTTCCGACGATACAACCACATTTATCAAAGCCAAACGAGAAATTGACATTTTTGAAGCAGCAGAGAATGGAGGCGACGCATCATAAAAAAGATCATTGCAGAGGGAGCGGGCATCCTGCCCCTCGGCCACCAGGGCGAAAATCTCGCCCGAGCGATTGCCTTTCCGGATGCGGCAAGCTGGGCGGCGGATATCAAGCGGCTGGGGCCTTTTGTGCGATTTTCGGAGACGGTGTCAGATTTGGACACCGAAAAGGAGTGAGACGATGACGATCACTGTAATGCAGGGCGACCAGTACGCGCTGGTATTTCGGGGGACGCAGGACGGCGAGGCGCTGGACACGGACGGCGTGGAAAAGATTGAGTTTGCGGTAGGGCCGATGCGCAAATGCTGGCCGCAGGAAGTCACCAGAGACGCGGAGGGGCGCTTTCTTTTTCCGCTGACGCAGGAGGAGACTTTCCGGCTTTCCAGCACGCAGCAGCGCATCCAGGTGCGCGTCAAATTTTACGGCTCCGGCACGCCGGTTGTGATCGGCACCGCGTCGCAGGGCGTGTGGATTGAGGACGCCATGAGCAAGGTGGTGCTGTGATGGAAATCCGTTTTGACGTCAGCGCAAAGCGGCCGGAGATCGAATTTGCGCTGGAAAATGTTCGGGTGATCAATAATTCCGGCGGCGGCTACAACATCGGCTCCGGCCTGAAGCTGGACGTCGCAACGAACACCCTGTCCGTCGACACGGCCGCGGCCGTCGAGAAAGACAATACCAAGCCTGTCACCTCCGCCGCTGTGTATACGGAGGTCGGAAACATCAACGCCCTGCTGGCGACAATCTAAAAGGAGAGAATTTTATGAGCACACAGACGGAAATTACCAGACTGCAGACCGCGCGGAACAAGCTGCGCACATGGCTCGTCGGCCTCGGACTCGCCGCGAGCACGGACAAGCTCGACGCGCTGGCCGACAAGGCGTCGGCCATTAAAAACAACGGCGCGATCGACGCGCAGGTCAAGGAGGGCGAGTCCTACACCGTCCCGAAAGGCTATCACGACGGCACCGGCACGGTCAAGGGTGTCAGCGGCGGCGGAAATTACCAGCTGCAAGCCAAGACTGTCACGCCGACAAAGGAGCAGCAGGCTATCACGCCCGATCAGGGCTATTACGGCCTGTCCGGCGTCACCGTCGGCGCGATCCCGGAAAACTATCAAGATGTATCCGCGACAACCGCCGCGCCCGGCGACGTGCTGGCGAATAAAGTCTTTATCGACGCCGACGGCGTGACGCAGGCAGGCACCATGCCGGACAACGGCGCGGTCGAAAAGGTGCTGGACGCCACGACCGGCAATCAGGAATACACCGTCCCGGCTGGCAAGCACTCCGGCGCGGGCAAGGTATCCATCGCACTGGAAACAAAGTCCGCCACGCCTGCCGAGGACGCGCAGGACATCACGCCAACCAAGGGCAAAGTCCTCGGCAAAGTCACGGTTGGTGCCATTCCGGCCAAATACAAGGACGTTTCCGGCGTGACCGCCGGAGCTGCTGACGTGCTGGATGGAAAGTTCATCGTGCTGGCCAACGGCAGCAAGGTAGAGGGCACCATGGCCAACAACGGCGCGATCGCAAAGACCATTGACGGCCTCACGCAGACCAGCGCCGCCATTCCCGCAGGCTATACCTCCGGCGGCACGGTATCACTGACCGACGCGATCGAAACGGCGCTCGCCGCGATTTAAAGGAGGAACAGACATGAGCGTACAGACAGAGATCGACCGAATTATCACGGCAGTCGGCGCGGCGTATGACGCAGTGGAGGCCAAAGGCGGCACAGTCCCAGCGGCACAGACCATCGGCGGACTTGCTGCAGCAGTCGGCACGATTCCGACCGGAATCGCGCCGAAGCTGATCGTAACGGTATCTGCCGGGGCGACGGTCACAGCGACAAACGGCTCCAAAACGATCAGCGGAACCGCCGACAGCACCGGCGTTTGTACGCTTACCGTGCCGGAGGCTGGTACATGGAGCGTGTCGGCAACGCTGAATGGGAAGACCTCCAACACGCAAAGCGTTTCCGTAAAAGACAGCTACGCCGTGTCCCTGTCGTTCTTTAACGCGACGATCACGGTAACGGTTGATTCCGGCGCATCCGTTACGCTGAAAAAGGGCTCGACGACTATCGCCACAAAGACAAGCAACGGGACTGCGGTTTTCACCGTTACGGAGACGGGGGCGTACACCGTCGAGGCGACAAAGGACGGGCATACCGTGAGCGGCTCGGTCGATATCGTGTCCTCCACGACCTCCTACGCGCTGACGCTCTATTTCGTGAGCTCTACGCTCAACAATAACGAGTGGAGCGTGATCAAGTCCGTTTCCGACGTGGGACAGGGCGAGAACTATTGGAGCATCGGCGACCGAAAGGCGGTCACGTTGAACGGCACGGTTGGGGCGCTGACGTTATCCAACGTTACGATGTATGCGTTCATCATCGGATTCAATCACAATGCCAGCGTCGAGGGCGCAAACCGCATTCATTTCCTGTTGGGTAAAACGGCGATGTCCGGCGGCCTGGACGTTTGCCTCGTCGACAGTTCCTATAGCTCGCCCGCTTCGCAAACCCGCTGTTTCTCTATGAAAAGAGGTGCATCGAGCATGGGCGGATGGGCAGACTCGCAAATGCGTACAAACATTTGCGGGACAAGCCTCTCGAGCTATTCCGGGACGATTATCGCAGTCATTCCGGCGGCGCTCCGCGCGGTGCTGAAATCCGTGACGAAGTACACGGACAACACAGCCAACGGAAGTACGGCGGCGAGCAACATCACGGCGACAACGGACTATTTCTTTTTGCTGTCTGAATACGAAGTGTTCGGAAGCGTCATGTACGGAAACACGAACGAAAAGAGCAAACAAGCGCAGTACGCCTATTATTCCGCCGGGAATAGCAAAACAAAGTACACGTACAACGGCACGGCCACGGGTACTGTTGCTAATTGGTGGCTCCGTTCGCCTTTTTCGCGCAACGCTTCGTCCTTCGTGTACATGAGCAACAACGGGGCAAACTACTACAGCGCGAACTTTTCGTACGGCTTCGCGCCCGGCTTTTGCGTATGAGGGACAAGTGCATGGAGTATATCGTGTATAAGCGGTTTCACGGAAAGGGCATCGACGGCGTCTTTAACCTCCGATACGGTACGACCGTAACGGAGCGGGACGGATTTCTCTTTGCCGCTGACGGACGGAAAATTTGCGCCGCAACATCTGAAAATGGATGGACGCATTTTAGGCAGAATACACAAGAGGGCGCGATGCGGCAAGAAATGCTTGAACGCCTCTACCGCTGGTATGAAAAAAATGGCTGCGGCGAAGACTTTACGGATGAAAAATGGCCAGGACAGGAAAACAGCTACTGGAAAAACCGGCTGCGTACCGCAAGCACAGAGCGATTGGAGAAAATCTATCAAGAGAAATTTGGAGGGACACCATGTATGCAGTAAAAAAACAGGACGGCGCATTTGCCGGGTATGCGGACAGCATTGTGCTCATCCGACTGCACGGCAACGGTAGCTATGTACCGTGCAAGGAAGCGGAGGCCGAGGGCTTTTGCGCGAAGATGGCGGTGACGATGCAGGACGAGGACGGGAACGAGTATCAGGGACTGGCCGACACAGTCTTCCGTCTGACCGGACACGCGCTGAAAGGCACGGAGCCGGAGGGCAGCTACGAGGAAATTAGCGGGGCGGCGGCGCTGACGGACTCGGAACGCGCGACAAGAATTTTGCTTTTGGAGGAATCGTGATGGAGAACTGCATCGAACGCGCACGTGAGCATGTCAACCAGACGCGAAATGCGCTGCAAACCGTATTTGACGAGCTAAACCAAGGCCAGCAGAAGAAGATCCTGCGCAACGAAAAGGTGCGGCAGATCTTTGAAGCGTACGGTGTTGATATAAGTTCTGCAAAAGAAAAGTAAACTGAAAGGAGATCAAAGATGAAAGACGGGATTCAGGCACAGCTTGCTTCACTGGACGCGCGGTGCAAGTCGAACACGGCGGCGGGAGCGCTGTCAGAAGTGCCAACGGAAGAGGGGGCGTAAGCGAGTGTATGTAGATTGGGATACGATCATCAATGTGGGCAAGGTGATCGGTGCGCTTGGCGTCATTGCCGGACTTTTTGTGGGCATTTTCAAATTTATCGAGCGTGACAAGCGCCAGCAGGCAGAGATTGCGGCCATTAAAAAGGAGCAGAGCATGATCTGCTACGGCCAAATGGCGTGTCTGCGGGGGCTTCGAGAGCTGGGCTGTAATGGCCAGGTCACAGAGGCACTCAACAAAATGGAAAAGCACCTTAATCAGGCCGCGCACGGACAGGAGGGCAGCTGATATGGAGACGTCGAAAAAATGGCTTTTGGGAAGCGCGGTAATCAGCATAGCGCTCATTATCGCCTGCGTGGCCAAAGCTGACCTGACGGAGATCGCGCTTGCGGCCATTGCGCAGACCACAGCGATCACAGGATTCTATTTCTGGAAATCCAAAAATGAGAACCGTGCCAAGTACGCGCAGAGATTCATGGACAAGTGGGCCGAGAAATACGGCCCGGAAGCGGCAGCACGAATCGCGGAGATCGTGCTGAAAGACTGAAAGGAGAACTACATATGGACAACATCAAGAAGCGGCTCGGCAATCTGCTGAGTGTCAAGAGCCTTGTGACGCTGGTGCTCACGGGCGTATTTGCGTACATGGCGATCGTCGGGAAGATCAGTCAAGATTTTATGACCATCTACGCGGTCATCATCGCGTTCTACTTCGGCACGCAGAGCCAGAAAATTCAGGATGCGGTGGACGGCGAGTCAAAGTCTGACACCGGAGCGGAGGGCTGACCATGGTACCGATCAAGCAGAATCTTGCCAACCGGCAGAATTATGGCGGAAAGCGCACACAGAAAGTCGAGTGGATTGTGATGCACTACACGGCCAACGACGGCGACAGCGACGAGAGCAATGCGAAGTATTTCCAGCAGCCGCTCAATCCGGTTGCATCGGCGCACTACTTTGTGGATGACGATTCGATCACATGCAGCGTGCCGGAGGACTATGTGGCGTATCACTGCGGCGCACAGACGTACCGGCACCCGAGCTGCCGGAATGCAAACAGCATCGGCATTGAGATGTGCGACGCGCGGCGCGATGGAAAAGTGCAGGCCACGGACAAAACCATCGCCAATGCGGCAGAGCTGGCCGTGCAGTTGTGCAAAAAGTACAGCATTCCGGTGGATCACATTATCCGACACTACGATGTAACCGGCAAGCTGTGCCCCGCCTACTGGGTTGACGGCGACGGTCTGAGCCGCTTCCGCCAGCAGGTCGCGCGCCTGCTTGGCGAGAAGAATAGCAAGATCATCATCAATGGCAAGGAGTACGGCGTGGATCGCGTTCTGCAAGGCGGCGTGAACTACATCAAGCTGCGCGACATTGTGGCGGCACTTGAGGCCGCAGGCGTGTGCAAGCTGGATGTTGGCAGCAAGGGTAACATTGCCACGCTGACAAGCAAATAAAGCCGCCAGTGCCGTCCATTGGGACGTGAGCAGGATCGCAAAGCCCGTGTAGACGGACTGCTCCGGCCTCATGACGCTCTGCGCCGTGGCCGCAGGCTGCAAGGCCGTCGCCGCGCTGGATCTCGAAGTAAGCAATAAAGGCAATATCGCCGTGTTGACGCACAAGGAAAAGTAAGGGGGCAAAGCCTATGTCGCCGCAGGCGCGGGCAAAACTCCCGCCGGAGCTTGGCTGTTTGACGAGGAAAGACATGGAAACCGTCATCTATCAGGCAAATCTCGGCAGGGAGAACGCGAGAATCGCGCAACTGTATTTTGTGGATAAGTTACCACAGGTAGACGTTGCCACAGAGCTGTATCTTGGCCGCGCCACGGTACAGCGCCGCCTGCCGGAGATCATGCGGGAGATGCAACGGACATCCAGCAAACTGTATAACTGAGATAAGCGCCGGTTTCTCGGCGCTTATTTTTTATATAAAAATTTTTGAAAAGCCCTTGACATATACGGTATTACAGTATATAATATGACCATAAGATAAAACAAGGTGCGATACGGAGATCAAAAATGAATGCAGGAGGAACACAAAATGAAACAGTATAGATACTTCTTTAAGGCATACGACGAGAACGGCCAGATGTTTTTCTTCCACCGCTCGAACTCTGCAAGCCGACTTCTTAAACTGGTCGAAAGATCCAGCCACGATGATAGCGGCGAGATCTTCTACCGTTGGTATTGCGGGCGGACTGAACACAATATCCCCGCAGAGATCCAGTATCGCGTATGCTGCGGTGAGAAGATCTGAGTTTTAGATTCACCACATTCCATTCCAACAAAAGTTGCTCCGGTGCAACCGCATTGGAGCAGTATAATAAAGATGAGGGAGCAAATATCATGGCAAAAGCAACAGCTTACTGCAAATGTGAAACATGCGGAGCAGAATTTACGAGAACAGCCAACAAAGGGCTTCGCGCCGAAGCTGATAGCTGGGCTCTGTGGGCGGCAGATCACTATACGGAATGCCCCGCCTGCTACGCAAAGCGTATGCATTCCGAAGAAGCGAAAAACCCGATAACGGCGCTCGTTGGGCTTGATATTCTCAATGCGCAGATCGTAATCTCCATTACCGGGAACACCCGCCCCGTAAAGGATGCGCTCAAATCTCGCGGCTATCGCTGGGATACTCCGTTTGAAACAGGATTGTCCGGCATCCTGGATATGGGAACTCGATTCAACGCGTGTTGGAGCAAGGAACTTCCGGCGCCCAAATATACCACTGCAAAAGAATTTTCAGAAGCCGTTTCATCTGCTGTTTCCGATGCGATCCGCTCGCTGAAAGAGCTCATCCCTGAACTCGAATCCAAGAACTCTTTCACGCAGATGGATCATGCGCTCTTCTGCGATATGGCAAATCACCTCGCGGAAGACGACGCCGCTGTTGCGAACGCAATAGCAGCGCTCGAAAAGCCGGAACGCCCTGTATGCTACCCGGCAGGACGCTGGAACGGGAAATTCTATGGAAAGCCCGGAAACTGGCGCATTTACCTGGATAATACGGAAACAAGTATTTCCGATGAAGATGTTTCAGCCATAAAAAACTACAAGTCCGCGCTGGCAGCGTACAAGGAAAAGGTGGAGGAGATCAAGAATGCGAATTGATCCATCATATCCACCGCTTGCTCTGTTGCAGAGAGTAGCAGAAGAATACCCTGATGCCTGGGAGAAAATGAAACTGTTTCATGAAATGAACGGCAAGAACGGGCTTCCGAGATGGAATCAATGGTGCTATGCACCAATGTCCGCAGCAATGGCGGTTGTGATAGGTGATTCTCCTGGCACATACGAAAACATTTCTGCCGCCACAAAGGCAACGCAAGAGATTGCCGCCCTTGCACCATGGATTGAAAACAAGGATGTGTTTATTGTCGGCCGTTCTTTGCAGGAACGATTGTTTGCACAAGAAGATGAGGAGTTTGAGCTCGATAGCAAGGCGCTGTACCATATCCCGTACCGATCTTTTTATGTGCAATTCTCCGACGGCTTTCGGTATATTGATTCTCCGTGCCACGGTGTGTTTGTGCATCTTGAGGATGATGTAAATAGCGGCGACCACGAGCTGCGGCTGCTGTATCTCGAAGAAACCGGTAAAACCATCGGCATCCCAATCCATCTTGGAGAAAAAACGATTTGTTCTAGCTTATCTCATACGGTAAACGAAGCGCTGAAATATCTATCGGATGATAATCCAGAGATCCGCAGAGCCATGATCACAACTTTGGAGCGGAAAAACGCCGAGCTTGCTGCGCACAGACAAGCTTTGCAGATCGTACTTTATTTATGCAAGAAAAGCATTGAAAATGCCCCGAATCCAGAGGCCGCGTTCCTTAACACAAAAATCAGAAGCGGAGAAATCCATATTCATTTTTTATGATTCAGAAAAGGAGGCTGCAAGGAATGCCAACTGATGCGCAAAAGCGCACTCGCAACAAGTGGGATGCAGAAAACATGTCCGTGATCTCCTGCAAGCTCAAGCGGGAGATCGCGGAAAGCTTTAAGGCCGCAGCGAAGTCCAACGGCACGACGCCAAACGAACTGATACGTGGCTGGATTGCCGCATATTTATTTGAGCAAAAATGATACAAAACTGAGGCACATCAAAACGAAAAAAAGCCCATACTGGACACATCAAAGGAGTGTTCGGTATGGGCTTTTCTTATTTCAATCCAAACCCGGAGGGGAAACAAGTTGGAGACTGTACCGTCCGGGCAATTTCAAAGGCTACGGGCAAGAGCTGGGATGAAACATACGTCGGGCTCTGCCTACAGGGGCTGAAAATGGGCGACATGCCGTCGGCAAACAGTGTCTGGGGCGCGTACCTCCGACAGCATGGATTTAGCCGGAACGTTGTGCCAAACACATGCCCGGACTGCTATACGGTCGAGGAATTCGCAAGAGACCATCCACACAATATATATGTACTCGCTCTATCAAGCCACGTCGTGTGCGTAGAGAACGGAAAGTATTTCGATAGCTGGAATTCCGGGAACGAAATTCCACTGTTCTACTGGGAAAAGGAGGATAAATGATGTTCGGACAACAGCCATATGTGTATCAGCAGCCGATTTATAATCAGCCAATCAGTCAGCCAATCAGTCAGCCAATGCAGGAGCCAATGATGCGTCCGCAGTACCAGCCCGCGCCGCAGATGACGGCCTACCAGCCGCAGCCCCAGCAGCCGCAGAATCAGTCGATCATCTGGGTTCCAAACGAGCAGGCGGCGAATGACTTTATTGTCGCGCCCAACAATGCCGTTACGCTTTGGGATATGAACGCGCCGGTCGTGTATGTGAAAAAGGCAGATGCAAGCGGCAAGCCGACCATGACGACCTACGACCTTGTAGAGCGTGCGCAGGCCGCGCCAGCGCCCGCAGCGCCGCGAAAAGACATGAGCGAAGAATATGTGACCCGCAGGGAGTTTGAAGAGCTTGTGGCGAAGCTGGCCGCCCCAAGCGTCAGGCCGCGAAAGATGAAGGAGGCGGACAATGAATCCACTGTTTAATGCGCTTGGCGGCGGACAGATGCCCGGCCCGATGGGGCAATTTCAGAGCATGGTACAGCAATTTCAGAAATTCCGCCAGAGCTTTCAGGGTGACCCGAAAGCAGAAGTGGAAAAGCTTGTGCAAAGCGGAAGAATATCGCAGCAGCAGCTAAATCAGCTGCAACAGGCGGCAACGCAGTTCCAGCAGCTGCTTGGATGATCTGGGTTTCAATTCGTGGCCACGATTGAGATAAATTTCAAAATCTACGAAAGGAGAAAACTATGAGTTTGAATGGTGACGGTATTCCTATGAACATGCCTGTAGTTCCGGCAAACTCGGACGGCGGAAACGGATGGGGCGGCGGTAATGGCTGGTGGATCATTGTCCTGTTCCTTGCCATTTTCTGCGGCTGGGGTAACGGAAACGGCTTTGGCAATCGTGGAGGGAACGGCGGCGTTGTTGATGGCTATGTTCTGGCCTCTGACTTCTCGAATATCGAAAGAAAGATTGACAGCGTGAACAATGGTGTCTGCGACGGCTTCTATGCAATGAACACGGGGATGCTTAACGGCTTTGCCGGTGTAACGCAGGCTGTGACTTCCGGCTTCTCTCAGGCGGAGCTTTCCCGCTGCAATCAGCAGGCTGCGCTTATGCAGCAGCTGAACAACATGGCGATGCAGGCACAGGAGTGCTGCTGTGAAAACCGCGCTGCAATCGCCCAGGTGCGCTACGACATGGCGACGCAGGCATGCGACACCCGCAACACCGTGCAGAACAGCACTCGCGACATCATCGACGCGATGAACTGCGGCTTCCGCAGCATTGATCAGAGATTGACGGCGCAGGAACTGGCTGCAAAGGACGCAAAGATTGCCGAGCAGAACCAGAGACTGTTTGCCGCAGAACTGGCGGCTTCTCAGGCGGCGCAGAACGACACGCTCAAGTCTTACGTGAGTGGGCAGTTGGCGTATTACAACCCGCGCCCGGTTCCGTCTTTTGCGGTTCCTGCTCCTTACCAGTTCGCTGGCTGTAACGGCTATAACGGCGGTTACAACTACGGCTGCGGCAACTGCGCTTAACTCCATAACGTAGAGCTTTTTCGTGAGGTCACGAAAATGATCGGTTCCTTGCCGATACTCAAGAAACGCGGCGGGGCAATCGTCCCGCCGCAATTTTAATTGCCTCGAATTCGAGGCAGAAAGGAATGATTTTATGGCTGAATTTACATCATCCGGGATTCAAACTGTTGCCGCCGGGCAGAACGTCCCTCTAATTTCCACGTCGGCTTGTGGCAAACCGTGTATCGTCCACCGTTACGGAAGCGGACTTGTTACGCTTCGTGGGCTTACGCAGCAGTGTAAGGCGAAGTTCCGCGTATCTTTTGGCGCGAATATCGCCGTGCCTACAGGCGGAACAGTCGGAGCTATCACCGCTGCGCTTGCCATTAACGGGGAGGCTTTGAACAGTGCTACAGCGACCGTAACCCCTGCGGCTGTTGAGAATTATTTCAACATCTACGTTTCTGCATTCGTGGAAGTTCCGCGCGGCTGCTACCTGACTGTAGCAGCAAAGAACACCAGCGCACAGGCGATCAGCTTTGCAAATAGCAATATGATCATCGAGCGCGTATCGTGAAAGGAGAATGCAATATGTACGATTTGAGAAACCTGCGTGAAATGCTCTGCAAAGAGCTTGACGAAATCGCCGACAAGCGCGAAATGTCTGCGGGCGATTTGGATGCGATCCAGAAGCTGACGAGCTCCATCAAAAACACCTATAAGATCGAAATGCTTGAGGACGGCGGTTATTCCCGCGACGGCGAGTGGGAAGCCGATATGCGCGGCACATATGGACGCGGAAGTTCGTACCGTGCTCGCCGCCGCGACGCAATGGGCCGCTACAGCAGAGCCGACGCCCGCGAGCATATGCATGCGCAGCTGGAGGATATGATGCGCGACGCGGACGACGATAAGACCCGCGAAGCGATCCGCCGCTGCATGGAGCAGATCGAGCGGGCATAAGGGGGATATGATATGCTGGATAAAGCCGAGATCCGCAAGGAGATAGCGCGGCTGGAATATGAGGAATCCAGCTATCCCAATTATGCCAAACTGGCAGATCTTTACGTGATACGCGACAAGATGCAGGAAGAGGAACGGGGCGGCGGTAGGTATGTGGGTTACTACTCCGGCGATCCCGCCCCTTTGACCGCAGAACCGGCTACCGTGGACGAGTACGGGGACAGTGAGTTTTTGCTTGCGGTAGCTGGGAAAGACCTGGCAAAGGCTTGGGCGGTCGTTGATGAACTTATGGACACATTATCGCTTGTGAACAGAAAAGTCTATGATTCTGTGCTTCGGAAAATAAAAGCCATGTAGCAAAAAACGGGGGAGTCCCCTCGCATTGCACTGAATATGTAGCATACAATGTAGCATACGTGAAATGATTTTATGTTACAGAGCGCGTCATAACGTGATTTTTTGCTTTTTGAAAATACGCAGAAAATAGGGTGAAAAGCGTAAAAAAGTACCGATTTTAGCTTTAAAAACAGCTAAAATCGGTACTTTGGCGCGGAAGGAGAGATTCGAACTCTCGCTCGCTTTTTAGACGACTACTCCCTTAGCAGGGGAGAAAAAACCATTGAAAACACTGGGGAAATTGGCGCTTGTAGCATATTTTGTAGCATACACAATTCACTCTGGCGAGTCGTTTTGCAACTGATTTACGGCATCGACCATGCCTTTCATGTCCGGGTGTACATAACGTTGGGTAGTCGTTATCTTTGTGTGGCGCATGATTTCCTTGATCGTAAACGGGTCGATGTTTTTCATCGCGAGGGCTGTAGCGGTTGTATGGCGGCATGAGTAAGGTGGTAGCTTTTGCACTCCGGCAAGCTCCAAACACTCATAATATCTCTTGTAAAAATTATCTTTGTTTATGCAACAAATATTTCCAATGCGCGATTTGCTTTCTTCGCATAGTTCATGCAGCACCGGCGCAACGAAATCTGGGAAGACCATAGGCGTTTCTTTCCGCTTCTTTGTCTTTATGCCGCCTCGGACGATCTCATTCTTTTCAAAGTCAATCATATCTTTCTTGAGTTTCAGAAGCTCACCGGGCATCATGCCGGTATAAATCATCGTTAAAACAAACCCAACGAAGTGGTCTTTTGCATACGCTTCCCATAGCTTTTTTACGTCGGCGTCGGTAAACGGTTCCGGCGATTTCTCTTCCAATTCCGGAAGCTTTATGTACTTTGCAAGATTCACGGTTGTCTGCTTTTCTGCGATTGCGAGGTTATAACAGTGGGAGAGGACGGTTTTCATATCTTTCCGTGTGTAATAGGTGCTGGCGTTGCGGTCGATGACATCTTGTATCTGCGCGATGGTAAGCGCGTCGATCTCACGGTCGGCGATTTCTCTCATGCGCTCGAAAGCCTTTTCCGCCGCTCCCTGACGATCAGCCGATAAGGATAGATAATCCCCACGCAGATATGTTTTGTAGTATTCTCTGAGAGTGGGGCTTCTCTGCTCTTCCTTCGGCGGGTTTGCTGCATATTGGAGGGCGGCGCGCTTTGATGTAAATCCGCCTTTTGTTCGCATCCTTTGCCGAAGCTTGTCGTTCTCGTCTAGGTAAGTTCTTTCTGTCCAACGCGCCGTCCACGTCTTTCCTCGCTGGTAAGCGCTTCCTTGCCCGTTCCCGCGTGTCCGGTTTCGCCGCGCTTCCTGTTTTTTCCCGCACCAGCAACAGTAGGGCGCGCCGTCCGGGATTTCTTTTTTACACTTGATGCACTCCATGTTTCCCTCCACGTTCTTTTCGGATTGCATAGAAAGTAATTGCCGAAGCCAGCGCTGAACCTACAATCAGGGCAATGCACACCCATGCGGCTACGGACAAATCTCCACCGCGAATGAGGCCTACGTTCCGAATCTGCGCATCCGTCACAAGGCAGGCAATCAGAGAAAAGGAGAGCAGCATACAAAACAGGGCGAGAACGTAACACATTGTATGTGTAGACCTTATCTGTGCGCTCTGCACTGCCGCTGTTGCCTCCAGCTTGGCGTTTTCAAGCTCGACATGATGAATCTGCTCAGTCAGTTCTTCCGGGCTTTCTGCGGGCTGGACAAGCCCGAACAGCTCGTCCAGCGACAGCCCGAGAACGCGGCATAGCGCGGCAGAATTGTACAGTTTCGGGTCTTGCTGTGTTCCTGCGCAGAGCTTCGTCACAGCTGATCTGGAAACGCCGGATTCTTCGACAAGTCTGTCGATGGTGTAATGCTGATCTTCTTTCGCCCGCTTTATGTTCCCCTGATATGTAGAAATATATGGGGCGAGTTCCTGAATTGCCGACATTATATACCTCCATTTTCACATATATTTCGCTGATTCTTCTGCTATTGGCATGATTTTACCAATTTGAGGGTGGAAATTTCTGCCGCTTTTGCTATGCTTGTTACAGGCGCGTGAGAAAGCCCCACCGCCGGTGGAGCGACGGTGGGGCGATCTTAAACATTCCATTATACAAAATAGTCTGTCCCATAATTGCCGCTTACGAGGGTTACCGGACGAAGAAAATGCAATGTGTTCTTTGTGGAAGATTCCAAATTGAAATTATTGAACGAACGTTCTAAAATATGGAGGTACACCAAATGCAGAGCATCAATATTCGCTTTGAAAACGGGAAAGTAAACATCAACGTAGACGGCGATTTTCAAAGACGTCCATAGCCTGAGTCTGGATTACATTAAAGGCGCACCAATGTTATTTGCCTGTGTTTCAGATGTAGGTGACGAGAAACAGGGGCAGCGGCAGAAAAGTAAATTTCTGAGTTAGACATAGTACGGATTCGGCTTGAACAGTAAACTAATCGTGTCGATTAACCAGCCGATGCCGAAAAGCCCAAGTGTGAACAGATACAGAATCCCCATTCCGGTCTTACCCTCATAGAACTTGTGTGCGCCAAATTCGCCAAGGAACAGACACAGGAAAAATGCAGTCCATTTGTTTTTGGGGCGACCGTATCGACCATTGACATTTGTATTTACGTTTGTGTTCGTGTTTGTGTTGTTTACGATGACTTGCGGCTGCGCCGAGTTCAGTTCCTCGACCTGCTTACCACATTTTGGGCAAATCACGCAATCCTTGTCGATGATTTCACCACAATGCTTGCAATACTTCTTTCCTTCCATTTCTTCCATAGTTATTTCCTCTCTTTCTTTCCATAGAATGGCTTGATGCCATTATATTACATATCATGGTCTATAAACCGGACTTTTGGCGTAATTAGGCATAGAATTTCGGCACCTAGTTTTTGTGTACATTGCAATGTTGACTTATTAGAACATATGTTCTGTTATGTTATTACTGCTTCAAAAAACACAGAATTTAACATTGGCTTTATAAAAATAAGGAGGGCGCAAAATGCTTTGTATTCAGGATGATATGTGCTATAATAAGGGTGAAGAAATTGCGCCAATTCCGGATAATCGGAAAAGACTCCGTGAAGAAATTTTGAGTTTGAGCAACGAACAGGCCGAATATGTGTTAAGGAGGATGTTAGAAACAAATGAGTAATTCTTTATTGTACGCACTGCTGCTTTTTGCTGTATCTGGAACAGTTATGCAGTGGATAAACATTGCGTACCTGAATGGAAGAATCAACGATCTCGAGAGAAGCAGGCTATCGCTTTTAGCAAAACTTTCCGAGAAGATATCCACCAAACATACAGAGAATACTGACAACGATACCAGCCCAGAAGTATAGACGGGCTTTCTTCTCAGCTCGCACCTTTTCTTCCTCGAGCTGTTTCATCCGGTCGACAACGAACGGATACTCTGTCCCGAGGGCTAGGTTTGGAAGCTGAACTTGCTTTCCATCAATTTCGATATAATCTTTCATAACAGTTTTTTTGCTTCCTCAATAATTCCGATGAGCTTTTCAATCTGGGAATCCGACAGCCCATCAAGCACATCCAATAGTTTCTGCTTTGCAGAACCTACGACCTCGTCCTTCGGGACGGGGTCTTTTTTTATTCCCGCAGACGGTTCCTCGTCCGGTAGCAAGTCTGCTACTGATACACAGAGATATTCTGCGATAGCCGGGAGTTTGCTCTTTCTCGGCTTTGTTCTCCTAGTGTTCCACTGACTATAAACGCCACTAGATACACTGAGAAATTCGCACAAGTCAGCGCCGGTCTTTTTGTTCTTGGTCAAGTAATAATTGATTTTGTCTATCGTATCCATATTAGTCAATAAATAATTGTTCAAAATGCGATACTACGATAACTAAGTTTCTGTTGACATTCTTAGTAAACTTAGTTATAATAGTTTTTGTTAGGGCGGAACTTACAAGTGAGGTGATGGCGTGAAGAAAGACAAGTATATATGGGGATTTCAGATTGTTGGTTCAGACTGCGGATATGACCAGTTCGGGACGTTCCATTGCGCGTGCGGTCATTGCCTTCCGTTACGAGTTGATGTAAGTAAGGGCGGCAAATATCGCGGCAGCGACTGCGGCGACGGCAGATACGACGGTGAAAAACATGTTGACAAGAAACCGCCTTTTCTCCGTGCGTGCTTTCGAGCCTTCGGTTTCGACAAGCACATTTAGACCGTTTTCTTCTATGGACTTGTAACGCTTATTCCGATTGAGGAACAACCTGATTCTTTCTCTGAACGACTTACACATGATTTATGCCTCTGCTCATGAGGCGTGAAAAGAACACCGCCCCGGACGACTTATTGGATTGTTAAATAATGATAGGTGGTACTTTCATAATAACATAATTCACTAAGTTGTCAAGAAAAACTTAGTATTCTCAGACAGGAGGTATGTAAAGGCATGAGTTTTAAGGAAGCGAGGCTTGCCGCTGGATTGACCGTTCAACAGGTAGTCAAGGAGCTAAAGGTTTCAGACGCATCCGTTTATCTGTGGGAAACCGGGCAGATGTATCCGAAGACAGCGCGCCTGCACGAAATCGCAGATCTGTACGGCTGCACAGTTGACGAGCTTTTAAAGCCGAGAAAGGAAGAAAAATGACGCTGGACGATATCCGGGCAATGACAAAGCCCACTATCCTCGCAAGCGAGGCGGCGCAGGTGCTCGGCTGTAACCCGCAATTGCTTCGCTTGATGGCGAGGGAACGGCCTGAAAAGCTGGGCTTCCCGGTCTGCTGCACAAGCAAGCACAGAGTGAAGATCCCGAGAGAGCCGTTTTTGCGGTTTCTCGGAGCATGAGGAGGAACAAATGAAAGTCAGAACCGCCGGGACCAGGAACAGAAGGAGGATGCAACATGGCGGAAGTAAGGCTGCACGTCTGATCCAGTAGAAACGAGGATTTGGAATGGAAAACAAATTGACCATTGAAAAGGCAAAAGAAATGATGGAGCGATGCGGAGGCTACCTTGATCTGAGCGGTACGCCGATTACAGCGCTTCCTGAGGGGCTGACCGTCGGAGGCTACCTTGATCTGAGGGGTACGCAGATTACAGCACTTCCTGAGGGGCTGACCGTCGGAGGCTACCTTGATCTGAGCGGTACGCCGATTACAGCGCTTCCTGAGGGGCTG
>ERZ1026876.158-NODE-158-length-43307-cov-10.987261_pt1 | contig 43307 bp, 51 predicted proteins | sample MGYA00380168_ERZ1026876 | MGnify/ENA primary metagenome ERZ1026876 (study PRJEB33269, sample SAMEA4719804) | human gut metagenome | biome: human-associated habitat; feature: organic feature; material: feces | place: Cameroon | collected 2013-10 ... | reverse complement strand
TGATCGAGCGCATCCGGCAGTTCTACGACCTGCCGCGCAAGTTCCGCATCCGGGGCCAGCTCGGGACGGAGAAATATGTAACCTACTCCAACCAGAACCTCAAGCAGCAGGAGATGCTGGGACTCGGCGGCGACGCCGTGTGGCGCAAGCCGGTATTCGATATCGAGGTATCGGCGCAGAAGTCCTCGGAGTACACGAGGCTCAGCCAGAACGAGCTGGCGCTGCAATTCTATCAGCTGGGCTTCTTTGACCCGGCGCGGACGGATCAGGCGCTGGCGACGCTGGATATGATGGACTTTGACGGCAAGGACGAGATCAGCCAGAAGATCGCGCAGAACGGGACGCTCCAGCAGGAGCTGGCCAGCTGGCAGCAGATGGCGCTGGCGCTGGCGGAGCGCTTTGACCCCGCGATGGCGGAGGGCCTGGCACAGCAGATCCTCGGCGCGGGCGGTCAGGCGCAGGCCGCGCCCACAGGCGGCGCAAGCGCCGAGATGCCGGAAAGCCCGGACGCGGAGGCCAAGAACGTGACCGACGCGCGCGAGCAGGCGCAGAAAAGCACACAGCCGGAATAAACGGCAGAAAAACGTATCGACCGCGCAAAGCGCGACGAGATAAATTCACGGGATCGCCCACCGACGGGCAGAAAGGAGCGTTATGCTTCGCAAATTTACATTTCAGTTCTTCGCCGCTGAGGGCGGCACGGGCAGTATGACGGCACCCGCCCAGCCGAACACGAGCAGCATGGCCGCAGCCCCCGCAGGCCCGACCAGTCAGCCCGGCCCCGAGGGCGCATCCGCCCCTGCGGCAGCCGCGCAGACAGCACCCGTCGCTCAGGTGCAGCAGGAAGAGAGCTTTGAGAGTCTCATCAAGGGCAGGTACAAGGCCGACTATGAGCGCAGCGTGAAGGCTGCCGTGTCAGAGCGGCTCAAGGGCACCAAGCGCACGATCAGCAAGTTCTCCCCCATCCTCGACGTGCTGGGGCAGCAGTACGGCATCGACGTCTCCGATCCGGAAAAGATCGACTATGACGCGCTGACCAGAAAGCTGACCGACGACAAGCGGCTTTATGAAGCCGAGGCACTGGAGAAGGGGATCCCTCTGGACACGCTGATGCAGATGAAGCGCATGGAGCGGCAGAACGCCGCCCTCCAGCGCGAGAACGCGGCAGCACAGGGCGAGATGCAGCGGCGCGAGGAATTCGACCGCATCGTGCGGCAGTTTGCCGAGGTGCAGGCGGTCTATCCCGGCGCGGATCTGTCGGTGGAGCTGGCAAACCCGGAATTCGGGCGGCTGGTGTCCAACGGCGTTCCGGCGCGGACGGCGTATGAGGTCCTGCATCGGGCGGAGATCGACGCGGCGCGGACGCGCGCTGTGGCGCAGGCTGCCCAGCAGCAGGCCGTGGCCGGGATCCAGGCGAACGGAATGCGTCCTCCGGAGGGCGCGGCCAACGCGGGAAACGGCGTGCCTGTCCAGTTTGACCCGAGAAAGCTCACGAAACAGCAGCGCGAGGAAATTCGCGCACGTGTGAATCGGGGCGAGAAGATCACATTCTGAGGATCTGAAGCTCCGGGAGAGGAGCTAAATTTTGAAGAAACTTTTTACACAGGTTTTCCATATGGCGGACGCGGGCACGCTGGTCAACGCGACCGGGAACTATGTGAACGCCTACGACGGCACGACGACGGCATTCGCAGCGCCGAACGACCTGTCGTCGACGATGAAGACGTACTACGACACGGAGCTGCTGGAGAACGCGCGGCCGAATCTCATTCACGCGCAGTTCGCCAAGAAGCAGCCGCTGCCGAAGGGCCGCGGCAAGAAGGTGGAGTTCCGCAAGTGGAACACGCTTGCAGATGCTCCGGCGCTGACCGAAGGCGTCATCCCCACGGGTCAGAAGCTCGGCCAGTCGAGCATGACCGCCTCCATCGTCCAGCACGGCACCTACGTCACCGTGTCCGACCAGCTGGAGCTGCACGCCATTGACGACGTGATCCTCGGCGCGACCGAGGAGCTGGGCGCATCGGCGGGCACCACGCAGGACAAGCTCGTCCGCGACACGCTGGCAGCGGGCACGAGCGTGCAGTACTGCGACAAGGTCGGCACCTCCGGCACGCACACCGCCGTGGACAGCCGCTCCGCAATGGACACCACGTCCAAGCTGACGCCGACCGAGATCAACAAGGCCGTGACGACGCTGAAGAAGCTCAAGGCCCCGACGATCAACGGCAAGTACGTCGCCATCATCCACCCGTCCGTGACCTATGATCTGCGCGAGAACAAGGACTGGATCGAGGCGCACAAGTACGCAGACGTCACCCCGCTGTTTAACGGCGAGATCGGCGAGCTGCACGGCGTGCGCTTCATCGAGACGACCGAGGCGAAGATCTGGAACGACTCCACCTGCCCCGTCAAGACGGCGGCGGCCAGCGGCAATCCGGCGGTCTACTACAGCGTGTACTCCACCCTGTTCCTCGGCAAGAACGCCTTCGGCATGATCGACCCGGAGGGCGGCGGTCTGGAGATGATCGTCAAGGGCAAGGAGCAGGTCGGCGGCCCGCTGAACCAGTTCTCGACGCTGGGCTATAAGTTCTCGACCGCAACGAAGATCCTGTATCAGGATCGCATGGTCCGCGTGGAGAGCCTGTCTGAGTATTCGGACGTGGACGCGGCGAACTGAGGAGGTAGACTATGGCAGAGGTAAAGACCAGGACCGAAGCGCAGGCAACGAAGAGCATCTTCCTGCCGAGAGCCTCGGAGACCGAACAGCAGTTTGAATTCGTCTGCGTGAACGGCAAGGCATACCAGGTGCCGCGCGGCAAGCCCGTGGAGGTGCCGCTGGCGGTTGCCGAGGTGCTGGAGCACGCGCAGATGCAGGAGACGGCGCTTTTCGAGCGCATCCGTCAGGCGCAGCAGGAGCTGCAGTGAGTCAGGATAAGAGGGCCGCGCGCGGCCCTCTTTTTTAAAAGGAGGCAGTGAGCATGACAATTCGAGAGGCGATCGAGGCCGTAGACCGGCTCACGCCGAATCAGTATGAGAACATCGACAAGGTCCGCTGGCTGAGCGAGCTGGACGGCGTCGTTTATCTGGAAATAGAGCAGGCGCACCAGAAGGGCGAGCCTGTGTGCGAGCCATGGGTGCGGACGCGGGACCCGCTGGACCGCGAATGGTGCGGCTGCCAGGCGGTGCCCACATCTGACACCGAAGCGTTCACCGGGTACCCGGAAAGCGTGGATCTGGACACGAAACTGCGCATTCCGTGGCCGTATGACGAGATATACCGCTGGTATCTGGAGATGAAGATCTCGGACGCGAACGGCGAGATGACGCGCTACAACAACGCGATGACCAAGTACAACGCCTATTACACGGCATACACCGATTTTTACAACCGGACGAACATGCCGAAGATGATGGCCCCGTACATCCAGCTGTGAGGTGACGGCATGGGCAGCCTGACACTACAGTACCCGCCGATGTCCGGCGGCGACGCCGCGCAGCAGCTGGACGGACTGCGGCGGTATCTGATGCAGATGACCGACGCGCTGAACGGTGCGGACTGGTCGGCCGGGGCCGTGCTGACGGAGATCTCGCAGGCCATTGACGCAGACAGCCTGAGAGACGAGGAGCGCCGGACGGAGCTGGAGGGCTTCGCGGCGCTCAAGACGCTCATCATCAAGACGGCGGATTTTGCGGCGGAGAACTCGGAGGCGTTCAAGCTGAAGCTCAGCGGCAACTATGTGGCCGTGTCGGACTTCGGGAAGTACTGGCAGGAGGCCAGAATGACCATTGACGGCAACGAGTTCGGCATCCGGCAGCTGTATGAATTCTCGGCGGGCGTCAACAACGCGTTCACGGTGAACTCGAAGCAGTATGTGAAGACGGGTCTTCTGTACTACGACGGGGTGAAGCCAGTGTACGGCGTGGGCGTGGGCAACATCGAGACGACCGTGGCCAACGAGAATGAGGTCATCGACAAGACGCAGAACGAGCTGCTGACGGTCACGTCGGGCAGGGTGAGCTTCTGGCAGGGCGGCGACGAGGTCGCATATCTGTCGGACAAGAAGCTGCACTTCCCTTCCGGGACGCTGGAGGCGTATGACGCGGTGCTGAGCGGAACGGTCGCGGCGGCGGCGGGGTCGAGCTTCGGGCCGTGGACGCTGTCGGAGTCGAGCCTGTACCGCACGGACAACACGTGGGGCGGCGCGGGGCTTTACTTCGGGACGGACGGCCTGTCCATCAAGAGCGCGTTCAAGGTGGACGCGAACGGCAAGCTGACCGCGACGGGCGCGGACATCACGGGCACGGTGAAGGCGAGCGACCTGCTGATCGGCAGCGAGAGCAGCGGCTATTCCAGCATCAAGACGCAGCTGCGGTCGCTGGTGGACGATGTGTCGGAGCTGTCGGCGCTGGCGGCGGCGGTCACAGTGGACCGCTACGGATCGCTGACGTCGCTCGACCTGAACATCGGCAACCGCGGCTATATCAGCATCACGGGCGCAAGCACGGCTGCTTCTGCGTTAGAGCTGTACAGCTATGGCGCAGTCCGTATTGTTGCGGCCAACGGCTCGGTGTATCTGCGGAACGGAGACGAAAGCGCATACATTCAGATCTCCGCCAGCGGGGCGGTCAGCATCAAGGGAACGAGCCTCACCTTTAACGGGGCGAGCATCAATACATCCGGGGCAGTCACGGAGAGCACAGAGGAGGTCACATGATGGTACAGGAAGTAAACGCGCTGCGGCAGAAGATCGTCGGGGCGCTGAATGAGGCGAAGCTGCCGCCCGTTGTGGTGGCGCTGGTGCTGGATAACATCCGGGGCGAGCTGCAGGGGCTGGTCCGGATGCAGGAGGAGGCGGAAAAGCTGGCGGCAGCCACGCCCGCCCCCGCGCAGGAGAAGGAGGTGCCGAGGGATGGCGCTGTACAGAGTAAATGACAACGGCAAGGCCCCGTCGGGTCTCGGCGTGGGCGACGAGGTCGTGACCGCTGGCGGCACATACCGCATCGACAGCGTGGGGCCGGACGGGCAGTACAAGTCGACGCTCGTCAACAAAAATCAGACCACACAGAACTACCAGGGCAGCTATGCCACGCGGAACACGCTGCCGGGGTATTCCGACTACACGGCGGGCAGGCTTGGGAATCTGGAACGGGGCTACTCCCCTTCCGGCGCGGTGTCGCAGGCGAAGGCGTACCTCCAGCAGGTGCAGAGCCGGAAGCCGGGCGCATATCAGTCGCGGTGGGACGCGGAGCTGGACAGCCTGTATGACCAGATCACGAACCGGAAGCCGTTTCAGTATGATCTGAATCAGGACGCGCTGTATCAGCAGTACAAGGAGCAGTATCAGCGGCTCGGACGGCAGGCCATGGAGGACACGATGGGTCAGGCCGCGAGTCTGACGGGCGGCTATGGCTCGACATACTCGGAGCAGGTCGGGCAGCAGGCGTACAACGCGTATCTCCAGAGCCTCAACGACATTGTGCCCGATCTCTATGACCGGGCGTACAGCCGATACCAAGACGAGGGGCAGGATCTTTACAACCGCTTCGGTCTGGTCACGGACCGGGAGAACATGGACTACAGCAAGTACCGCGACACGGTGTCGGACTATTACAGCGATCTGGCGGACGCGCGGAGCGCCTATGACTCGGAGTGGAGCCGGGACTATACGCAGTATTCCGATCAGCTGAGCTATTGGCAGCAGAAGGCCGCGCAGGAGCAGGCATACTGGCAGTCGCAGCAGAAGGCCGCAGGCGGCAGCGGGTCGGGCGGAAGCTCGGGCAGCTCCGGAAGCGGCAGCGGGAAGGGATACATCGACAACACCTACAACCGCGGCGGCGCGGGCGGTGCGACGTCGAAGACGTATGACCAGCTCAAGCGCGGCATCAACGAGTGGATCGCGGCGGGCCAGCCGGAAAAGGCATATGAGCTGTTCCGGAGCATGGCAGGCCAGCTGGATCTGAGCAACGCGACCGGAAAGAAGCAGTATAACGAACTGGCGGCGCTGCTGAACAGAGCCGGATACGGCATCCCGCAGGTATAAGGAGGGTCTTATGGCCAGCAAGAAAAAACGCACGGGCCTTGATGCGCTGAACGAATACGAGGCGCAGAGCGGACGGCAGAGCCAGAGTGTCAGCCAGCAGGCGGCTTCTGGCAGCTCCGGCGGCACGTGGCGCAGCGGTCTGGACGCGCTGCGGGAGTATGAGGCAAACGGCGGCGGGCAGAACGTCCGGAATGGCCCGTTTAATCCGGGATACCGGACGGGCACGAGGCCCATGTCGCAGGAGGAATACACGGCGGCGTATGAGAAGTACAAGCAAGCTGCAAGTTCTATTGCGCATGACCAGCTGAGCGGATATCGCAGGACGATGCAGGAGCGCCAGAAGCAGGTGCTGCCGACATTGATCCATGATCAGCAGAGCGGATATCGGAGAACACAGCAGCAGCGCGCAGAATACGACAGGCTGCTTGGTCAGTACGGTGCAGGAAACGTCGATCTTCACGACAGACCGCAATACAAGAATGCCGACGGCTCTGTATCTACGGTGGACAGTGTCGGTTTTAATATTGACGGGAAAGAGGTCCTTCTTCCGTCGGTATGGATGAAAAACGGGAAACCGTATCACAGTCAGAGTGACGACGAAATTTTGCAGCACTACTACGACACGGGCGAGTACCTCGGCAGGTTCGATTCTATTGCGGAGGCGAACAGCTATGCGTCGAAGCTGCACACCGCGCAGGACTATTATTATACGCAGCAGCGGGAAGCCGCTGCACAGAAGACCATTCAGCAGGATCAGCTGCGGGGCATGCGGCGCACGTCCGAGGAGCTGGACAGGCAGATCGACGCGCTGTATGCCGAGCGGCAGGACAACCATTTCCGCGATTTTTCCTTTGATGAGGACGGCACCGCGTATTACACCGACGAGAACGGGAAGAAGGTCCGCGCCCGCGGCATCGACGAGATCGACGACGAGATCGCGGCGCTGGAGGAACGGAAGGCGGCGCTGGACGCGGACCGCGCGCTTGATCAGGCGGACTCTGCGCTTGGAACGCTGGACGCCGAGACGAGAACGCTGCTGAAGGATTACAACGGCGTAAACCTTTTGAAGAAGACCGACGCCGGGCACAAGCTCCGGCAGATGGGCTATACCGACGAGCAGATCGGGCGGCTGGCGGAATACGAAAAGTATTTGCAGGATTTCGAGGACTATCAGACGCGCATGGCGGGCGCGCAGCAGTTCGGACGGGACGCTCCGGTCTTCTCGACCGTGACATCTTCCCTGCTGGCTCCGTTCAAGGCGCTTGGCAATGTGGAGTCGCTCCGGGGCGTGCTGCCGAGGGGCTTCGGCGGATATCAGAACCCGGATATGCCGACGAACATCTACAGCCCGCTTTACTCGGCAACGCATGTTTCCAGCGGCATCCGCAGCGGCGTCATGGAGGACATGGGGCCGGTCGGACAGTTCCTCTATCAGGCGGGCACGTCGGCGCTGGACAGCGCGGTCAACATGGCCGTGGCGACCGGGCTTGTCGGGATGACCGGACTGAGCGGCGAGGCCGCGTCCGGCGCGATCGCGGATACGATGAACTGGGTCATGGGATCGCAGGTCGCGGCGGATTCCGTCTATGAGGGCATCCAGAGCGGCAAGTCCAACGAGCGCGCGCTGATCGACGGCATCGTCGAGGGCGCGATCGAGGGCATTACGGAGAAATACTCCGTGGGCGACATCATTGAGAACATGCTCAGCGGTGAAGCGGCGTGGAAGAAGATCATCCGGGCCTTTGCATCCGAGGGTGCGGAGGAGGTCGCCTCCAACTGGCTGAACAGGCTGTATGACGCCGTGGCCAGGCGAGGAAGAAACGAACTCTATCAGAGCTATGCGCAGTATCTGGCACAGGGCCTGAGCGAAAAGCAGGCGCTCGCTGCCGTGCTGAAGGATATGGCTGCGGAGGACGTGACATCGTTCCTTGCGGGCGGCCTGTCCGGCTGGGCCATGTCCGGCGCGTATGCGGCCACGAATAAGGCCGTGGAGAATTACAGCAGGCAGGAGCAGCTCAGCGCATTCGGGCAGTTTGCCGAGGTTGCCATGAATACCGGAGACGAGGCCACTGTCAAGGCGGCACAGGCCGTCATGGACAAGGTCGAGGCTGGGCAGATCCCGGACGCGGACGAGGTGCAGGCGGTCGTGGACGCGGCCGTCGCGGCGGATGCCCGTACAAGGGAATCCGCACAGCGCGAGGCGGATTTTCAGACATACAGCCAGTATGCGGCTGAACGGGACGCCAAGGCCCGGGCGGCAGAACGGGCCTCGCGGGCGCGGTCGGAGGAATACACCGAGGCGATCAACGACTCTGAGGCGAACAGCGCTGAGGCGGATTTTGAGGAGCTGAGCAAGGAGGAGGTCCAGGGCGCATCGGACGCGCGGACGCGCCAGCAGGCCGAGGAGGCCCGCACGGAGCGGCAGTTTGCACGGGAAAGCCGGGATGCGGCGGACCGGGCGCTGAGCGAGGCGGCGCGGCAGTACGGCTATGACGAGCGGATGACGAGCGTGCTGCTCTCCGGCTATGACGGGGCGCAGGACGCGCAGCAGTACGCCGAGGCCGTGAACACGGCTTATGCGTACGGCAGGAACGGAATGAGCCTCACGGCGGCGCAGAGGGCCGCACAGGGCATTGACAAGGCGCTGGCGCAGGAGGCGTGGAACGCCGGAAAGGAGATAACAGGTGGCAAAGAAGCAGGAAGCGCGGCTGCTGATGACGGCGGCAAACGGAATGCAGGTATGGATCCCGGAAAGCAGGCTGGAGCAGTGGCAGAAGGCGCAGGCCGCGCAAAGACGCGACCCGCAGCAGGGCGCGCAGTCGCGGAGCGAGTTGAGCTTGAAAATCGCGTCCGCGCTGCGGGACAGCCGTACCTGAGCGGAAAGGACATCGGCCTGAGCAAGGGATCGGCGCAGCGGAGCTTCCGCGAGGCCCCGGAGCGCACGTGGACGGACGGCATGAAGGCCGCCGCCGGGACGCTGAAACGCGCTGGCTTTACGGATGTGCATTTTACGGTTGGATCGATCAGCGTGGAGAACCAGCGGGCAAAGGTCACGCGGTATGTCGACGGCGCGGCAGTGGGCGACACGGTGTGGGTCAACGCGACGGCGAAGAAATGGTCGGTGGAACAGATCGCAAACCATGAATCCTTCCACAGGCAGGTGCAGGACGCGCCGTATCTGATGGATTCGGTGCGGGCGGCGCTGGCCGACGAGCTGGGAGATAGCGGCATTCAGGAGCTGGCGCAGAAGTACGCCGAGGCGTATGAAGGCTGCTATGACGCGGAGGAGCTGGACGCGTACATCGAGGAGGTCTGCGCGGATGCCTACGCGGGCATGGACCGCCTCCCGGAGGAGAAGACCCGCATCATTCAAAAAGCCGCCAAGTCCGCGCAGGAGGCGCAGCAGGCGGCAGAAGAAAACGGCGGGACCAGAGGCCCGCCGGAGAAGTATTCAGTCAATGAAGGCTTCAGCAAGGATGTCGCTGAGTGGTATCGAGATGGGATGCCGGAGGGAGAGGCATTCGTGCTTGGCTCTACTGGCGAGACGCTGCAGGGGCTTGGTGCGATTGAAAGCGACATCTATATGAATGGCGATAAGATCAACACCATTCTAAGGGAACATCCAGAAATGACAATCCGGGAGATTCAGAAGATTCCGGAATTGCTGGATGACCCGATTTTGATTTTGAAAAGCAAAGGCTCTGGCAAAGGCGGGAACAGCCGCTTGGTGCTGTTTGGCTCGATCAATACGCAGGACGGTCAGCCTGTCCTTGCTGTGCTCGATCTGCGTCCAAGGGAGAACGGATTTGTTCTGGACGATATGCAAAAGGTCAACAGCGCATACGCGAAAGCAAACCCCGCATCGTTCATTTCGCAGAGTGACGTTCTGTTTGCGGACAAAAAAAGAACCGTCCCGCTTCTTCGCCGATTCGGGCTTACAGTAACGTCCCGAGAGCTTCTGCGTGATGGTTCTATAGGTAGTATATCCTACCGTGGGAACAGTGTCAACATCTCGGGAGAGAAATTTTCTTCCATCGTCGAAATGGCAGACCAGCTTATGGATGCAAAATTTTCCGTTGACGGTGATACGGCAACACCGCAGGAAAACGACAAGACCGCGCTCGCCTATTTCGGGCGGACATACAAGTGGAGCGAGACGGGCTATGTGCTGCTGGACGGCGCGAGGTTGGACTTCTCCGGACGGCACGAGGGCGGCCCCGGCGGATACCGCAGCGTCGACCACCGGGACATCACAGACGCGCTTGGCGAGGACTACGGCGGCGGAGACTACACGGGCGGCATGGTGCGCTTCATGCAGGAGGGCAACATCCGCATTTCCTCGGAAAGCGGCGGCATCAACCTTGCCGTCATGCCGACGAAGGCGCAGATGGACTCGCTCAGCGACTTCATCAGCAAGGAGCGCGGCGAGGTCATGCTGGACATTGACGATGCACGCGGCAACACGATCTCCAGCACGGAGTACCCGCGCGGCACGCACGCGAACAAGGTCCTGCAGGACATCCGCAATTACTTTAATGACGGCACGCTGCCGGAGGTGAGCGCTTCCCCGTCGGTCAGCCAGTTCCGTTATTCGGTGTCGGAATCTGACACCGAGGCGGAGGGTGCGACGGCCTTCACGCTGGACAGCATTCCGAAGAAGGCGCAGGACTATCTGCGCAGGGTGCGCGGGCAGACGGCGGCGGCCATCCAGCAGACGCTCTCGATGCCGTTCGCGGCGCGGCAGGAGGTCCTGAAGCCCGCGATCGAGCAGATGATGAACGAGTATCTTCAGACCGGGCGCATCTCGCAGGAGACGGTCGACCAGACCTTTGATGCGTCCTATGCGCGCGGCGTGGAGATGGACACGGAGTTTTACGACCAGTACAAGGACGTGAAGACGCGGCTGCGCGATCTGAAGGTCACGCTGTCGGAGGCAGACCGGGCAGACATCGCTGACTTTGGCGACTTCCGCCGGGCGGCTTCGGGACGGCTGCGCATCGCAGACGAGGGCGGACTGCCGGTGGATGTGGCGTACAAGCAGATGCGGGAGATGGCCCCGGAGCTGTTCCCGGCGAGCATCACGCATCCGGCGGATCAGCTGATGAAGATGTTCGAGGTATCGCGGAGCATCGAGAAGGTGCAGCGGTCGCTGGATGAATACCACGGCGAGAACGCAGAGGAATTCAAGCGCTGGGCAAAGAACGACTACGAGGCAAGCGTGGAGAACATGCTGGGATCGCTGAACGTGGCGCGGCGGTATGCCGAGGCGAGGATGCGGCAGACGCAGGCGCGGGCCGTGCCCACGACGATGGAGGAGGTCAAGAGCCTGTACGCATATCTCAAGAAGCTGCGCAGGACGTATGAGCGCGCAGCGGCGAAGAATCTGCTGACGGCGGAGGACAACAACGTCCTCAACCGGCTGCTGCGCGGCGAGCTTGCGCCGGAGGACGTGCAGGGCATGGAGAACGCAAAGGGCATCCTTGCCATGTACGAGGCAAAGGCGGACTATGACGAGACGGCGGCCAAGATCGCGGACTGGCGGCGGTATCAGAAGTCGCAGAAGCTCGCGGCAGCGGACGCGGCGCTCAAGAACGCGGACAAGGCCAAGGACAAGCCCAGAGGGATCGATTACAGTCGGGAGACGATGACGCGCAACGTCCGGGACATCTTCCCGGAGGCGGATGCGGAGGTGATCAACCGGACGTATTTCGAGCCTGTCCGGACGGCCAGCGCGAACGCGAACAAGCTGAAAAACCAGCTGCGTGAGCAGGTCAAGGCGCTGGATCTGAGCCGGAAGGCCAGGAAGGGCGACGCGGTGAGCGAGGCCCACGCGGTGCAGCTGCTGGGCGAGGCGCAGGACAACATCCGGTATCTGGAGGAGCACCCGAGGGTGCAGGACCGGGACGGCAAGACGCTGGACGAATGGCGGCAGATCGTGACGGATCTGTGGGCGACCAGTCCGGGGCTTGACAAGGCGAAGATCGAAAACGCCGTGGAGACGTTCCGGAAGATCTATGACGGGCTTTTCGAGCAGATGAACGACGTGCGCATCCGAAACGGCTATGAGCCGATCAATTACCGGAAGGGCTACTTCCCTCACTTCCAGCCGGGCACGACAGACGGCATTCTGGGGCTGATGGGAAAGGCGCTCGGCATTGACGCGGAGGTGACGGCGCTGCCGACGACGATCAACGGTCTGACGCACACCTTCAAGCCGGGCATCACCTACTTCGGGCACGCGCTGGAGCGCATCGGGTTTGACACAGCGTATGACGCGGTGGAGGGCTTTGACAAGTATGTGGAGGGCGCGGCCAGCGTGATACACTACACGGACGCCATCCAGAATCTGCGGGCTCTGGCGGAGCAGGTGCGATACCGCACGTCGGACGAGGGCCTGCGCGAGCGAGTGGACGACATCCGGGCGCGCGAGGATCTGACAGAGCAGGTAAAGGAACTGATGATCGAGAAGGTCATGAAGGATGGCCGCTATTCCCTGTCGAACTTCGCGGTGGAGCTGGACGAGTACACGAACCTGCTGGCCAACAAGAAAAGCAAGTACGACCGGCGCATTGAACACCTGGCAGGCCGGAAGACCTATAACCTGCTGAAGGCGTGGGAGAACCGCGTGGCGGCGAACATGGTGGCGGTCAACCCGGCGTCGTGGCTGACGAACTTCGGCGTTATCACGCAGGCGGGCGCACAGCTCAAGACGACCTCCGTGCTCAAGGCGATGGCGCAGACCTTGCAGGGATGGAAAACGGACGACGGGTTTGTTGACCGGAGCGATTTCCTCACGAACCGGCGCGGCAGCGACCCGCTGGTCCGGAGCTGGCAGCAGAAGACGAGCGCAGCGCTGTCGAAGCCCATGGACTGGATCGACACGTTCTCGGCGGACACCATCGTCCGGGCGCGGTACATGGAAAACATCGAGCGCGGCATGAGCGAGGAGACGGCCATGCGCGAGGCGGACGATTTCGCGGCGAACGTGATGGCGGACCGGTCGAAGGGCGCGATGCCGACGCTCTTCGAGGCGCGCAACCCGCTTATGAAGATGTTCACGCAGTTCCAGCTGGAGGTCAACAACACGTTTTCGTATCTCTTCAAGGATCTGCCGCGAGAGCAGCGGAAGAAGGGCATCGGGGCGCTGGCTTACGCACTGTTCAAGTTCCTCATCGGCGGGTACCTGTACAACGAGGTATACGAGTATTTCATCGGCAGGCGGCCCATGCTCGACCCGCTGGGGATCGTCAACGACACGGTCGGCGATCTGACGGGCTATGAGCTCAACAATCTGGTGGACGCGACGTTTGGCGGAAACGGCTTTATCAAGGAGTCGGAGCCGGAGGGCGCGGTCGGGACAATCAAGAATCTGGCGAAAAACGTCGGACAGGAGGCACCGTTCGTCGGGAATCTGCTGGGCGGCGGCAAGCTCCCCTTCTCCAGCTCCATGCCGAATGTAAAGAACATCCTGACGGCGTTGGACTCGGAGACTGCGACGGACGAGGAAAAGCTGGCGAAGGTCGGGAAAGAGCTGGTCAACCCGGCGGCATACTGGCTGCTGCCGTTCGGCGGCGGGCAGGTCAAGAAGATGTGGCAGGGCATCTCAGCGCTGAAAAATCAGGGCAGCTACACGGCGGACGGGCGGCTCCAGTATCCGATCTACTCAGACCGCGAGGGCGACACGGCAAACGCCGCATGGCGGACGCTGCTGTTCGGCAAGAGCGCGACGCCGGAAGCGCAGGCGTGGGTCGAGGCGGGCTTCGGCGCGCTGAGCGAGAAGGCGACGCAGACGTATGAGGCGATGCGTGCCGGAGGCGTCGACCAGAGAGACAGCTATGAGCTCATCAAGGCGATGTCGAAGGTCAAGAAGACCGACGACGCGTCGAGCAAGCAGCTTCAGATGCAGCTCCTTTTATCGTTTGACATCGAGGACAGCGGGAAGGTGCTGTACTACTACAACATGATGGCGAGCGACAAGGAGAAAGCGCAGATCGACAAGCTGCTGGCCGAGGGTGCGGACGTGGGCGAGTATCTCCGATTTCTTCAGGACGCGGCCAGCGTGACCGGGCAGAAGGACGCGGACGGCAAGACGATCTCCGGCAGCAAGAAGGCGGAGACCATCGAGCTGATCGACGGGCTGGATCTGACCCCGGAGCAGAAAACGGAGCTGGCCGAGGATAGCTTCACGGTGTCCGGGTTTGAGCCATGGACGGAAAACCACGACAAGCTGTACAAGGCCGTATCGACCGGAAAGGATCTGCGCAGCACGCTCAAGAGCCTGGAACAGGGCGGCTATGCGATGAAAGACATCCGGGCGGCGGTCACGGACATGTTTCGCGAGGAGTATCTGGCGGCGGACAGGGCCGGGAAAGCACGGCTCAAGGGCTATCTCCGGAATGCGTTCATGCTGACCGGACTTTCCAAGAAGGAAGCGGAAGACAAGATCAAGAAATGGGAGGAGGCGCAGAAGTGAGCGCGACGAATGTAATTCCGGGGGCGAGGGTCAGCCCCCGGATCGCGAACGGGTACATCTGCTGGTATGAGGGAGACACGTTCTCCCTGCGGCTGAAGATGGAGCTGGAGGACCAGGACGGCGAGGACGTCACGATCGGCACGTCGGACAGCGTGAAGGTCACGTTCTATGACCGGACGCGGGCGCAGGTGCAGCAGTTCGTCTATTCCGGCATCACGGGGAACACGGTGACGCTCGACTTCACGGAGGACGTCAGCGCGAAATTCCCGAAGGGCCTGTATCACTATGACATTCTGTACACGCACGGAGACAGGACGACGCTTGCCAGCGGGAATGTCGCGCGCGTGGAGTAAGGAGGCGAGAGCATGAAAATCGAAATTCCCGAGAGCGTGATGGTGACGATCCACGGTCTCATCTCCAGAGGCATCCGGGCGGTGTCCATTTCTGACACCGGACATCTGATCTTCACGCTGACGGACGGGAGCGAGATCGACCTGGGCAGCGTCATCGGCCCGGCAGGCCCGGAGGGCAAGCAGGGTCCGGCAGGCCCCGCAGGCGCGGACGGCAAGGACGGAGCCGCCGGAAAGGACGGCGCGACCGGGCCGCAGGGCGCACAGGGGCCGAAGGGCGACAGCTTCCAGACCGTGGTGGAGGACGACGGAAACGGAAACATTACCATCCGGGCGCTGACCACGGAGGGCGGCAGCAGCGGGACGAACGGATACACGTTCACGCCCTATGTCAGCGACGCAGGCGTGATCAGCTGGACGAACGACGGCGGGCTGGACAATCCGACCCCCGTCAACATCAAAGGCCCTGCGGGCGCGACAGGGGCCACAGGCGCACCCGGCGCGGACGGCAAGACGCCCGTCAAGGGCACGGATTATTTCACGGCGGCGGACAAGGCGGAGCTGGTGCAGGACGTGCTGGAGGCGCTGCCGGACGGAGACACGGAGGCATACTGATGGCGAAGGTAGCAGTGACAAAGGCGAAGCTGGAGGCGCTGGCCGACGCCATCCGGCAGAAGGCGGGGCTGAGCGGCAAGAAGACGCTGGCGGAGCTGACGCAGGCGGTGTCAGATTTGGGCACCGGAACGGACACTTCGGACGCGACCGCGGGCGCGGCGCAGGTACTGGCGGGCTATACGGCCTATGGCCCGGATGGGAAGTTCGCGGGCACGATCGAGAGCTTCAACGGCTCGGCGCTCAGCCCATCGAACGCGGACCGCGTGATCAAGGGGCAGCGGTATCTCGCAAGCGATCTGACGGTCAAGGCGGCGCGGCTTCAGGACAGGACGGTCATTCCGTCCACGAGCCGCCAGACGATCGCAAAGAATGACGATCAGTTCTACGGTCTGGAGACGGTCACGGTGGAGGCCGCGCCGCTGGAGGAGCGGACCGTGACGCCCGGCGAGACCGCGCAGGTCATCACGCCCTCCGGCGGGAAGATCGGCATGTCCAAGGTCACGGTGGCGGCGGTGGCGCCCGGGATCAAGGCTCTCGGGACCACGATACAGGGCAGCGGCTCAAACTATCTGGAGCTCAACAACACGCTAGGGCTTACTAGTATCTCTGCATGCAAAGTTATCTGCACGACGGATTATGAGAACATCACGGCAAGCAGCATTGTACATTCGGGGCTTTTGGTCGATGGCGACAATATCGCGAAGGTCACAGCCCGCACATTGAACACAACCCATCTTGCGTACTCTGAAACTTTTCGCGCCACAATCGATGGAGACAAATTCAGTTTTTTCGTCACCAACACGACGGCTGTGTTTGCAAGCAATCTGCAATATGTCGTGCTCATCTACGGAATTATTTGAGGAGGCGATATTTTGGCAGACAAGGAATTGAAATCCATCCGGTTTCCGGGACTGGACAACCGGTATATCGTGCCGGAGGGCGGCACGGGCGGGAGCGGTCAGGACGGCTACAGCCCCGCGGCGAAGGTCGAGGCGACGGCGGACGGTGCGAAGATCACGATCACGGACAAGACGGGCACGACCGAGGCGGAGGTCAAGAACGGCAAGGACGGTTCTCCGGGAGCGGATGGCGCTCCGGGCGCGAAGGGCGACCCCGGTGATGATTACGTTCTCACGGACGCAGACAAGACCGAGATTGCCGCTGAGGTCATCGCCGGTGGCGTGGAAGCTGAGCTTGGAGAAGAGCCTCTCCCCGCCCCTGCGAGCGCAGCTATCGGGCAGATCGTCAAGGTCAAGTCCGTGGACGAAAACGGAAAGATCACGCAGACGGAAGCTGTTGATATGCCCAGCGGTGGCGGAAGCCCAAGCTCCGCGCTGATCTGCGATATAACGCTCGCCGAGGCGGCGCAGGCGGTGTCTCAAACGCTGGAGCATAACTTTTATGCGCTGCATTGCATTGTGAACTGCGGAACGAGCGGTGTGGCGCTCCTGGTCGACGCAGATGGCGCAAGTGTATCTGGGAAAATCAATCTGATGCTTGATACGACGGTAGCATCGTATAATATCAGAAAATACGGATTGATCAGTTATAACGCGGCGGAGTGGAAATCCTACGCAATACACGCGATCTGGTCACCGGATCGTACTTTCTTTAAGCAAAGCCAATTTGAGGAGCTATCGACAGGAGAAAGTTCAACAGTATATCATTCCTTCGGCGGTGTCACGGCAATGAAGGGAACCCTCGGTGCAGACGCGCTATCGCCGGATTCCGGCCGGACGGTAAATATTGTTGCACCTGCGAATACGCTGCTGAACGCAGGCGTTCGTGTGATTATATGGGGAGAGTATTATGAGTAAAATTTACGAAAACGGCATCATTCGTGACATGACCGATGAAGAGATCGCGGCAATGCAGGACGCGGCGGCTCGGGCGGAGGCAGAAGAAAAACACCGCCCGCTGTCGGCTGTGGAGGTGCAGGAGATGCTGCTCCGCCAGCAGATCAACACGCTCAGCGTGGACGATCAGACGGCTTACAGGATGAAGGGATTCTATCCGGAGTGGGCGGCAGGCGAAGCGTACACGGTGGGGTATAAGCTGCTGTACGGAGGCGAGCTGTATAAGGTCCTTCAGGCGCACACGTCGCAGGCAGACTGGACCCCGAACGCTGTACCAGCCATGTTTACCCGCATCGACGAGCAGCACGACGGCAGCAAGTATGATCCCATCCCGTATGACGGCAATATGGCGCTGGAAAACGGAAAGTATTACAGTCAGGGCGGCGTGACGTACCGCTGCACCAGAGATACCGGGATTCCGGTCTATCAGCCGCTTGCTGACCTTGTCGGGATCTATGTGGAGGTGGCCTGATGGCACTGAAAACAGTGTATAAGGACGGGAAGCCTGTTGTGCTGAACGGACAGGCGCTGAGAGTGCAGGCGGAAAGTGATTCTGATCTCTCGCTCGGCATCACAGGCGCAACCGTCGGGCAGATTGCAAAGATCACTGCGGTGGATGCAGACGGTAAGCCAACGGCGTGGAGCCCGGTGGATATGCCGAGTGGGGGTGGTGAAACTTCTCTGGTCTGGACACACATCCGGGACGTTGAGCTTACACCGGATACGATTGAAGCCATTGTGTCTACAACAGACACAGATGAAACTTTTGGCTATGAAGAAATTCTGTTAGAGTTCATTCCGAACTTGACAGGATACTTTTATGTGCGGGCGCTTCAAAATGCCAACTTCTCAAAAAATGTTCAGGTATGGGCGACAAATTCGAAGTATCACCAAATGCATCTCGGGCTACTGAACAAAAAACTCGCCATCATGGGGGTATTCCGCACAGACGGTACCGTTGGATTTTCTAATAATTACGGAGGCGGCACCGATCTTGAGAAAATATCAATGCTCGTTTTTGGAGCATCGTCGTCTATAGAAGCTGCCTTTACAGTGAAGATTTGGGGGCGATAACAAATGAAAATCTACGAAAACGGCATCATCCGCGACATGACCGATGAAGAGATCGCGGTATGACGGATACGTGCGTATGCTGCGGCGCGCCGGTCCCGGAGGGGCGGATGGCGTGCCCGCAGTGCGAATATGCAAATGAACGGGCTGTGCCCGGAAGAAAGGAGAACAAGATGGACGACGGAATTCAGACGAAGATCGCGGAGATCGAGCAGAGAGCCAAGAGCAACACGCATCGTATTGACGAGCTGGAAGCAGACAACAAGGCGCTGCACCAGCTGGCGACCTCGGTGAAGGTCCTAGCGACGAGGCAGGAGGCGATCGAGGCAAACGTGACCGAGATCAAGGAGGATGTGAAAAGCCTCAAGGCGCTGCCTGCGGGCCGCTGGGAGGGCCTCGTCAAGGCCCTTGCCTCGGCGCTGGTCGGTGGGCTTGTGGCCTATGGGCTGTTCCGGCTGGGACTGGGGGCATGATCGGGATGCTGAAGTTCGTGAAGAAGTCGCGCGTTACCAAAGGCAAAATGGCGCGGGAGCTGGTGTATTTCTGCATCGGCATGCTCGTGGCCGTCTGCACGTGGGCGATGATCGTCAAAACGGCGGCGGTGCTGCTGGACAGGCAGTGCGACCTGTCGGACGTGCTGATCTTCGCGGGCGGCGCGTTCGGCGGAGAGCTGCTGCTCCTGCTGCTCAAGAGAGTATTTGCAAAACCAAACGACAAAGATGATGGGGGTACATACGATGGATAACATCAAGAAGCGGCTCGGGAATCTCCTGAGCGTGAAAAGCCTTGTGACGCTGACGCTGACGGCGGTATTTGCGTACATGGCCGTGGTGGGCAAGATCAGCCAGGACTTTATGACGGTGTATGCCGTCGTGATCGCATTCTACTTCGGAACGCAGAGCCAGAAGGTGCAGGACGCGATGGATGCGGGAAAGGACGTGAAAGACAATGCCGGTGATTAAGGACGTGCTGACGCCCTGCAACCACGGCACGGGCGGCTGCCACCCGAAATACATCGTGGTACACTACTTCGGCGCGCTCGGCACCGCTGCCAGCGTGGCCGAGTGGTTCCGCAACCCGCAGGCCAGAGCCAGCGCGCACTATGCCGTGGATGAGAAAAACGTCATCTACCGCTGTGTACGGGAATCCGACGTTGCCTGGCACTGCGGCGACGGCCAGAAGCACCCGGAGTGCCGGAACTGGAATTCCATCGGCATTGAGATCAGGCCTAAGAAGACCGACGCGCGGCGCGTGGGCGCGTATGACACGGACTGGTACTTTGACGAGCAGGCGCTGGAAAACGCGCTGTGGCTCATCCGGCGGCTCATGAAGCAGTACAACATTCCGGCGGATCACGTCATCCGGCACTACGACGTGTCCGGCAAGATGTGCCCGCGTCCCTTCGTCGGGGACGATATGAACACCCACTACCACACCTCTGGCAACGTCCAGTGGCAGAGATTCAAGGAAAGGATTGAGGACGAAGTGATCGAGAAGTCGAAAATGATCGTGGACGGCAAGGAGGTCGCCGTGGAGCGCATCCTGAAGGACGGCACGAACTATGTCAAGGTGCGCGATATCGCCGCCGCTCTGGGCCTGAAGGTCAGCAACAAGGGCAGTATTGCCGTGCTGGAGAGCAAATAAGCCTCCGCCGCCCTGCGCGCCGGAAGGAGGCGCAAATGGCAAGAGGACGCGTGCAGTTACCAACAGAGCTGAAAAACCTGCTGGCAAGCGATTGGGAGCGCGTCATCGGGCAGGCGATGCTTGGCCGCGAGGATCGGGAGATCATCCGTTTGTATGTGATCGAGCGCATGCCGCAGATCGATATTGCGGCGGAGCTGCACATGGATCGGTCGACGATCTCGCGGCGCATGGACAGGATCATGATCGAAGCGCGCAGGACGGCGGAAAAGCTGAATATGGTATAGCGAAAGCCCGGGGCATTACGCCTCGGGCTTTTGCTTGCTCTTTTTAAAGTTTGGGTCATATATTTGGCAGGCCCTTTCGAGGGCCTTGAAGTCACAGGATATCCGGCGCAGGAACGGATTCGCCTTGTTGACAACCTCGAAATATGTCTTTGATGCTTTCTGAAGAACTTCAGCACGATGGCGGTCAATCTCAATAATTTGAGCCTGTAGCAAGCGCTTGTATTTCTCATCCTGCTCAGCAGAGAAGTTGAATTCGATCAGCGCTGTATCTGGGACAGGAACCATGTTGTTGAATCCAAGCATGCCAAGCGAGCCGCCAGCAAGTTTGAAAATATGCACACCGGACTTGATGTTGACGTGATTTGGTTTCGGCGATTCCATCGGAACGAAATAACGGTATTCACCGACGAGAAGCACAACGCCAACATATGGGCGGCGTGCATTCTTGTTGCACTGAACGCGGGGATCTCGTGAATTCAAAAACCATATGTATTTATCTGTGATTCGATAGATACGCAGTTTATCCATATTTCGACCTTTCCGGAAAAAGAAAAGCGAGACAGAAAAACCGTCTCGCTTTTGATTGCCCATGCAATTTTTAAGTCCCTACTTAATGGCAAGGGGTTTCCACTTTTTTGAGTTCCTACTTGACGGCAAGGATTCTCCGCTTTTTTAAGTCCCTACTTAACGGCAAGGGTTTTCCTCTTTGATGGGCGGTGATGAACAGGCTGTGTTCGTCACGTTAATTTATAAGCAGAATTCTCTGCACCCTTAGTATAGCAAACGCTGCGAAAAATGCAAGCGAAATTATTATTATTTTTACGACATGGAATGACATCGGAATATAACTTTTCAGAATTGCACACAAATGCCGCATAAATGCACACAAGTGCAACCCTTAGATTTTCGTGATACCTCATAATGAGCATAGGAGCTGGCCAGCTTACTTTTTGATTCGGAGGAACTATTTATGGAATACGCAAGCAACGGCAAGGGTAACCTCGGTGTTACGCTCGGCGCGATCGGCACGGGACTCGGCGTGCTCGGCGGCGGGCTGGGCAATCTGCTCGGCGGTTGGGGCATGTCCCCGGCGGCGATGGCTGCTGGCGCGGTGTGCAGCGAAAACACGCCGGTGACGCGCTACGCGCTCGAACAGCAGAAAACGATCTCGGAGAAGAATATGGAGATCGCCTACTGGCGCGGGCAGGACGAGACGAACCGGAAGATCTCTGACTCCTACAGCAAGCTCGAAAACCGCCTGATCGGTCTTGCGGCGGAAGTACGCGCGAACAAGGATGAGCAGGTGGCCATCAACATGCAGCAGGCCGTGTACAACGGCACCACCACTGCGACAATCGGTTGCATCCAGAACCAGGTGAATCAGCTGCTCGGCCTGACGAAGCTCGTCGTGCCGAACGCCTCTGTGTGCCCCGGCTGGGGTGCTGCGAAGGTGACGGTTGAGCCTGCGACGGCGACCACCTAATGCAAAAGGGGCGGCAAGCGCCGCCCCAAAAATAAGATGGAGGTATCCTTATGGTAACGATAGATCAGGCCATGCGCGGCGCGGCGAAGTTTGCCGACAATGAGATCATTCCCCACCTGCCGACGGGCAAGGGCATCGGAGCCGGGATCGCGCTGGCACTCATCATGGACGGCGGCAAGGCGCGGCTGCTCCAGCTCCGGGAGCACCCGGCTGTGAAGATGATGGGGGTCATGGATGAGGCCGGGAACATCGACCTTGACAGGCTGTACAACGCCGCAAGGCCGCGCTTTGACGGGCAGAAGCTGCCGGTAACTGTGCCGATCATTGGAGAACTGCGCTTCGACGTGAGCGACCTTGACAAGCTGTACAAGTACATTCAGGAGGCATGACGATGAAAAAATACATGGACGAGCTGTACGCGCGGCTGGAAGAGCTGAGCGAAAAGCCGCTGACACTGGGCCGCATTGAAGAAGCTGACGCCGTGGCGGGCCTCCTGTGCCGCCTGCACAAGCTTGATGGCATGGGCGGAGACCATTTTCGTGAGTCCACGAAAATGATGCGCCTTACAGAGCACGAGACAGAAATGTGGATGCAGCGCATGAAAAACGACGACCCGGATAAGCCGACTGGACCGATGTGGTCGGAAGCGGAATGCCTTGCGGTCGCCAGCTCTGCGGGAATCGATCTGAGCGGAATCCCCGGATATGTATTCTGGGCTGCGATGAACATGAAATGGTCGGACGAATGGAGCGTAGCCCGTGACTTCGGCGTGGATCAGCCGCTGTATTACGCGCGTCAGGCGGAAGCATTCCTGCGAGATAAGGATGGGCCGGGGCCGGAGGAAAAACTGTGCGCGTATTACAGGCACATTGCGAGCCAGAACCGTTAGCATTTTTAGTTAGCATTTTGTGTTCTGCGAATGCAAAAATGCTTGTGTAAACGTGCAATATTTTCTGCGTTCGCAGAATGCCAAAAATGCCGAAAAGCATTGATATGTAAGGAAAAACCCGCAATCTCAATGGATTGCGGGTTTCTTGTTTGTGGTGCTGATGGCGGGACTCGAACCCGCAAGATGAGACGCAAGATGCCTGTATTTCCAATAGTTTTCGTTTCAATTAGCATCTTGGTTAGCATTTGCTTTGAAAAAAGCAGCCATTTTGTTCTGACTCTTGAGACGGGCAGCGGCGGCGAGGTGCGTATAGATGTTGTGCATAGTGTGGTAGTCAGCCCAACCGCCGAGTTCCATCGTTTCTTGCTCGGGCAGCCCGAGATAGAACGCCAGCGACGCGAAGCTGTGCCGAAGGCCATGCACGCCAACCTGTGGGAGCCCGTTGTTGAGGCAAAGTTGATTGATCTGGATACGGAGCGTATTTGCATGGAAGGTGTAGATCAGGTCGTCCGGCTGGTGCGGAGGCGCGCTGCGGATCGCACTCGCAAGGGCTGGGATCATGATTGGGACGACGCGGTGTGAAGATGCGTTTTTGTTGGTCTGCTTGTGGACGAGCACATTGTCCTCTCCCATAACGGCAGCGCCGTGGACGGTGATGGTATTCGCGGTCAGGTCGACCTTGCCGTAGGTTATAGCGAGAATCTCAGAACGGCGAAGGCCGTGCAGTGCCAGCAGCGCCGCAATCTCGAATGGCTTGCCATGCACAAGCTCCACAAAGCGCAGTACTTCGTCCGGCTCCAGCCACAGCGGATCCGGCGGCACAAGCTGCGGCAGGCGCACGTCCGGCGGCGTCATTCCGGCATGCCGCATGGACGTCTGCAAAAAACTCCACGCATTTTTTAACGTCTTGGCAGACGCGAGGTCGGATTCCGTGTCGATCACGCGCTGCCAGTTTTTTATTTTGTCGACTGGCTTGTTGGCAATGCTCGAAAAACGGTGGTCGCGGATCGTCACGTAGCCACGGATGGTAGACGGCGAGGCCGTTTTGCGGATGCTGTCAATGTAGTCGTTCATGAGGTCGCGGGCGGTTTTGTCGGTTTTGTATTTGACTTCGCGGGCGTTGGCGCGGTGCTGGGCTTTGATGAGCTGCGCCTGCTTGATGCAGTCGGCGCGCGTGAGGGCGGAGACCGGGACGCTCTCGCCGCCGAGGCGCAGCTGGATGAACCAGGTGCCGGATTTCAGTTTTCGAGGCTCGGGGACTTTCATGGGGCACCTCCAGGGGATACAGAATACCGCTCCGGCAGTGCGCCGGGGCGGCTATTTTTTATGCACGGAACCAGCCGACGGTAGGACTCAGGACATCCACCACCAGAGCAAGGGCACAAAGCGCGACGATGCTGAGCAGGATAAGCGTCACAAGCCGGTGCATACGCAGGGATTTCTGCTGCTGCGTTAGCTGCTCATGAAGAGCTGCGTTTTCAATGCGGAGTTTGTCGGCCTCGGCCGAAACGGCGTCCGGATCGGGCGGAGAAGCCTCGCACGGAATATCAAAGTAAGCATCCATCGATACGCCCATCTCCCGGCAGATCGGCCCGGCAGTGTACACAGAAGGATTTTTGATGTCACCGCGAAAGAACTGGGCGACGGTACCAACGGAAAGATCAGTACTTTCGGCGATCTCCTGATTCGTCTTGTGCGGCGTGATCGTCTGCTTCTGGTCGCGGCACAAATCAGATAGTTTTTCCATCAAAGTATGCCTTCTTTCCAAAATAGTCAGACGTCTGACTGCAAATACAAGCAACCATATCTTTACAAATACATTACAAAAGGGATAGGCTGTAAGCACAGGCGGCTCCCAATCGCTTGCAGGCCGAAGCCCCGAGGCAGACACGGCACGCTGCCTTGGGGCGGAGGTGACAGGCGGCTATGGATTACATCGAGCGCAAGCGGTATAGCCGCGCTCTTTGGCTTCCCATGTCTGAAGTTTTTCGGTGTCATGTCCCTTGATGCTGCTGCAACTCTTGCGATGATATTTCCGGCCGGATGGCGTCACGTAAACGGTGCGCTTATCCGCCGGGGATAAATTGCCCTGTTTGCCGTCGTCGTAGCCGTCATCGTAGCCAGCAAGTTCACCGTCTTCACGCCCGGCATCATAGCCTTCGGAATACGACGCTTCGCGCGCTGCCGCAAGCTCGGCCTTTGCAGTGTTGTTCATCTTGACGATGATGGTGGCAGCGATGGTCGCGCAGAGCAAAAATGCAGCCAGCGCATACAGCCACGGCTTATTTTTGGAACTCCGCATAGCATTCACTCCAAATATTTGATTCTATTAACAGTATAGACATATTTTCACGCTGGGGCAAGCTGGAAATATGAACGAAAAATGAACGGCATTTTTGTGGAGAAAGGGAGGAAATGATGGAAAAGGCAAGAGAAAGACTGAAAAACATCCTTGAGCGGGCGACTGATGAGCAGGTATGGCTGCTGCTGCGGCTGGCAGAAAAGATCATTCGATAAGAAATCACCGGAAGCGTTCAGCCGCTTCCGGTGATCTTTTTTGCGTACTCGTAGATGTTGTCCCAGAATTCAGGGGGCATTTCCATTGCCGCAGCGATGCAGCGCTTGCGGGTGGATTCGTCGGCCTCCGCCAGAACGTCGGCAAACATCAGGGCCATGCGCTCGTTCTCGCTTCGCTGGACGTACATCTCCCCTGCTCCGGTCTCCAGCCATGCAAGGGATACGTTGAATTCCCGGCAGATGTCCGAGATTGTGCGGTCTGTAAATGGTTTTCGGCCAGAACATAGGGCAGAAATGTGAGGCTGCGTCAAATGCAGTTTGTCGGCTAACTCGGATTGCGTCAAGCGTAGATCTTTCATCAAGTAGACGAGTCGTTCACCGATTGTGCTCAATGGGTTCACCACCTTTCACTGAGACTGTAACACAACGCAGAATAAAAATCAAGGGAAAATATATCAAAGAAATAAATTTTAGCTTGACAACATTGATAAGATATGCTACGGTATAGAAAAGAAATAATCCAAGATTTCTTAGATGATGAGAAATGTCGATTGGAAGGGGGTGAGAATATGTCCGAGGAACAGAAGAAGAAGATCGACGGCGTTCTGCACGAGATGAAGCACATGAATCCGCAGCAGATCGAGGTCATGATCACATATATGCAGGGGATGGCAACGGCCGCGAAGCTGATGCAGGCGGAACGGAAGGAGGCGTAATATGCGATTCATCAAAAGGGTACTGTGCAACTTTGCGATTGCGCTGGCGACGCTGCCTGCCGAAGCTGGCGGAGGTGCTGGGCTGTGAGATCGGCGAGCTTTACGCCGGGGAAGATGATGCAGGCAGAACGGAAGGAGGTGTGAAAACATGGAAGAATTGAGACAGGGCGTGTTTAGTGCGCTGCGGCGATCTATCAATGCGTTTGTCAATGCGGAAGTTAGTGGTGTTGAGACTGCTGATGCGCGCGTGGCTGTGAGCGAATGTATTAGGATTCTGAGGGAGATCGGAGTTCCGAAACAGGTTGAATCGCCAGTGAACAACGTGGAAGCTTTCGTGGTGAATGCTTTCCGTGCGGCCGGGAAAGCTGCGCAGGATGCGGTCCTCGATATTCTGAAGAACCACGCATACGACGAGAAATTCTGAACGCGGGCTGTCACTGCCTGCAAAATTGAGTTACCCGGGGGCGGCGAGATGGCACGGACGCTCGCCTGCGAACGCGCCACCTCTGCCAGTTTGTGCGCACCGGACAAAGGATGCCGTTTCAGCCTGTTTAACGTGGGGCGAGCACGACGGCTGCTTTGCCCGGCCCTCTCACTTACGGAGCGACCCGGCCGCCATGGCGCTATGGCTTGGCGGCGACTGTGAGAAGATTACGGCGCACACAGATCGAGGGAGGCATTATGGAAGAAAAGAGGCTCTCCATAAGACATCACCCCTTTCCGTTGAAGGATCCCGAGCTGCCCGGGTGACTCAATTTTACAGGCAGGGGCAGAAAGTGTCAAGGAGAAGGAAGCATGAGGAAGGAACTGTGGGTGGAGCTGGTGCGGTCGGCCGCGCTGCTGGCGCTGCTGGTCGCGGCGGCCATAGGGTGGCTGGCTGAGGCTGGAATTTTGAGTTAGGAGGGAAACTATGCCGAAGCTGAGAGTGGAGCGGTCGACGGACTATCGCCTGCGGGCGATGATCCGGGGCGAGATGGCCGCGCAGTCGGTATCGGTGGCGACGGCGTGCCGATACGCGGACTGCTGCGCGAACACGCTGTACAAGATTTTTGACTCCCCTACCGCGTACATGGACAAGACGCTGCGGCTGATGCGCGGACTGTCCATCCCCATTGAGAAGGTCCGGGAGGCGATCACATATCCATACTGAGGAGGTGAGAGAGATGAAGGAGAGCGAGACAAAGTTTGTGACGGACGAGGAGGATCTCCGGATCGTGCAGCGGTTCCGGGAGGTCAACGGCCAGGACAGGGCCGAGGATGCGGCGTGAAGGGAGCAGGCCATGCGGAAAAATGAGCATAAAAAGAACCGCCCGGCTGCTGCGAACAACCGGACGGCAAATCCCAAGAAGGGACTCATAAAGGCAGTATTAGTATACCACTGCTTTTCGCAAAATGCAAGGGTGGGATGTGAAAATTTTTGAGTGAAGATTTTCGGGCCTTTTGGGCGGTCATCCCGGCGACGGTGCTGGACGACATGAGCCTCCCAGCCAACGCGAAGATCCTGTATGGCGTGCTGTCGTCGCTGATGCGGCGGGAGGGCTATTGCTGGCCCAGCAACGCGCAGCTGGCGGAGGCGATGCACTGCTCCGAGGACGTCATCCGGCGCTGGCTCGCCGCCTTGCAGCGTGATGGACACATTCAGGTCAGCGTCTTGCCGAACCGCAAAACGGGCGGCTCCATCCGCTACATTTCCCCCGTGCTTACCCAGCCGACGATCGTCGACGATGACGAGGGGTACCGGGACGAACAGCCCGGTACGTACCGGGACAAAAATCCCGGGGTACCGGGACAAACTTCCCGGTCGTTATATAAGGATGGATATAAAAAAGAGAATAAAAAGAAAAAGAAAAAAGAAAAAGAAAATCCGCAGGCGGCTTTCGCCGCTGCGTCCTCCCTCCTGTCAAGGTGTGAAGCCTACGGCCATGAGGTGACGGAAGCCATGCAGCGTTTTTTGTCCATGCGCGAGGAGCTGAAGAAGCCGATCAAGTCCGGGCAGTCGGCCACGATGCTGTGGAACAAGCTCGTCAGCCTGTCCGGCGGCAGCGCGCCGCACATGGCCGCTCTGCTGGACAAGGCGACGGAGTGCCAGTGGCTGAGCCTGTACCAGCTGAAGGACGATGAGCTGGCGCGGCTGAAGCCCGAGGCGCCGCAGGCGGGCGACGGCGGGACGGTCGACCTGAGCGGATTGAGGTTCGTGTGATGGCAGAGAACAGAGAAGCGCTGCTGAACGCGCAGACATCGGTCCTCGGCGCGATGCTCATCGATTCGCGCTGCGTCCCCATCGTGATGGAGACGATCAAGGAGGACTATTTCACGGCAGGCCAGTATCGGACGATCTTCAACGCGATCCGCGCGCTGGCCGGAGAGGGCCGCCCGATCGACGCGGTGACGGTGCTGGACCGGGCCGGAAAGGCCTACACCGATCTGCTGACGCAGATCATCATGGTCACGCCGACGGCCGCCAACGTCCGGGAATACTGCCGCATCCTGCGGCGCGAGGCCCGGCTCCAGCTGCTGAAGGACGCCGCGAGCGAGATGCTGGAGGCGGAAGACGAGGACGAGATCAGAGCGGCCCTGGACAAGGTCAACCGCGTGATGGTGGACAAGCCCGGCGTCCGGGCGATGAACATGGCGCAGGCGCTGGAGGATTTCTACCGACGGCACGACCCGGAGGTCAAGCCCGATTTCCTTCCGTGGGCGTTCCGGAAACTCAACCGCTATCTGCGGACGGAGCCGGGCGACCTGATCTACATTGGCGGATATCCCTCGGACGGAAAGACCACGCTGGCGCTGACGACCGCCCGCGAGCAGGCCAAGGTGAAAAAGGTCGGCTTTTTCAGCTACGAGACGAACTGCGGCAAGCTGACGGACGCGATGATCTGCGCAGCGGCGCAGATCGGGCTGCCGACCATCCAGCTCAACAAGCTCAGCGCGAACGAATGGGACGAGCTTGCGTACATCGCCTTCGACTTCACGGGCCGGAATCTCGACATCATCGAGGCTGCCGGAATGACCGTGACGGACATCCGGCTCTACACGATGGCGCACCACTACGACGTGATCTACATCGACTACGTCCAGCTCATTCCCGCGTCCGGGAAAAGCGCATGGGAACAGCAGGACTTCAATCGCGTCAGCGCCAACAGCCGCGCGCTGAAGCTCTTCGGGCTTCAGTCCGGCGTGACGGTCGTTGCGCTCAGCCAGATGACGAGACCGCAGCGAAACAAGGACGGCACGATCCCGCCGCCATCCATGTCCAGCCTCCGCAGTACAGGCCAGATCGAGCAGGACGCGGACGCGATCCTCCTGATGTTCCGGGAGGATCAATCGAAGAAGGACGCCGACCGCATCATCACCTTCGGCAAGATCAAAACCGGAGCATCCGGCGGCTCCTTCAAGCTGCACTTTGACGGCGAGATGCAGACATTCAGCGACGAGCCGAACGCGCGGAAGACGAAGCGCGAGGAAGTGCAGCAGCAACAGCAGATGCGGGATTTCCGGGAGATCCCGCGGGACGCTCCTGTCCCGGACGATTTCCCGTTTGAACGAAAAGGAGAGACATCATGAAGGCAATTGCAATTTTGAATCTCAAGGGCGGCGTCGGCAAGACCGTGACCGCCGTGAACATGGCGCACATTCTGGCGGCGGAGCACAGGCAGCGCGTGCTGCTGATCGACTGCGACAGCCAGTGCAACGCTACCGAGTTTTTCGGCCTTGCGCCGACGGAGGCCGACGTCACGCTGGACGACGTGCTGCTGGGCGAGTGCGAGCCGTATTACGCCGAGAACATCACGCCGACGTCGTACAACGATCTGGACATGATCCCCGCGTCGGACGGGCTTATGGATCTGGATATGTCACACATCGCCGACAAGCGCGTGCGCGGCCGGGTGCTGGCCGACATGTGCCGCTGCATCCGGGAGGACGACGCGTATGACTACGTGATTTTCGACTGCCCGCCCGCGTTCAACGCGGCCAGCGCGGCGGCGCTGCTGGCCTCGGACGAGGTGATCATCCCGATCAAGCTGGATGCATTCAGCCTGCGCGGCCTCGCGAACGTCAGCCGCCAGATCGACAACATTCGCCGCATCAACGGCAATATCCGCATTGCAGGCGCGCTGATCACGATGTGGCGCAACGTGCCCGTTGTGCTGGAGGCCGAGGCGGCGCTGCGGGAGTCCGGCGTGCTGCCCGTCTTCCAGACGGTCATCCGGCGGACGGACAAGGTGGACGAGATGACGTTCAAGCAGGTGCCGATCCTCGTCTCGTCGCCGTACAGCGCGGCGGGATATGACTACCGGAATTTTGTGCAGGAGCTGCTGGAGCCGCAGATGACGATGGATGATATGAAGGGAGGCGCGGGCGATGGCATTTGACGTGAGCCGCATTTTGCAGGATGCCGCACCTGCACCCCAGAATATGACGCTGCCCGAGACGGGGCCGCGGACGGCGGAGACCATCGGCAGCGAGATCCGCTATCTGTCGCATCAGGCCAAGTGCATGACGGTTTGGTTCGGCGTGGAGATCGGCAAGCGGCTGGCCGAGGCAAAGGCTATGGTTGGCCACGGCGGCTGGCTCGATTTTCTGAAAAACGAAACGGAGTTTTCAAAATCTTCTGCCGCAAGATTCATGCAGATTGCCAAGGAATATGGCAACAATTCAAATTTCCCAACGTTGGGAAATTTGAGCGTATCGAACGCTTTGCAACTGCTCGCAGTGCCCGCCGAAGAGCGAGAAGAGTTCGCCGAGGCGGTCGATGCGGAGAATTTGTCCTCCCGTGAGCTGGAACAGGCCATCCGTGAGCGCGACGAAGCGCGGAAGCAGCTGGAGGCCGAACGCGAGGCCAGCGAGGGCGCGGCCCTGAAGCTGGCGGACGTCACCTCCGCCCTCGATGCGGAGAAGGAAAAGACGGCCCGGCTCAAGGAGCGCACAGACGCACAGGCTGCGAAAATCACGGAACTCGAAAACCGCCCCGTCGAGGTCGCGGTACAGGCGGCAGATCCGGCGGAGATCGAAAAGGCCGTCTCGGATGCGCTCGCTAAAGCCGAGCGGAGGCACAAGGCCGACGTCGAGGCGCTGGAAAAGCGCCGCAAGGAGGCCGAAAAGAAACAGGCTGAGCTTTATTCCGAGGTCTCAAAGGCCATGGCCGACCTGAAAAGCAGCACGGGCCGCGCAGATGAATTGACCCACCGTGTCGAGCAGCTGCAGGCCGAGCTTGAAGCCGCAAAGGCCAACGCCGAGAAGGCCAAGAAGGCGGTTGCGGTCCAGTCGGATGCGGACATCGCTGTCTTCCAGAGCTTTTTTCAGGCTGTGCAGGAGAACTTCAACCGCGCCTGCGGCCTGATGCAGAAAGTCAAGGCCCGTGATGCGGAGAAGGCCGCGAAGCTGGCCCGGTTCAGCCGGGACGCGCTGGCCAAGATGGCGGCGTTGGTCGAAAAGGAGGCGTGACGCATGACACTGCGTGATTGCACAAAAGCGGAGCTGTTCGAAATGATTCAGCTTCTCGACCGCAACGAATATAGCACTGTCGAGGGTTTGCTTGTGGAAATGCAGCGTCGGCGCGATGAGCGAGTGCATGCTCGCGCAGAGGAACTCTTGGAGGTGGAGCTAAAGCACTTGGATGAATACAACAGGCTTATGCTGCTTTATTCCGAAATCCCGAGTTCTGATACGCTTAACGCCGCCTATGTCGAGCTGTCCGCAGCGCAAACAGCGAGCGCCGAGTGGCGTCGTTTGATGCTGCCCCAAAAGGAGGCGTGACAGATGGATGTGTTTGAGAAGATCCGCGCGCAGCAGCCAGAGCAGCGCACGGCGGTCTGGATGGTAGGCGAGCAATTAGCCGACATCATCCGGCACGACCCCGCCGCGCAGGAGATCGTCAGTCGTGACCTCGATGCTGCGAGCATGAGTCTCGTGGACTGTGAGAAGAAGCTCAAGGCGTATGCCGACAAGCATAAGACCGGAAACTTCGCGTGCGTCATTCCGGTCGAGGCGGAAAAGATCATCCGTGAGTTTTACGGCATCGCCGAGCTTGGCGCGGCGTCCTCCGAGGAGGGCGTCGTGCTGAACCTCGAAGATTACTTCTGAGGAGGCGCGGCATGGATATTTTGGAGGATTTGGTGAACCGGCTTCCCCCGAAACCGCGTGACGGAATGCTTCAGGGCGTGGTAACTGACTACATCGACAGCGACCTTGGCGGCGAGCTTGTGATCTACGCCCGCGAATCGTATGTTCCGGATGATGATGTTCCGGAGGAATGGTTCTGCGCGCCGGAGGTGCGGGGCCGATGGGGTGCAAGATGCACCTGCACGGCCTGCCGCGAGGACTTCTGGGCCGGATGGATCAAGGGCGGCGGTATTTCGATGGTTGTCGGCGACGATGGCAGCGCGTGGCCCGGCATCCCGGACAAAGACAGCGCGGATGTGGTCGGCTGGACGGACGAACGCGACGACCTTTACTGCCCGATGTGTGGCGCTTCTGTTCATCCGGTGCCTCGGAAGAAGCTGCGCAGCGGACGCACCTATCAGCTGATGGCCGGCAGCATCGAGCGTGTCGGAGATATTGCGGTTGTCATGAGCTGGATCGTGTCCCGGCGCGTCGACGAGTTCGGCGTGTGGGACATGGGCGTCCGGCCATTCGGCGCGATGGTGCTGCTGCCCAATGGCCGCATGAAGCGGTACATGCACGAGACGGTCAACGCCTACGGCGGCATGAACAGCCTGCCGGACTGGCGGCCGGTCAACAGCCGGGATGATCCGTATCAGACCAAGTATTACAGCCACGAGGCCACATGCTCGCGCAAATTCGGCGTCGCAATGTGGCGCGACCTGCCGGAGCTGAACGGATCGACCGCCGAAAAAACGGGTCTGGCCGAATACATCCGCGCCGGCGGCGCTTGGCCGTGCGTGTATCTCAATCTCTGGCGGGAGCGTCCGGCGGTCGAGAACCTGATGAAATGCGGCATGGCCCGCATGATCGTCTGGCGGATCGATGACTGCGTCAATCAGGCTGCGAACTGCGGATTCCGCATGACGACCGTGGAGGTCGGAGACCTTGCGGACTGGAACTTCAAAAAGCCGCGGGAGATGCTGCATTTCACGAAAGAGGAGGTCGCCGCCTGCGGAAGCTGGAACTGGACGGCGGACACGACGGCGCTCTGGATGGAGGGCGTCAACTTCGGCCTCTGGGGCACAGGATGTGCGGGCGAGTTCCACCGACTGCTCAGAAAGTTCGGGAAAGAGAACATCCACCGCTATGTGGGCGAGGTCACGAATGGATACGACTTCGAACCGCTGCCGAAGTGGGAGGCATACCTCGAAAAGCAGCTCGAAAAGCACGGGCTTCCGCGCGAGGCTGGTTTTGGCCTGCTGATTGACTACCGCAAGGAGCTTGACGAGCAGGTCAACGATCCCGGCCAGGAGGAGCTCTGGCCGCGCGACCTGCGCGCCGCGCACGACCGGATCTTCGCTGCAAAAAAGCAGTTGGAGGACAAAGACAGCATTGCGAACTTCCTCGCGGTCGCAAAGAAGTGGGCGGCGCTGGAATGGTCGGACGGAGAGATCTGCATCCGTCTGCCGCGCTGCAACGGCGATCTGGTGCGCGAGGGGCACGTCCTGCATCACTGCGTTGGCGGCTACGGGAAAACGCACCTGCTCGGCCAGCTGGTCCTGTTCGTGCGTCATGCGCGCCGGCCGGAACGGAGCTGGTATACGCTCAACATTGATGTCCGAGGTGATAGGCCGAAGCGCATCCAGCTCCACGGTTACGGAAACGAGTGGGCGCACGGTGAACGCTTGAACATTCCGCAGCGTGTGCTTGATTTTGTCGACCGCTGGGAGACGGAGATCCTGCTCCCGGCCTTCCGGCAGGTCGAGGCTACAGAGCTGGCCGCGAAACCGGCTAGACGGAAGCGGGGTGTGGCATGATGGCAAAAAAGAAGCGGCGGGCGATCCCGCCGATTCCGGAGGAGGCCGAAGACGATGCGGAGAACTGATCTGACGGGCATGGAGTTCGGCAAGCTGCGCGTGATCGGATACGAAGGCCGAGACGGGCAGGGCCACGCGCTCTGGAGATGCCAATGCACATGCGGGAATGAAACGGTAGTTCCGGCATGGCGTCTCAGAAGCAAGAAAGCGCAGACCTGCGGCTGCTCCCACTTTGCGAATCGCGAGGACCGGCCCAAGCCCGAGAAGCCCCAGCGAAAACGGGCTGAGCGCGCACCTGCCGCGAAAAAGGCGGCGCGCTCCCCTGCTCCGCGCGCGGTGATCCCCTGCTACAACGTGTACTGCGAGTATCGCAACAACGTCCCGCGCGGCGGCGTGTGGAGCTGTACGAATCGAAAAGGATGCCTGGACTGCAAGACGGGAAGGGCTGGAGAGAAAGGAGACCATGATGACGGATAAACAAATCGCACAGGCACTGCGGTGCGTCTCAAACCCGTGTGAATCACCCAGACCATGCCAAAAATGCAAGTATTACAGCAAGGCTGTAGGGTGCGAAGCCGATCAGATCGGCCTCGATGCTGCCGACGCCATTGAGCGTCTGGCTACCGGGAAGGCGCGTTTGGCTGAAAGGCTCGACGAAAGTATCGCCGCTGCGAAAATGTGGAAGCGCAGATATGAGGAGCTTGCGCGAAAGCTTCGCCTCGATCCGGAGAAGCTGATTGAGGCGGATGCCGAAGGGCACGCCATCGTGCTGCCGTGTAAAGTGGGTGACATGGCGTATTGGGTACATAACGGAGTAATCACCGATTGCTGTGTGCATAGAATCCAAGTGAACCGAAAAGGAATGTATCTCTGCCTGAGAAGCATTGTTTCCCACGGCGCGTTTCGGGTTGACGCCTGCCTCGACAAAAACGTTTTCCTCACCCGTGAGAAGGCAGAGAAAGCCTTGGAGGCGATGAAGGATGGCTGAAATGTACTGCACAGCATTTATGGAAGATCTGCCGCCGGAAAAGCAGGCTGAGGGGCTGGGCGTACAGGCCGCTGTCCTGCTCGGTGAGTGCTTCCGCTGCAAAGATTACGCGCGATGCTCTACGGATGAGACGTTCAAATTCCCGGCAGATGCTGCCTGCATGGTGCGCAGGGACAGAGTCTTGAAGGAATGGGGATTGGAGGGCAAGAAGGATGGCTGAGACAGCATATATCGATAAATACAAAGTTTACGAAGAGGCCTGCGCGGGGTGCTGGTACCACGGAGACGAAGTGGGCAGCTGCAACCTCTCTGAACCGTGCGAAAAGCTTGTGTTCGCGTTTGCGTCCGCGCCAGCCGCCGACGTGGTGGAGGTGGTACACGGAAAGCCCGTAGTAAAAGTGCGCCCAGTGACGATAACCGATTACCATGAAGAAATCGGGCGGTTTGCGGCGGACGGCTCTACTCTTTATCGTAAAAACATGGTGCATGTGGAAATCCCGTACAAACATTGCCCGGTATGCGGCGCTACGCTCTGTTCCCGCTGGTACAATTTCTGCGGAAAATGCGGAGCGAAGATGGATGGAGGTTGTACGGATGCCTGAAAGAGATATGCAGAGCGCAGATGCTTGCAAAAAAAAGGATAAGGTAAAGACCAACTTTGCCAAAATCTTTGTTTGTGGTTCGGCTGAAAAGCCGTATTACAACATTTTGTATTTTGATCCGGAAGATAAAAAATATCACGTTGGGTTCGGCTCGTTTTGCCTTGCGTATGTATTCAAGTGGCTATCAGAAGAATTTGAAATTGAAGATGCACCAACCGTTGATGTGGTATCGGTAGTGCACTGCAAGGACTGTAAACACGGAGAATTGTTTGCAAGAAATGATGGAGAGACTGGCGTTTATTGTAATTGCCCAAAATCGATTTTTAAATACGCGAACGAGTACACTTTTACGCCGGTGAGGGATGCAGACGATTTTTGCAGTTACGGGTTACGAAAAGGAGGTAACAGCAATGTTTCAGGTTGAGCTTTTATCGGGCGGCGTGTTTACCGTGTATGCCGTCCAGCCGGAGGCGGAAATATTTCTGATTTACCGCAACGATGCATGGGAATGGATCGACATCCCGGAATGTAAGCCGTACACATATCCATGGCCGCCGCTGACCGCATACACCACGGAGGCCCCGACATGAACTACATGCAGAAGCTGGAGCAGCTGGCGCAGGCGAATCTGGACATTGGCTTTCGCTCCGGGTTTCAGGCCGCGACGGATCTGTGGATGGTGGCGCTGGCGCAGGAGGGCTTCGGCCCGGGGCGGATGCAGCGGACGGCGCGCCGCGTGATGGAGCTTTACCGCGAGCTTGGGCACGCATGGCGGAACGAGCCGGAGTCCGATTACGCGCAGGAGCAGATCGATCGGGTGCTGGAGCCGCTCTGCGGCGAGGCGTTCGTGCCGTTCCGCGAGCGCAACGAATGGGTGCGAAAGCTGAAATACGGAAAAGGAAAAGTGATGTGATATCGTCCCGGCTGAAAATCTAAAAAAGAAGACTGGACTTATGGGCCGCGCGCTTTGCCATGAGCGCAAGGCCGGGGATGCCGCCGGGTGATATAAAACGCCTGCCCGGGTGACCGGGCAGGCAGCAATACAGGGGAGATGATGCTATCAATCGAGTGATCGAGCTGCGGGCGGGAAACCGCGTCCGCGCGATTGAGCTGGCTTCACGGCCGCCGCGGACGGGCGGACGGGCGGCGAAGCAGTTCGAGACGAGCCTCATGCAGGAGGCTGTGAACATCAAAACCGCATGTATGCGGCTGGAGTTTCTATTGTATGCGAATTTCAGCCCGCAGGACTGGTTCGTGACGCTGACCTATGACGACGAGCACCTGCCGATGAATTACGAGGCGGCGCGGAAGAACGCTCCGGCCTACTTCCGCAAGGTGCGCGAGGCGCGTCGGATACGGGCGCTGCCGTTCGGATATGTTTATGTGATGGAGGGCATGCACGGCGATCACCGCATTCACCACCATTTCGTGATCCAGCGGGCGGACGGCGACGAGATGCTGATCCGTTACTTCTGGCAGAAGGGATCGATTGACATCCGGACGATCGAGGATTTCGGCGGGTACCGCAAGGTGGCGCGGTATCTGACCAAGGAGCCGAGGAAAACCGGGAAGCTCCGCGTCGGGCAGCGGATGTGGACGCCGAGCAAGGGACTGATCAAGCCGGAGCGGCTGGACGTGGAGCTGCCGCCGGGTGCGCATTATTCACCGCCGGACAGGGCCATCCCATTCGAGGGCGAGAAGTTTCCGGAGCGCATCGACAACAGCTTCGGAAGCTACGTGCTGTATGACTACGAAATCCCGGAAAACTGAACATTGCATTTACAATTTTCCCTTGAAACAACCTATAAATAATCAGAAAGGTGGAACAAAAGTCTTGCAAAGCAAAAACGCGCGTGATATACTATTGGTATCAGCAGGCGGCAAGCTGATTTGCCCGCTGTGCGGACGGCCGACGCAGCAGCGTGTGCTGCCGACGACGATGCTGACGGACTTCCCGCTGTACTGCAAGGTGTGCAGACGCGAGTCCATCGTAAACGTGAATATGAGCCTGAGCCAGAGCCTTTGCGCCAGCGCCTGCGCCAAATGATTTGACCGTGTGAACGGTAGATCGTTTGGCGCTTTTTGTTTTGCAGCCGAGGTGATAGCCGGATGGCATGAGCGCCATGATCTCCGTCGTGAGGTCGTGGCGCTTTTTGTTTTCTTCCGAAGACTGTGCCGGGCGAAAGCCCGAGAGGCATGTTGTTTCCTTCACTGGGCGCGGAGATTGGGGACCTCCGCGTCTGGCAGAGCCTTCGGAAACGTGGAAAGGGGGCGGAGAGCCTGAACAGGAAAATCTACAGGAATGCGCGGGAGCTTCGCTCCGCGATCGATCGGTATTTCGGCTCGATCTGCTACCGGGAGCCTGTGACAAGGCAGGTACCCGTGCTGGAAGACCGGGAATTTATCCGTGACGGCGAGCGGATCGTGATGCAGTGCCCGGCGCTCGACAAGTACGGACACCAGCAGATGGCCGTGGAGCCTGTGCTGCGCGGCAAAAAGCCGCTCACGCGCGAGGTGTGGACGCGGCCGCCCTGCCTGCCGGAGCTGCTGGAGGCGGTCGGACTGACCGAGAAGCAGTGGCAGGCGCTCAGCGTATCGGACGAGTTCGCCGAGACGTGCGCACGCGCAGGGGGGCGAATCGAGATCTACAACATCCAGAGGCTGGACAGCCCGACGGCAAACGGCGCGAAATTCCATCTGGAGCGGCGCTTCGGCTGGAATGAGGCGGACAGCGCAAAGCATGAGGGCGTGCGCGTGGCCATGAGCGAGGACACGGAGGACTACGCCGGATGAGAGAGATCGTGATCGGCGAGCCGAACGAAAAGCAGCGGAAATTCCTGCTGGATCGCCACAGGCACGTGGCCTACGGCGGGGCGCGCGGCGGCGGCAAGAGCTGGGCCGTGCGCGCAAAAGCAAAGCTGCTGGCCTCCAAGTGGCCGGGGATCAAGATCCTCATCGTGCGCCGCACATACCCGGAGCTGCTCAACAACCACATCAACGTCCTGGTGCAGGAGCTGGCCGGGATCGCACGGTACAACAAGTCGGAGCGCACGCTGCACTTCTTCAACGGCTCGACGATCAAGTTCGGCTACTGCGCGAATGATAACGATGTGCTCCAGTACCAGGGCGCGGAGTATGACGTGATCTTCATCGACGAGGCCGGGCAGCTCAAGAAGGAGTGGATCGACGCCATCGATACGACGGTGCGCGGCACGAACGGATTCCCGAAGCGCACCTACTACACGCTGAACCCGGGCGGACAGAGCCATGGCTATTTTAAGAGGCTTTTCATCGATCGCATTTTTGAGGAGGGCGAGAAGCCGGAGAACTATTCGTTCACGCAGGCGCTCGTCACGGATAACAAGGCGCTGATGGAGACGCAGCCGGAGTACATCCAGACGCTGGAGAAGCTGCCGGAGAAGCTCCGCCAGGCGTGGCTGGAGGGCCGGTGGGACATCTACGAGGGGCAGTTCTTCGAGGATTTCGTGAACAACCCTGAGGGCTATCAGACGCGGCAGAACACGCACGTGATCGAGCCGTTCAGGCCGGATCCCGGCTGGACGATCTGCCGGAGCTACGACTTCGGATACGGAAAGCCGTTTTCCTGCGCGTGGTGGGCCGTCGACTATGACGGCGTGATCTATCGCATTCTGGAGCTGTACGGCTGCACCAGAGAGCCGAACACGGGCGTCAAGTGGTCGCCGGACGAGCAGTTCGAGCGCATCGCCAAGATGGAGCGCGAGCACCCGTGGCTCGCCGGAAAGCGGATCACGGGCGTGGCGGATCCATCAATCTGGGACGCCTCGCGCGGCGAGAGCGTGGCGCAGACGGCCGCAAGGCACCGCGTGTACTTCACGCCCGGCGACAACAAGCGCATCCCGGGCTGGATGCAGTGCCACTATCGCTTGCAGTTCGACGAGAACGGATACCCGCGCATGTACGTTTTCAACACCTGCAAGGCTTTTCTGCGGACGATCCCGCTGCTGGTGTACGACGAGCACAAGCCGGAGGACCTGGACACGAGTATGGAAGATCACGTAGCGGATGAGTGGCGGTATTTCTGCATGAGCCGCCCGGTGAAGCCGCTGCTGGCCGTGCCCGCAAAGCCGCAGTGGAGCGACCCGCTGAACATGATGGAGGACAGATGATGCGTTATCCCGAATTGAGCGCCCCGGCGCAGGAACAGCTGGTGACTGAGACCTTCGCGGGCTACAACCACAACCTGCGCATTGCGGACGGCGAATTCTATGAGATGGAGAATCTGACCTCCGACTACTATCCCCTGCTGTCGCAGCGCGCCCAGCGGGCCGAGGTGATGAACCTCAGCGGCGTGCAGGGCCTGCTTGCCAAGGACGCGCTGGCGTGGATCAAGGACGGCATCCTGTATTACAACGGGCTTTCGATGGAGCCGTCGATGGGCGGGGTGCTGCTCGCCGAGGGCGAAAAGCAGATGGTGTCGATGGGCGCTTATATCTGTGTGTTCCCGGACGGGTGGTACTTCAACACCGAGGACTACACGGACAACGGCTACATGGGGCACGACAACATCGTGAACTGCGCGCAGACGGCGCTGAGCATCAAAATCTGCACGGTGGAGGGCGAGATCATCACCATCGCGCACAGGCAGCAGGCCATGCCGGAGGACCCGGCGAATGACGCGTACTGGCTGGACACCGGGAAGCACGAGCTGAAGCAGTGGAGCGCGGTGCAGAGCCAGTGGGTGAGCATTCCGACGGTGTATGTGAAGCTGGAGGCCAACGGCATCGGCACGGGCTTCAAAAAGGCCGACGGCATCTATCTGAGCGGCCTGGACGGGACGGATCAGGTGGAGAAGCTGAACGGCTCGCACGTGCTACAGGAGGTCGGGGCCAACTTCCTTGTGATCATCGGGATCATCGACGAGGACGCGAGCCAGAGCACGGGCACGGTGAAGGCCGCGCGGCGCGTGCCGAAGATGGACTACGTCACCGAGAGCGGAAACAGGCTCTGGGGCTGCCGCTACGGCGTGTCGGACGGGAAGACCGTCAACGAGCTGTACTGCTGCAAGCTGGGCGACTTCAAGAACTGGGAGTGCTTCCAGGGCGTGTCGACCGACTCGTGGCGCGCAAGCTGCGGCTCGGACGGGCGCTTCACGGGGGCCGCGACGCTGGCAGACAGCCCGATCTTCTTCAAGGAGGACTGCTTCCACAGGGTCTATCCCAGCGCGCAGGGCGCGCACCGGGTGGTGGAACAGAAGGCCAGAGGCGTGCAGCGCGGCAGCGAACGGAGCCTGACGGTCATCGCGGATCGGCTCTATTACAAGGCCCGCGACGGCGTGTGCGTGTATGACGGCTCGCTCCCCTATCTGATCTCCGACGCATTCGGGACGGAGCTTTACCGCAAGGCAGCGGCAGGCGGCGTGCGCGGGAAGTATTTCATTTCGATGCAGGACAGTGCAGATGCCTGGCACCTTTTCGTGTACGACACGCTCAAGGGCCTGTGGCACCGGGAGGACGGGATGCACGCGGTGCAGTTCGCGGCGCTGGACGACGAGCTTTACATGCTGCGCGAGGACGGCGAGCTGGTGACGGCCTACGGCTCCGGCGGCGTGAAGGAAACAAATGTTTCATGGAGCGCGACGAGCGGCCTGATGACCTGCGGACTGGTCGGGAAGAAGTATATTTCGCGGCTCAACCTGCGGATGCAGCTGCCGAGGGGCAGCGCGTGTGATTTCTGGATCGAGTACGACTCCTGCGGGCAGTGGGTCCACGCGGGACACATGGACGGATGGGGGCTGCGGACATTCCTGCTGCCGATCCGGCCGCAGCGATGCGACCACCTGCGATTCCGGATGACGGGCAAGGGGCCGTTCAAGCTGTTCAGCCTGAGCCGCATTCTGGAAAGCGGCAGCGACGCATGATGCGGTGTCAGACTTGGGCACCGAAAGGAGAGAAACATGGACGAGAACATGACGACGATACAGGACGTGCTGGCCGAGGCCGGGGCCGGAGAGGCCATGCAGCCGATCGGCGTGGCGCAGGTCCGGACGGCGATGGAGACGCTGAACAAGTACAAACAGGGCAAGTCGGCGCTGGAGGCGCGTGTGATCGCCTGCGAACAGTGGTGGAAGCTCCAGCACTGGAAGGAGATGAACCCCAGCGGCAATCCGTATGACCCGCAGTGGCGGTCGGCATGGCTCTTTAACGTGATCATGGGCAAGCACGCGGACGCTGTGGCGGCGTTCCCGGAGCCTGCCATCCGGCCGAGAGAGCCGAACGACCGGGCGGAGGCGGGCATGCTGACCTCCATCGTGCCCGTGATCCTGGAACAGAACGACTTCGAGGAGGTCTACTCGGATTCGAGCTGGACGAAGATGAAGCAGGGCACGCTGATCTGGGGCGTGTTCTGGGACAGCTCCAAGCTCAACGGACTCGGGGACGTGTCGGTCCGGGAGATCGACATCCTCAATCTGTTCTGGGAGCCGGGCGTGACCGACATCCAGAAGAGCCGGAACCTGTTTTATGTGGAGCTGGTCGACAACGACGTGATCAAGCAGCGCTACCCGCAGGTGGGCGACAGCCTGCACGGGAACAGCACGTTTATCAATAAGTACAAGACAGACGACCAGGTGGACACCACGAACAAGTCGCTCGTGGTGGACTGGTATTACAAGAAGATCGTGAACGGGAAAAGCGTGCTGCACTTCTGCAAGTTCGTGGGCGAGACGGTGCTGACGGCGACGGAGAACGACGCGAACATGCAGAACGGCCTCTATGACGACGGGGACTATCCGTTCGTGGTGGACGCGCTGTTCCCGGTGAAGGGCTCCGTTGCGGGCTATGGCTACATCGACATCGGCAAGAGCGCGCAGGAGCAGATCGACCTGCTGAATCAGGCGATCCTCAAGAACTCCGTGATGGCGTCCACGCCGCGCTGGTTCATCCGCGCGGACGGCGCCGTCAACGAGAAGGAATACGCGGACTGGCGCAAGCCCTTCGTCCACACGGACGGCAATCTGGGGCAGGACTCGGTGATGCCGATCTCTATCACGCCGCTGTCGGCCAACTACATCAATGTCATCCAGAACAAGATCGAGGAGCTGAAGTGGACGACCGGAAACACGGACGTCAACAACGGCTCGGTCTCGTCCGGCGTGACGGCGGCCAGCGCCATTGCGGCGCTTCAGGAGGCATCCGGGCGCAGCTCGAAGGACGCGACGAAGTCGGCCTACCGGGCATACGCACGGCTCATCCGCATGGTGATCGAGCGCATCCGGCAGTTCTACGACCTGCCGCGCAAGTTCCGCATCCGGGGGCAGCTCGGCGCGGATAAATACGTCTCGTACTCAAACAAGAACCTCAAGCAGCAGGAGCTGCTGGGGCTGGGCGGAGACGTCGCATGGCGCAAGCCGGTCTTCGACATCGAGGTCTCGGCGCAGAAGAGTTCGGAGTACACGCGGCTCAGCCAGAACGAGCTGGCGATCCAGTTCTACCAGCTGGGGTTCTTCGACCCCACGCGGACCGATCAGGCGCTGGCGGTGCTGGACATGATGGACTTCGACGGCAAGGACGAGATCGCGCAGAAGATCGCGCAGAACGGAACGCTTCAGCAGGAGCTGGCGAGCTGGCAGCAGATGGCGCTGGCGCTGGCGGAGCGCTTCGACCCGGCGATGGCGGAGGGGCTGGCGCAGCAGATCCTCGGCGCGGAGGCGCAGACACAGCCGCAGGGCGGCGCGCAGCAGCCCGCAAAGCTCGAAGGCGGCAGCGCGGACACGGAGGCAAAGAACGTCACCGACGCGCGCGAGCAGGCGCAGAAGAGCACTCAACCGCAGTAACACATTGGTATAGTACGCGCGCACGCGCGCGAGGCTATAA
>ERZ1026876.157-NODE-157-length-43396-cov-21.419718_pt1 | contig 43396 bp, 81 predicted proteins | sample MGYA00380168_ERZ1026876 | MGnify/ENA primary metagenome ERZ1026876 (study PRJEB33269, sample SAMEA4719804) | human gut metagenome | biome: human-associated habitat; feature: organic feature; material: feces | place: Cameroon | collected 2013-10 ... | reverse complement strand
GATACCCCATCCACCCACTCTAGCGTACTCTACCCTATCATACCCCTGTAACGGTTCGATATCATCAATCTTAGTTACGTAACACAGTGCGCGCTTACCATTGATAATCATATATTTAACACTATCCTTTCTACTTATCAAATAAAGCTATTCTTACATTGCGATGCGCCCTTTGTTTACCGCTGACGCGGTAAGGCACAAAGCTCTCTTTCCGTTAATAATCATAACAATTTATCCTTTCGTGTTAATTTATTATTTATTACAATCTATCTCTTATTATAGCAAATTATCCTTTACTAGCAAAACATCAATAAATAATACAATGCAAGCTATTTTATATGTGATACAATTTTAAGGATAATTACACTACTAATACGGGATTGGAACAACCAACAAATTATTGGCATATTTGCAGTTTCGACATGGGATATGCACAAGTCAAATCTAACCACAAAATTTTGAAAATGTATATCGTTATAATTCTTCATAATATGAAGGGCGACGTATTACATTTTTACTTTACAATTACATTTTGTCTTTGTTTTTATTTTTACATTTATTTTACATTATACGGCCTAACACTGTAGGCATAGAACGTAGTACCACAACCATGAATATCAACATACTCATTATCTAAAAGTATAGCCATCTTTGTTACGTCAATCGTACCATAACCACACTTATTACCAATAATAAATACACTGCCACCATGCCGTTGCATTATTTCAGAAATTGTAAGCGGACAAATGCCCTCATCCTCACTTATAATCTAAACCATCTACTTTAATTTATAAGACTCCACTAGATTCACCTCTCAATACAAAGGTAAATTACCAGTAATCGGGTCAATTACCCGTGAGTCCAATGGTTCAAATACAAGACAGGTATACGTTTTAACATCATGAAATTCCGTAGTTCCGTTATCACGAACAAGCGTTGACAGAATCCCGTCATCATCTGCTTTCTTCTTTAGATTCAATAACTCATCTTCGCTATCCACATAAAGACAAACCTTTGTATATGAATTAGAGAACCATTCTGACAGCGCGGAATCGCCATCAACAACTATCATTCCATCTCCTACAGTATACCACGGCAAGCCGTCTCTGTCAAGTGTTTTTAGAATAATATTTACAGCACCGTGACAAGCCTGTGCGATAGCCTTACCTTTTCTCATGTGTAAGTCTCGCCTAACTACTATGACCATCTTAGTCATCAGGGTAAACCACCTTCTCCACCTTATCACTTTCTACATACAAACCACTGGAACACATCTTGTAAAAAGTTCCATACTTATTATATCGAACACCAACAACCTTGTCGATGCAAGAATATGCACAGGAATTGTCACGAACAATATCACCAATACTGATAAATCCCATTCTCATAATAATTCCTTTCATTCACAAAATTCGCTAACGATTGCCACAATTATACAAATGATAAGATAAAAGATTAAGACTACTGCAACAAACGCAAGCTCAATCCACATAGGAAAGAGTACAAGCAACCAAGGCCAATCAATCAAACCGAATGCTTTAAGCACAATCAAGACAATCTGCAATACACCTAAAAATCCAACGCCACCTGTTGTAGTCTTTTTAGACACCAGCAAGCACCTCGCTTACAGCTTTTGCAATCAACTTACCATCTGCCATAGAACGCAAAGCGCCCATAGCAGCTTTCATTGCCTGTCCCTTATTCATGCTAGAATCAACAAGCACTGAAACACGCGCCTTGATGTCATCATAAGACAACTCTTCAGGCAGATAATCAGACAGGATTGCTAATTCATCACGACATTTTTCAGCCATCTCTGCCCTATCACCCTTGATTGCAAACTCTAGCGTTTCGTTAATCTGCTTAATCTGCTTTTTGACTACGGAAATCATTTCTTCCGTAGTCAACATTCTGCCAAACTCAATTCTCTTATTTTGCATAGCGGCATACAAAAAACCAAGAGTATCAGCTACTCTCTTATTCTGAGACTTCTTTGCCAAGAACCAATCATCCTGAAATTTGTTAATATCCTTCATTATTACACCACCTTGTAAATATTTTGATATACGCAAGTATATTTGTTTCCATCTTTTACATCAACGTCACAATCCATGTGATAATGACCAAAATACCAATGGTTAAATTCGACATCTTCCGCGACAACTTTTTGCAAAAAGTTTGTTAGCTTATCATGTTTATATTCGCCATTGCCGATAACATCCATAACAGAATCTGGCGCACAATGGCTAATCACATAGTCGCATTTATAATTATTCTTTTTTAAGGTGTCGATTCCATACTGATATTCCTTGTCTGACGGCATTTCTTCGGGCCACCAGTCAATACCTCTACGTCTACACCACTTATCATGACTTTGCGCTTTCCCAAAACTAAAAAACTTTTTCCCGTCAAAATCATACATACCACCTTGTACAAAGCAGTAAATGTGGTCGTTAATTTTGTGTGCTTTGTCACCATGAAAATCAACCAAAGGATATTTTTCAATCATCGGGTGACATTCGTGATTTCCGGCACAAAAACAAGTAATATATGGCCTACGCAAGAACCACTGTTGCCACCACCTATCACTAAACCCATCATCCCATACAAAGCCAAAGTCTCCACAGATAATAAGAGTGTCGCTTTCTGTTAGATTATTTGACTCAGGCCAATGGCTAGGCGTAATCTTGTCAACATCAATATATGAATGGGTATCACCTGTTACATATACTGACATAATTACTTACCTTTCTTATTTTTACGGACATGAGTCACAACTCTATATCCAGCCATAAGGAACATCATAACACCGGCAGTCATAAGGACTACCTCAAAAATCTTTGTAATAACGCACATATAGCATCTTCAACTCCTTTATATGTGTCTTTTACACCAATATTATACCAAAAAATCCGAGATTTGTCAAGCTGTTTTCAAAAATAAATGGGCGCATTGCGCCCACGGATTAGTTCACAATAATGTTACAATTTCTCATAACAGTAAATGCTGCATTGGCCGCATCCACAGTAGTACCCTCCGTTGCAGCAGAATCAACGTATACTTCATTCTTATAAAGCGCAGAACGAATCATAAGAGCGTTTGAAACAACGCAGATATCAGTACAAACACCACAAATCTCAATTCTATCACCCGGAACGCAATCACGAAGCAATGCGTTTACAAGTTCCGTAGAACCAAAAGAATTTTTGTAACAAATAGTGCAATCATGCCGGTAAAGCGCAAGTGCTAATCCTACCTTATCCACAAGCGCGTGTCCAGAAGTGCCATCTACACAATGGATTGGGTATTTCTTAGATTCTGGCAGCGAATCATATTCACCCATATTATGCGTATCCATTGTCATGTAAATCTTACATTTATTTGATTTATACTTCTCAATCTTCTCTACAATCTTTTGCACAACAGCATCACTAGGATGAAAGTCATTCTGCATATCAATAATCACAAGTTTATCAGACATATTTAATCTCCTTAGTCATAACTAGGCTCATCTTTATCATCTCGGAATCTAACAAAAACAGGGAATTGCAGACTCAACATACCGGTATCTTTGTCTTTAGATACATTCTTATACTTCACTTCGATAATGCTGCCGAGATATTTCCTTTTGTTGTTCCATATTTCGGAACGTAACTCGTCACTAAATCCACTTCCAACTCCAACAACATTTTCTTTATACTCTACATAAACTTTGCCAAGAGTGTTTGAAAGACGGCCATTACCAACTTCAAAACCGAGAATTGGCAAGTCCATTGTATAGAATCGTTTTGCTTTTAGAATACCGGAATTGCGCTTACACTGATATGGTACATCATAATTTACCATTACACCTTCCATACCAGCTTTCGTTGCGCGGTCAAGCCAATAATCAATCTTTGTTTCATCAGTGCCTTCATAGAAAAATCTTACAACCTCAACATTCTCAATACCGAGACGATGAATGTCGTAAGACAATTCAATTAACAAATCCTTACGAACCTTGTACGAATCCTGCGAAATACCATTATCAAAATCTCTGTTAGAAATCCAGTCGAAAATAACATACTTGATACAAGACTTATCAGAATCTGGGCTATTCAAAATACCAGTGCCTTTCGTGAAAGCATCGTTATCTGATAATCCTTCGCTATTCTTGTATACAAGTTCCCCATCAAGACACCAAACCGGAAGTTCCACTTCCAACTTCTTTAAATCTAACATAATGTGGTCTAACCCAGTCCACAACTTACCCTGTCTGCTATACATTTTTCCACGATAACAGATACATCTATTACCATTAATTTTCTGACTAACGGAAAACCACTCTCCATGTGGAATCTTAACATTATCAATAGATTTTGCGAGTTGGACATCGAACACTGGAATTAACTTGCATTTATACACGCTATTAACAGTTTTTGCGTCAACGCCAAGACGTAATTGTTTAGTGAACACGTCATGTATAAACGCCATTTCATTGTTAAAGGTTGGTCTATCCTCAAAAGCAAGTCTTACCTTTTCCACGTATGACTGAACCACCCAAAGCGTATCATCATTCGCCGGGTTGTTCATAATATATCTACATACATCTAACAACGTCATGTTAATGTGAGGGTCTAATTTCTTTGCTAAATGTTTGCTCAATCTTGCACTAGATATACCAGTTGTTACGTTTTTGTCTAGCAAAAATTTCAAAAGTTCATCTGTCTCATTACTTCTGAAATTATTCAACACCCACTCTTTGCGAACTTTCTTACTTTGCATTCTAATATTAAAACAAAACAAAATACATTTGATATATTCAATGTCGATGTCAAACATTATTTAAAACTCCTAAACTTTTTTGCATTTTCAAAATATATAGTCAACCTATCAAGATATTGTGGTCTTATAACCGCTTCTGCATTTTTAACAAATGCAAACCAAGTATAGGAATACGGTTGCATCACTTTTTCGTAGTTCAACCGTTTCCATTTATCCCTTCCGTCCAGAACATATCCATCTATATTATAATCACGAATTGCATCAAGCGCAAGTATTCTGCATCTTAACGTATCACGATTATTCAACATAAATAGGTATGCAACAGCCATTACTATAAGTGGCATCGCCGTTATCAAAGGATGCACATTGGCGAACTCTATTATGCTATCAACCATCAGAGTCACCCCCACCCAAGATGGACTTCACTTCATCGCGGATAGACTCAATTTCCTTAATGGCTTCAACAACTGACATATCTCTTTGTGAAAGCTTTTTTCTTGCTCTAATCTTGATATATCCTTTAAGCGCCGCATTGAAATCGTGATAATAACCAACTACCTCTGCAACCTACTTGCCGCTTTTATCCGTAACAAAATGAACAAGGTCATAAGACCACTTAGACGGATTAACCGCATATTGCTTATTTATCTGAATCACTTATTGTTCACATCCTTTGTAATATCACTAGCGAGAGCTTTTACATCTGCTTCGATGGCGTCAACACAAGAATTACACAGAGCAGCGAAACAACTGCCAGAACCCTTATATGTGTTCCACTTGATACTTACAGTGGATAGTTCTGACGCTTCTCTTCCGCACCTAAAGCACTTAGGTCTTACACCCATTCTTCCGCTTCGCATGATAATACTTCCTCCATAATATTCGGGTCGAAATCGCACTCTCTGAATGCGACACAGCAATTTGTTACATTACTATAATACTCTAACTGCTCGACAGACTTCCTTTTTGCAGAAGCATCACAATTCTTGTCAAACAGTAATGCTAAACACTTTTCGTCCCTATTAAACACTGGAATACAACGACCCTCAAGATTCTTTGCAGTAGAAGATTTCTTTAAAATAGCCTTATATTCAGAAAGGCATTCCTTATATTCCCTTAAAATCTTAGGAATATCCTCACCTGTTGTCGTAACAGACACGGCGATAATCGGCATATCTGTATCAAGAATGTTTCCACTGCGCTTAGATTTAATCATAATAAATCAAAATTCACCCTTAGACCTTTCAATAATAGAATAAATTGTATCAGAATTAAAACTTCTTACATATATATACACACGTTTCTCTTGCGTATCATCATATAATACGTATTCGTCTTCAACAATAGTCATTGACGTTTCATCCAAAATGCCGCGCATATTCATACGTAATTTTGCAAAGTTAATGCCAGAATCGTAATATATTAAATAGCGAGATAATAACTGCCTTAAATGTTTATCTGCATCATCTTTGTATTTCAATTTTGCAATATTATAAAACACATCCAAAGCATCACAAAAGTATATAGCTTTTTCAAAATCTTTCCTTCTACACGAACCGGCAAAATCATAAATTAAAGACTCGTAATCCATTCTTTTAGATTCTCCCTTTTTTCCTAAAGCCACCGTTGTTCGTCAAATACATTGCCACAGAAAAGACACGTTGCCTATATTTGATTATAGTAATCCAAGTAGACAAAACCATTCGGTATGCTTGGTAGCTTTACACCATCCTGAAACATTATATATATAGACGGTGGCATAAACAAATTTTTTGAATTTGATATATGCCCACCACAACAGAATTTCGTTGCATATCCTTTTAGATTTAGCTAGATTATTTCATCAAGTATGCTAGTATCTATATATATAAATTTGTGACTCTAGTTGCAACATTCCTTTTGCCAACAATCGCAACATATCAGTGATGTCTGTTGTTTTCTCTCCATTTGATAAACTTCACCCTGCTCTCGCTTGCCAAACACGCTTTTACATCGTGCCAAGTATTAGGATACTGTTCTTCATATACAAACGGCGGTACTCCGTTTTTGTATTCATTAAAGCTCATGACGTACATCCATCTTAATTTGCCATCACTGAGTCTATAAATGACATCATAATAGTACCTCTTTACCATTACTTATCTCCAATCGCATGAAACTTTTTATTGTGTTTTTTCAGATAATCAGACCGAATCTTTCCAACACCATACACAGCAACGACCTTCACAAAAGAAGATTCCATGCTTTTCCAAACTTCATCCTCGTTTTTTGCGAACAGCCTTGCGATGTACTTCTCTCTACCAAATTCGCCAGTTTCAGTCTTTCGCATCTGATACAACACTTCAAACTTCTTATACATAGGTTCTTTCGGCTTCTCGGCAGGAACTAATGCTGTACACTTACTACGTTCTCTTACAGTATAGCCCCTATTCATAAGCCCCTTAATTATTCTGTCCTCTACACTACCAATGGGAACTTTTGAAGTATCAACGATTACTTCTTTTAATTCATGGTTAATATCATACATTTCAATTACTCCGTTAGAATGGTAAATCTTCATCTTCTGCACCAAAATTCACTAAATAATCAATTCCTTCTACAATAGATGATTCTGGAAAAATATCCAATTCATCTTCATATCTCATGAATAATCCAATATTTAACTTTTTTCTTCTACTTTCTGGATAATTCTTAAATATGTACTCGTAAATTAACTTTAAAAGTTCTTCGTCTGTAACCTTATATTTATCAGGACAGAATGTATATGTATTAGATTCTTCGAGAACCAAAAAACCGTTTTTTACTAAATTGTGGAACGCTTTGTTATATGTCTTGTAAGACATACCAGTGTCTTCCATAACGTGCATTGAGAACAAAACAAGTTTTGTTATATTTCTTGTTCTCATGCTCCATAGATACATATAGAATTGGATTTCACTCGGCTCTAAATGTCTCACTAATTCAACCGGAAATCTTTCGTAATCATAGTCAGCAAATTTTACAATTCTTTGATTTGCTACTGTTTTTGTAGCCAGAACGACCACTCCTTATTTTTAATGAAAAGCTGATTTTATATTCAAAATTAGAACTTCTTCTTATATAACTCAGATGCTAAATCAATAGATTTTTCAAGTGAAATCTTATCACACGCCAATTTCTTACTATTTTCACCATAAATTGCTAATGCAAGATTTACGATACAAATATCAGCGTTAGGATACGCATTAAGAAAATTACGTTTCTCGCTTACTCTCTTTTGCTCTTCTGATTCCATTTTTTCCTTTTCATCCTTGAGGTCGTTCTTAATTCGGTCTGCTAGAATTTCTTTAATCCATCTTGACACATATTCGTCAGCCAACGCAACTTTTGCTTCTTTGTACGAGCATTTTACAGCAAAGTCATACTCTACAGGGTATCTCGTAGCATAATACCCATAGTCACCAAAATACTTATCAACAGACATATTTTTCTTCTCCTTAATCTAAAAGAATGTTGAGGTTTTGAATATTCTCTTTTTTATTATACCACACCAGTGGCTTGTTTGTCAAGGGGTTTTGAAAATTTCTTGAGGTCGATTTTACTTAGGTAAAAATTGCCCAAGATATAATATATATTACATTTATAGTATCGTAGGAATGTCTGTAATAGGTCTTTGTTTCAGTAAGCAAGTTACTCTGCTCATACACGAAAGTCATCCACAGACGCTCCTAGCCGCCTATCCTGTCAAAATATCTGTCAAATTTTACCACGACATATCTCTGTGAAATCTAAATAAGAATAATTATTATTTATTTTAGATTATTACTATTATATATCTTAGGGAAAAATTCCCTAAGCACCCTCGGAACCTCTTGTTTTACTGCTATTTTAGCACATTTAAGTTGAGCCGTCAAGGGTTCTGGCCTAGTTCATGAAAAGTTAAGAATTTTTCTTTAGATTCCCTTGACAAACTGTGGTTTATTTGATATAATAGGGTCACAAAAGTGGTACGGAGGTACGAGATATGGAGAATATTGTGACCAGACCTGTGGATATGGTTAGGCTTGGGAATCAGAAGCATGGATTCACGTTTCAGGAAAGAAACAGCATCTATATGCTTAGTGACTTGTACTCTATCGAATCAGAACATTGTGATATCGTACAAGCTATGAATATGGCTAATGGAGAAATTGATGGATTCAACGCAAGCGAATATGTAGAACCAGTATATACATTTACTGTTCGCTCTCAAACTGCATTAACACAGGCAGAAAGGGTCGTTAAAAGTAATGAAGCTAATTATTAAAAAATCAAACTATGAGAATACCACAAAAGCTCCTTTCGTAAAACGAAATCTGGTAGAGGTTTGCAAGTGGTTTAACTTCATTGAAGACGATATGCACGTTCAGTTCCCAGACGAACACATTACTTTGCAGATTGTTCTTGACTATTTTATCGCAAACCCTGATATGTACACAAGAAATGGAGTGAACACACGCTATCAGATGCTGCCCACAAGAGGTTCGTGGGATTGCTACTGTCTTATGGCATCAAATAAGATGCCATTACATTTCATTTATATCAACAAGAGCGCAAATATTTTTAATGGTTTTTCATTCGATGTTTCATTCAGCAGAGATGCCGAAGTGGCAGAGATTGATACGAGGACATACAATGTTACTACATCTGTGTAATGAGATAACTATTGATGCACTAAGAAATCCTGCGGCAGAAGAATATATTGACCACGCATTTGGTATTATTTTAGATATGGAAATTCATAACCTTTGCGGCATCCATAATCAACATGAGTTGTATATGGTCTTGACATACGAAGACCATCTGAACAATCCTGAACTATATGGTTTTAATAATTCGTGCCGCGCTTTGTATGAATGCACTGGTAGACTACCATCCTTTGGTAATACGTTGTGCTATTTTTCTTGTGGGCTAGAGAATATTGCAGTTGTTATTGTAAACAAAGAGACAAATGAATATTTTGCCTTAGATTTATATAATAGTCCTTGTGGCGAGGTGTTTTACCCTCCAATTGATACAGGAGATTGCCAATGAAAATTTTTACTAGATTAGATAATAAGAACGATATTGATACGCGCTACAAACAAAACGGTATGTATCAAACGGCGGTTAAGTATATGAAAATGTTTAAAGAAAATGGTAGATTTGGGCATTTTAATCAGTTGTACGAATTTTTAAATGTTGCAGAATCAAGAATCAGTGCAACAGTTGTTACGTTTCATGTACTTGATAAGTATAATGCTGATTTTGAAATTTCAAAAGGATATCACAGATTCAATGGCGAATATGACAGGCTACCGTATAATACAGATAAAGATGTGGCTCTCGTTGTTTACGATGATTCGCAGAATGGTGAAATATCATTTATTTTCCATGAAAATGGTGCTGACGTATATGACGAGATTCGCTTTCTTGATGGTATCAGGTATCCACGTGGAACGTGCGTTCAAATTGATGAAATCTAAAGGAGATAACTATGGCACGTAAAATTTACCGTACATGGGATGATATCCCACCGTCTTTTAGAAAAAGGGTTATGAAAGTTATAACCTTAAATAAGATTAACTTTAATAAGTCATCGGTTCGTAGTGCGCAAACTGGCGTTTGGAGATACAGAGAATCGTCTGATAATGGACGGTTAAGATATGACGATGAAACATACGCAAATATCTACAGATTGCCAGATATTGAGAATACTTCAATTTATGTCGCTATTGACTATGATGGTTGGGGTTATATAACAATCGACTTTTACGACAATCTTGTTGGCAGAGCATCATATATAGCTATAACAGGAGGGGTATATCATTGAATCATACAGAAGTCCGAATTTTTGGTATGCACCAGAGAGTGCGAGATGAAATATCCAATGTTCTGAATTGTACTGACATTGGAATTAACGATGTGTTCACTGTATCGTCAACCGATATGGTAAATGTAGAGCAATTTAAGAATAGAATTTTTTATCGTGTTCCATGTACTGCTTGTGAAGCGTACATAAAGAAATACACTCCGAGAAATGGATGCCAGTCATACGGATTAGCATATCCTACAAGTCTTTCCATTGATGGCGCGAAAAGAAGACCCTTTTACAGGCTTATCAAACTAATGATATTGCCTCATGTTTTAGATGTATGTGATACACCTTTGCAGAACGCTATTGATAGAGTATATACAAGAGATAATAGGCAAGAATGGACTTATGTAACTCCGACATATAGCGGACGGGGTATCAGATTGGTTACGTCAGGCGATGTACAAAATAGTGATAGTACGCTTTCTTATGGGTCTGCTGGATATGTTATGGATTACAATGGTTACAACGCATACTATCGTTAAGGAGATATAATGACAGAAGAATACAAAGAAAAAATTTTTAATTACTTCTGGGGACAAATTGCTCCCAAGATGGGTATGCGACTATCTGATTATCGCCTTAAAGTAAAGCGGAAAGACGAATATCATGCTTTACTTTCCGATAACGGGCGGTTACGTGTAAACTCTTCGACGTATGAACTTTATGGCATTCCATGTCCGTTAAGTGATATAAACGTGCGACTGTATTCAAACGCCAGTTCGATTTATAATAGATATTTTAGGCTTTATTATTATGAAGATGGAAGCACAACACTTTACTATCAGTTGTGGGAGAGGAAATACTAATGGCAACTCTTTTAGGGAAATGTAACAGTAAAACGAATGCAAATGATGCTTTCGCAAAGATTGCATTCAATCTTGCTTTAGATTATTTACCTGATTCAAACTTTCTTTATAGCGATTGTTGTTTTTTGTGCGATGCTAATAACGTAAGATTTAATGATTCTGGAATTGATGGTTCTTGTATTGATGGAAGTAGGGTAAGAGTATACACATACAAAGTACCAAGTGTATCGGCAGAACTTTATATGTATAAAACAAATTCGTTCTGGTATATAACAACTAAATGCCGATTTGATGATGGTAGCTGTGGTTACGTGGAGTTCGTGTTTGAAGAGGAATCTACTAGAGGTAATGGCTTTAACAGAAGCAACATCTACGCATTTTAATGAATAGGAGGTATGATTATGACGGCAGAGGAAACTAATAAATATTTTGACATATATGAAAACTACGTTGAGGATTTGATTAGACTTGACGGTAGTAATCCTATTTGCTATGTTCGTTCAACAAGAACTATTCAAAACCAGATGGATAATTATGTCATTGGTAGTCTGTGGCCTAGATGTAGGCCGGGTTCTGAAGAATGCGGTTTGTGGCCTAGAATGCCTAGTTTAGATAATGACCCAGACGGTGTAATTTATGCGCATATAGAAAGAGGTCACTATCTAATCAATGTATTCCATCCTAAGTGGGAAGGAAAAGTCATGATTATTGCGTATAAACGAGGCACTTTCTTGGATGCTGTGTAAGGTGTAATTTATGAGATGTAACGATATTGATTTCATTACTAGAAACGGGCATTCCGATGTATTTAAACGAGAGGTAAAGAGCATTTTTGAAAGTATAGACCTCCGTATTAGTGGAACTCCAAAGCTTGTTTTTTATATATCTATTTTATCCTCTGACTTTAATAGAGATAATTCGTGGTATCGTATTCCTTGCGAAAGCAGAACAGTTTATTGCAAAAAAATCAATGATTTTTGGAAGGATAAATACGAAATTGCATATAAAACCAAACTTGGTATATATGGTGATGAACATGAGCGGAGTTTTTATAGAGTGCTTAGAATTGAGTACGATGATATTTTTTCTGACGCTTACAGTTCTGACCCCTACAGTCGCGCATTACGCGAACAATTAAGAAGAATAAATCGTGAATTATTAAATACAGAGAGGACTGTGCGTTTATAATGTTATTATCTAAACAAAGTGAAATTATCAACTTGTTTTGGTGTTCTTATATGAACGCGGGATTGGATAAGCGTGAATGGAAACGAAGCTCTGCTGACCACTACCAATTCAGTGAAATTGCAGATAGAAACGGTAGACTTACAACGGATGGATTCTTACAGCACGACACGTTTAGAATACCGTGCGAGGATGGCAATGTGCGCTTATACGCATATTTAAGAACTGGAACATATCTTTATGTAATGTTTCACGAAGAAGGTGCTGAAGAATTATACGTGTATAGATACCGCAGAAAAGGACAGACTTTATAAAAAGGGTGGTATATGCTTTGACTAAAAAGAGAATGACCGAGCTTATTTCTGGATATAAGCGTTATGCTAAAGATATAATTAAATCCAGAGGTCACAGTGTACGTAATTATAGGCTTATGCAAGCAGATATAGAAGACTTGAGAAGTGGTGTCAGTGCAGGAGACGGCCACCCAATCGTTGACGACAATGCAGTGACTTACTGGCAAAGGATTCCTAGTTTAGATTTTGATAAAGATTCCCACGTTTATTTTTACTGTTGTGACTATAATTCACCTGTCGCTTACAGATATGTTATCATAAACGCAATTACGAACGAAGAAAAACCTAGACTTATTATTGTTAGATATGATTACAGTGGTGGGTAAAACTCACCTTTTTATGTATTGTTTTGATATGTAGAAGTAATAAGGATTATCGTTGGGAAATTGATGGGATGTAAAAATCCCATTTGTATGAAAATATAATGCTTTTATATGAAAAGTGTTGACGATATTGATAAATCGGGCTGATATAGTCCAATTCTCGTAGATGTAAGGGCTACGTGCCGTGTGGTTAGTTGCAACTAACTGGGTTTGTAAACCCACCCCCATAGTGGGTTAATGGGTTAGTCACCACTAACTGCGTTCAACCCCTGATGGTTAGTTACGACTAACTAACTTCATCGCTTTACTGTAGTGAAGGGATTGTTACATACTTGATTAGATACAATGAAGTATACAACGTATCAAAACACTGTTGTGTCCAACGTGGTAGACCTATGATGTATACAATAAAAAATAAAACAAAAAATCCTTTACCACACTAAAGCACTAAAGACTTCAGCATGGTAAAGGACTAAAGTTTTTAATAATAATTCCTATTTACCAGATTTACCAGTTTTTGCCTTTTCTGGTAAATAGGAACGTTCCTATTTGTTGGGTGTTCTGTTGTTTCGTGGGTTTAGTGCAACGGCTTGCAGTCAATAACCCACCAAGCCCACGGGTTAGTAGGTTCGCCGTTGATATCGAATACAACGCGCACCGACTCGCCCACGGTGTACCCGTCACCGTCAAACGCGAACACGTCACCACCAACGGCAACCTCAACCTGTTCACCGCACACGGACACAATTTTTCCAGTTTTTGCCAGCTGGTTAGTGGGTTCAAACTCCCCTGCACCCACGTTGCAAGCGGTAAACAGGATGCAAAGAACAATTGAAATAAAAACTAATAACTTTTTCATAATAAAGTCAAACTCCTTTTTCTATTTAAATTATAAAGCGGACTCATTGAAATACATTCAATAGCATCCGCTTGTTGTTGATTATTTGCCGCAAACTGGAATATACTCTTTTTTCATAAAATCGGCATATTCGCTTTGTAGTCTTGCTATTTCGTTTTCAAAATCAGCTTTCTTATTTTCAAGCCGCTCCCGCTCCTTGTTGTCGCGTTCTGCCTGTCTCTGCTCTGCAAATTTGCCGTTTACGTTCAGCCGCTGGCAAAATCCGCGAATATATGCGGCCAGTTGATAGCGCTCATGAAATTGCGTTTCATCGACCTTCGCGCCGTTAATGCGCAAAACATAATATTTGTTCTGGCGCGGGCCGAAAGCATACCGCGAAACGCAAACCTTGCGCGTTTCGGAAAGAATGAACACATGTGTTTCACCGACGGCTGGAAAAATGCGCACATCCTTATATTCCGTTGTTCTCAAGTCGAAAGTTTCAATTCTCATTTTGTACCATCCTTTTTGTATGGCCGACTTGCCGCCGCTCGGCGGTAGTATCGGCTATGTATCAATCAAAAATCAAACGGCAAGTTTTCGCTTTCCGTCTTTTTGGCCTTGCCGTTACGTTCCGGCCTCTGGTATAAGGCTTTCCCGTTTGCGGCCTTTACGATATGATTTAAAATGGCCTTTGCAGTTTTGTCCGCGTTTTGTTCGCCTTTGCAGAACGCGCGGAGCTCTTTTGTCCAGTCCTTTAAAAGGAAAGCACACCAGACGATTTGCTTTGCGTTAACAAAGTGCGGAAGCCGATATTCAATGCGGGCTTCTGCATCGCAATAGTCATTCTCTAGGTTCATCCATGAACCATGAACGTACCGCCCGTTATCTTGCGCCCATCCGCCAAAATTGCGGCCAAAAATGCGTTTCACCTCGGCGGGGTGTTCACGCATCCATTTTTCAGTTATACCGAAAAGCGCGTGAACGTTTTGCCGGATTTTGTACACCTCGCAAGCCTTCATATTATACCAACTCATGTTGATATGATGCCCGCAATTTGGTGTTGTCATATCCACCCATTTTTCAAGATTTGCATACCATTCATACAAACCATGAAAGTTAATGCGGCTCAAGATGTGCCCTTCTGCACCAACGGTGCAATCCTCTTCGAGGTACATCCCAAATTGTGCAACAAATTGCGCTTTTTTGGCCGTGCTCCAAATCTGGTAATTATCATCAAATTCTACTTCCGGTGTGATGATAATTTGCTCTTTGCTCGTCCCCTTTTTGGTGTTGTCGAACAACGGCAACTTGTTGCCGTTTGGGGTGCGGAATGGTTCGTGATACATCCGCATCCTAATGCAGTCTGCGTGAACGTAGCAAGAAGCTTGGTGGTTGGTGCTGGTTTTAACGAAGTCAAAATCAGCTATGTACTCGCCGCACAATGCACATTTTGTGCCTTTGCGGGGTTTTTCGGCATTAACAACGATACCATGAACTAACATAATTTTCCCTTCTCGGCCTATACAGGCCGCTTGAAAATGTTTTGTTCCATGTGGAACAATCGGAATGTTTCATGCGGAAACTTCGCCTTGCACTTTTCTTTTTGTTCCGTCCCTCGTGCAAGTCGGGACAATGGCGGGGATTCTTTATTCTGTTTTCAAGGTTCATTGCTTAGGTTCTGTAAACAGTATACAGCTGATAGTGCAGTTGTACAATTCGCAAAATGCACAAGGTTGAGCCACCTAGAAAAATTCTTTTTGTGCAACATATCAACCAAAAAATGGAAAAAATGGATGTATACAAGTGTATTTCTCGTTATTTTGTGCATGATGTACAGAAAATTTTGACTGTTGTTGAATATTTTTGTGCAGATTGATACAACGGGAGGTTGTGAGCCGATTTTTGGCAGTCGTGCCATGTGATTGCTAAAAATAGTAACGTTTCACATATACAAGAAAATTTTACGAAAATAAAGAAAAGTGCACTTGATGCTTTATTTTTCATATCATGATATGAATTTACCTTTATTTAATAAGGTCTGTTGTATACATTAGCAATCGTCCTGTTGAGCTGCTAAATATAAAAGAACTGAACAATTAACGTTGTGTTTTATGTTGTATACATAGCACTCAAGCGGCAGGACTGCTAGAGTTAGTTAGCCTAAACTAACCAGTTGGGCAGTGCTCAGTTAGTTATGACGAACTAACTTCATTACTTTACTGCGATAAAGTTAGTTAGACGAAACTAACCACTGCGTCCATCGTTGGATATAAGCTAGTATCCATTCTTGTGCGCAACGCGCACTCGCAAATACATTTCAGGCTCGCCCCATCTACAACGAAAAATCTACAAAAATCTATACTTTTCAATCTATGCACTATACTTTCATATCTTGATATGAGTTGAATTTACAAACGCATAACGCTCTAGTTCATATCAAAATATGAAAACGGAAAAAATTCATATAATTGCTAGAATAGAAAAACCTCTATAAATATACAAACCTCTGTTATATCTTGATATGAAAATCTAAAACAGAAAAATTTGAATAAATTCATATCTTGATATGAAATAACAAAATCTAAAAGAAAAGCTCACGCTGAAAAGCGTGAGCCTGTCGGGTTTTACTTGACTTCTTGAATCTGGATAAAGCCGTAACGCTCTGCGATGACGTACTTCTTGCTTTTGTCGAGTTTCGGGGTTTCGTAGGGCTTTACCCATCCCTTACCATAGCCCGCCATCTTCCACCACAGGCCGTTTTGGTAAAGTGCGCGATTCATCTCGCGGCCTGTCATGGGGTGGCATTTTGTCCACTTCTCCTCGGTATACCAGCCGTTCTCGGTGGTGGTGATTTTCAGGTAGGGATGAGTCCATGCACGGTTGATTCTGGACTGACTATTCAATTTTGCCATCTTGCTCATGTTATGTACCTCTTTCTGTCTGTTGTGTTTTGTCGTGTCGTTATGTAATCGGATTTGGGCTTTAGCCTGTCGCCCTTTCCGTGATTCTATTCTACCAGAACGCAAGGCAAATTGCAATAGCAAATTGAAAAGTTCACAAATTGTTCACAATTTAGTACAGTGAAGTTCCGTCGCCCTGTTCAAGTTCATATCTTGATATGAAACAAACCGATTGCAATTCTCTTTTAGATTTCATAGCTTGATATGAATTACTCAAATCAAAAAACTGTAAAAAATCATATCTTGATATGAAATTCCAGCGTTCTACACGTTTATTTTTTTTATAGCTTGATATGATTCAATTCTATAATACAAATTCATATCTTGATATAATTTATTAAAAATTTTCTATAAAAATTATTTTATAAAATTTTTTCTATTTTGATTTTTGAATATTTACTTTGTTTTTTATTGTTTTGTATTCTACAAGCGTGGAACTGTACAGAAACTTTGTATATGGCTGTATAGTATGCCAAACTGCTGGAATAATTTTGTAAATCCTTATAGTAGCCTCGCCGAAGTGCTGGAATCTTGTTTGTGTCTGCTCTAGTAGCCCTGTGAAGCCCTGTGCAATGTTTTCTGTGCTGTCTAGTATGATTTGCCGCACGGCAAACAAGCCCATTGTAGCGACTCTGTGCGGCCTATAACGCCGCCGGGTCGTTTCTCCTCGTCCGGGCTTTCTGGACTGCAATTATTATATCATATCAGGCGCGAAAAGTCCCACGAATCAAGAATTGTTCACATTCTGCTTCATATCTTGATATAAAAATTTTTCGTAGCGTGAGTTAGTTATGACTAACTAACCATAGAACTTTGTTAAAGATTTAACATGGGTTAGTTTAGACTAACTAACTTTGTTAAAAAGAAAACAACCTGATTCTTTACATCAGGTTGTTAGAGGAGAGACTTCGTTAATTATTTCACACGTCCCAAGGGATATTGTGCTGTTTACAGATATCTTGCCAAAGTTTACCGTTCACGCTTCTGGCAAGTGGTACAGTTAGCATCTCACCATCACCTCGCCGGTAAATATGGTGAGAACCCTTGATATGGTCAAGAGTGAAACCAGCCTTGCGCAATGCTCTTTGCACTGTAATTCTCTTTATTTCTTTCATTTTAAATTCCTTTCTGCATTTCTGCTATCAAGTGATTTATTTTAACCCCGCCCTCTGATTATAATTATACTCGCTTTTAGGCAAATGTCAATACTAAAATCAAAAAAAATTTGAAAAAATATATTTTTCTTTTTTCTTTTGATTTTTACTTTTTCATATCAAGATATGATTTTGTAAATTTGTAAATTGTAAAAGATTTCATATCAAGATATGAATTTGTTTTTTGTAAACTATGAGAATTTTCATATCAAGATATGAAGTAGACCAAAACTTTGTTAAATTTTTGATTAGGTTTTACGTTGTATACAACAGAAAGATTGTTAAATATTTGGTTAAACACATTGTTGTATACATTATTGTACAACAAGAAAATTGTTAAATATTTGATTAGATACAGCGATGTATACAACGTCATATCTTGCTATGAATGCAACGTATTATTCAACATATCTCCAATGAAAGCCCTTATGCACACTTTTTGCGTTTTTCTCACGAAGGCAATAATACAAACAATCCATACTGAAACCGTTTTCAGATGCTTCTTTTACAGATTGCCAAATTTTTACAGTATTACCATTTTCGTCAATTTGTGCTACTTTCTTCCGCTTTAACACTTTAATGAGCGAACGTGAAAGACACTCATTTCTATCTGCATAATTGCTATTATATTCAAATGTACACCATTCAAGATTTTCAACATGATTGTCCGCTCTATCTTTATTTTTATGATTGATTAGCGGTAAATTATCCGGGTTTGGTATAAAAGCCGAAGCAACCAACCGATGAACAAGAAAATCATAACCAACGCCATCTTTATATAGTGTTACCATCATATAACCACTACGATTTTTTCGTTGGCTTCTTATTTGTTCTTTTATGAACTTTCTAACTCCTGTTTTTCGTCCAGTCAATACGACAAAACGTGAAACTGATTTCACAAGTCCGTCATTTGATATTTGATACAATCCGGTGAAGTCAACACCTTTTTCAATCCCAATATCACGCCATTCACGCATTTTTATCACTCCTAAAATTTTCTATACCTATTATACCACCAAAAGCCTCGGAAGTCAAGTCATATCAAGATATGAAATAGTTACAAAATAGTAAAAGCCGGGTGCATAGCACCCGGCCAGCCGCTTTACTTAGATAAAGTAGAACTGCTCCTCGATGATTTCTTCGAGTACGCTCTCTTGATTAAATGCGGCTTTCGCCCATTCAATCAGCCCCAAAACCGCCTCTTGCGTGGTATCCAGCAACTCCACGCGAAGTGTAGGCTCTTGAACCAACTCGCCGCTTGCGTGCTTGTACACGCCCATTGCGCCGTATGTAGTGCCACCGTCAAACCGCCGTGCCACCTCGTTGTCGAGAAGGCTCCTCGCGCTGTCCACGTTCAGCTCCAATTTGTGGGTATCCTTATCAAACAGGCCGATACTCAAAACGAACTTTTTCATGGTAAAACCTCCAAAAATATGTATTGTGTCATCCACTGTATTTATTATAGCAGATTCAGCGGATTCTGTCAAGCCCCAATTTTTAGATTTTTGGGATTTCTTTTGTTGTTTTTCGTATTCCCTCCTTGCAAGTATATAATACCATATCCACGCAAAAATAACAATTCGCATATTGCACAAACATACAGGCAATTTTTTGTGCATATTGCTACCCGGTTAGTTAGTCAAAACTAACCGCGCCGGTGATGCGTCATATCAAGATATGAAAAATTGCAGTTAATTTCATATCAAGATATAGAATCAAGTTTATATCAAGATATGAAACGCTCGATAATTTACAAACTAGAAAATTCATATCAAGATATGAAATAGAAAACACAAAAAAAGAAAAGCGTGGATTTCTCCACGCCTTCCCTTAGTAGTGAACCATTTGCTCGGCAAACTCACTAGAAACGCTGTATCCGTGATATGTTACCATATCCGCTTCTTCAGCTTCAAGTTGTTCCTCGCGCTCCTCCTGTCTTGCGCGCTCCTCGCGCTCGTCCTCGATACGCGCCCACTGTTCAGCCGTTCTCAATTTGCCATGCGCCTTCATTGTTTTGTCCTCCGTGTTATGTATTCAGGTCGTCCCTGTGATTATATGATACCACAACGGCACACTGTTTTCAATAGGCAAAATGACGAAAAACGCAACAAGTTTTTGTGCAATTTGCTACACCCTTCTCTTAGATTTCATATCAAGATATGAAGCGGTCTTCTTCCTCGAATGACAAAAATTCATATCAAGATATGATTTCACTACTTCATAGCATGATATGAAAATACCTCACTAGAGCAATTATAATATCTTGATATGAAGCCCGCCATCTACAAGAATAGCCGGGATTTCTCCCGGCTTTTTGGTCTATCAGTTCAGCAGAACTCCGTACTTGGTTTGATGTGCAACGTATCTGCACCACGCTTCGTTCTTCCACCGCTCGTTCAACTGCAACTGCTTTGCAGAGATATCCATGTTCAGCTTGTTGTCAGACGTGGGGTTCTCCGCATAGATGCGTGAATCATTCAGGAAGATTGCCTTCCACTGTGCGGTCTGCTTGGTAAGCTGGGTCAGCTTGTCAGCGAGGATTTTCTGTTCGATTGCAAGTTCAAGTTTAGTCATTGTATGTACCACCTTTCTTCCTGTGATTATAGTATATCATACCATGCGGCAAATGTCAATACCAAATTTCAAAAATCTAAAAGAAATTTTGAAAAGTCATATCTTGATATGATTTAGATTCTCTAAAAGAAAAGGCCGTTTTTCAGCGGCACAGTTCTTAGTATTTGTCGGTGCAAACTGCGTTCAGTTCCACAACGCCGGTGTCCTCGTAGCGGTCAAAACACGCAACCATCCTGTCACCCTTGCGCCAGTAGTCCTCGCTATCCAGCATATCCCAAAGCTGTCCGTCTGCGGTCTTGACGGTCGCAACGTACACGCCACGGGAGCCATCATAGCGGCTCCATACGACCTCACACTCGCGGTATTCCTCAACGATACCGCACTCGGTAGGAACGCTAATATAGGGCTTGCAAAGGGCAGGAGAGGTGGTCAGGACGGACAGAGCCAGCATGATAGAAGCAATAGTCAGCATTTTACTTTACCTCCTTAAAGTGTGCGTCTTTGGGTTCTTCAAGGCCGTCAGTAACAGCCCAGAGGCACAGGCAGATTGCAATAGCAACCATGCCCAGACCAGCAACCACTGCGTAATAGTTCGTAGTGCAAATAAAGATGCAACCAACGAACATTAGAACAAAAATACCAACGAATACATATTCCATTTGTTTTGCCTCCCTTTCTGTAATTATATTATACTCTTTATTTTAGATTTTGTCAATAGCATTTTTCAAATTTTTTAAGATTTTTGTATTTTGTTATTTATAAAGATTTTTCTGTTTTTGTAAATTGTAATATCTTGATATGATTGCATAGCAGTCATGCAAAGATTATTGAAAATAATATCTTGATATGAAATATTCTTCTTCATATCTTGATATAAAACTTTGTAAATCATAGCACGATATGAAATCTAAAGAATCATATCTTGATATGAAAAGATGCTCCTAAAAGAAATGGGCGGCTCATCACCGCCCAAATTTTACAGATACGGGACAGGAATCAGAACATCTGCGCCACGGTTATTTTTCTCGCTGGAATCCAGCTTGAAAACATCATCGGCATACTTTCTATACCAATTCTTTTCATCTTTGGTCAAGTCGCCCCAGCAATGCGGCATAGAATCCACACCGCTGAACTCATCCCAACCAATGAACATCATATCATCTTCCATGTCCGTGATTTTCATAAGCCCTCCTTACTGCCAGTTTTCCTCGTCATGCACCACAACCAGAACATCGGCCTCTTCGCACTCTGCCAGCAGATAGCAAATTTGCGCCCCACGTTCCAGTGCTTCACGCTCTTCTTTGGTAAAGAACTTCCACAGCCGTGTGATGCTCTGTCCGGTGTAGGTGTTCAGAACTTCAACTTTCTGGTCATCCATCATGTCTTTAATCATTGTATGTATCTCCTTTTAGATTTATTTCGTTCCCTTGGAACAATTATATTATAGCATACTCACGGGTGTTTGTCAATACCCTTTTTGAAAAAACTTTTATTCATATCATGCTATGAAATTCGAGTTATACTCAGTATAGTTGCTTTCATATCTTGATATGAAGTCGCCAAAATCTAAAAAGATAGTACGGTCATATCTTGATATGAAATACATTCTTTCTTTAGATTCAAGAGAAATCATATCTTGATATGAAATGCCAAGGGCAAAAGAAAACCGCCCACGAGGGGCGGCAATGGTGATTGTTAAATAATTGCCAAGATACTTGAAACGTTCAAGTCAAAAACGTTCGGCATCTCGTGGGATGCAACTTCGGACTTCAGCACCAGCGGCTCAATCTCGGCCTTCTCGACCTTTACGCCGTTCTTGAAGTATTCAGTGCGGAACGTGCTGTTCTGTGCCAGAGACAACCGCACCAGCGTGTTCCCGGTCTTGAGGCTTCGCATTGTAAGATTCGGCACAAGCCAAACTCGTCCGCGCAAGCCCTGATTCTCAGCCGGTAAAGTGCCATCCTCACGGCCTTTCTGTGTGCTTGCCATGTTATCGTAACACACGCCAAAACGTAACGCCGTACCGTATGTACGCTTTACGATAACGTCTTTGACGTTCTTGCGGGTCTTTAAGGGGCGCTCCCACAAAATTGACCTAAAATTTCCACGTTTATCACTGATTCTTTTCATAACATTCTCATACGTCATACTTAACAACCTTTCTGCGTAACCGCTTTTACTGACTTAATTATAGCACAATGTTATACCAAAGTCAAGATATATTTTCAAAATCATCAAATTTTTTCCAGATATACCCTTTCATATCAAGATATGACTTACTCCCTATCTACACAACCATATCAAGATATAAAACCCATCTATACGCAAAAAAGAGGGCTTTCGCCCTCAGTTTGCTGTATCTACCGTGAATGTATACAACACACCATCACGGTTTACTTCCTCAAGTACGCCTGTTGCATAATCTACCGGGTCATTCGGTCGTTCATCAACGGCTCTCACAGCCCAGTCTTCCATATTGTATTTAGATACAAATTTAGAAATATCAAAAGAGACTATGGCTTGCTCTTTGGGCAAAAATCGCCTTTTGATGATTCTGCCAAATCTGCCAAACTTAGTAAAAGTTACACCTACACAATCTTTAGCCCACGCAAGTTTTCTATCTGGCTCATAGTTGTACAGATTGCAAAACTCTCTTGCAGTCATTAGATAAACCTCACCTCCTTGTTGATGTTATCGACTCTTATATCATCGAAGTCTATAAATCTATAAGAGTGAATACTAGAAACTGCTGTATAATTCTCAAGATTATGTTTTGTAACGTATCTAACCAAATCTTTAACCGATACGCCACCGTCAAAGCTAACATAGATATCGGTATCGGACGGTGCGTGGTCTGACGGATTCACAACAAACTCGAACGAGCTTCTGTTTCTGGTTCTTATCCTATCCTCTGATGTGGCATCGCAAAAGCAACTCAAAAAGTCGATAACTTTCATCTTTCTATCCTCCTATTCTGTAAGACTATTATACACCCAAACAGTAAAAATGTCAATACCTAAATTGAAATATTTTTTAAGATTTTTCTGTTTGTATTTTCATAGCTTGATATGAACTTTGTATAAGTGTAAATTATTGATAACTCATATCTTGATATGAAACTTTCTTCTTTTAGATTTTGAGTGAATTATATCTTGATATGACTTTGTTAATCTAAAAGAAAAGGTGGGCTTGCGCCCACCTCATATTAGTGCATACTCAAAACCATCTCTTTGCTTGCGTAGGGCTTCGGGTAACGCTGAATCTCGATGCCCATACCAGTAACCTTGCTGATAGCGATAGCGTTTCTGACAGCCTCCTTGTGGTCTTTGAACTCCGGGTTTGCCAGCCGTGCAGGACGGTTTGCCTGATAGCATTCGGGAAGAACAACAATATACTTCATATCTTAATCTCCTAACAAGTCGCCCAGTGCACGGGCAGAAACGAACATTCCGATAATTGCCAGAATCCACAGAGGCCAGTTAACCCCACAGGTGAACAGGTTGACCAAACCAGCCAGAACGAACACGCCGCTGACTAGCAGACAACCAAGCGCAACAATCGTAGCGATGATATACAAGAAGTTGCTCATGCCTTAACCTCCTTTGCTATAACCCAATTGTCCTTGTCCAGAGCCTTCATAGTGCCGATGTACTCACGCTTGCACTTGATGATTGCATAGCCATTGGCACGTTCGAGGTAAGCGTAGCGGAATCGGTTTGTGTCCACGATGCGCTCACGGATGATTTTCTGTTCCAAGTCTTTCTTCATTATGTATTTTCCACCTTTCCTTGTCTGTGTCTATATTATACACCAATCAACAAGAAAAGTCAATACCCTTTTTGAAAATAATCTAAAAGAAATTTTTCATATCAGGATATTATTCTTTAGATTCATAGCAAGATATGACCAGAAATAATATCTTGCTATGACTTGTTTCATATCTTGATATTAAAAAGGTGTTTCTTGTGGTTCATTCCACGCCTTCATGTAGTCCATATCTTGATATGAGTTATCTTCAATTTCTACATCCAGTTCTTCCGGGCTTCCTGCTATTTGCCAAGGCGGGTCAGGGTATCTATACCCACCATCATAATATGTTTGTGAATATTCATTTTCAAATGGTCTATTCTTTTGTTTCCAATAGTCATATTGAATATAATCTTCTACATATCCAAGCATTTCTTCATTAGATATTGCAAATCTGCTCGGATAAAAAGTAAAATTATTTCCTTTGTCTTGAACTAAAAATCTACCAGAAACAAGAATATTAAACGCTTTTGAATATGTATTTCTCGATATTCCTATATCTTTTTCAACGTGAGAAGAATAAAGAACTAATATATTATTTTTACAAGCTGGTTTCATGCTCCACAGATACATATAGAACTGCAAAGCCGGTGGTGGCAGTCGCCTAACAGCGTCTACCGGGAAGTTAGTATAGTCAAAATCAGAATAGCGTATTGTCCTCTGATTCGGTACAGTCTACATAACCATGTAATCACCTCAAATCAAGTTGAGAAAAATTTAACGTATTATCGTTAATTTCTACTCTAATATAGTATATATATCTTGCTCAAATTTTGAGCAAGCCCCCATCGAACCTCAATGTTTCTCGGCAATCCGATGCGATTCAAGTTTGGAACTACCCATATTATAGCACAGAATCGCCGGGAAGTCAAGGGGTTTGTGGGTCAAAGTTTGATATACTGATTGTCGATTGCAATGTCTTCGACCTTCAAGCTCATCACACTAGGCCAAGACTCAACCATCACAATGCCATGGTCGATGCCTAACCGCTCAAGACGTTCGCACCAGCCGCCAAAAGTGATATGACGCATAAGCACATCGTCAACGATGAACTCGCGGCCATCACACGCTTGTGTGACAACAATGCTTGAACTACGGTAGGAAATGAATTTGTGGTCAGGTGTCACGTTGCGGTGCTTGCATAATTCAATAAACTTTTTAACTGTCATTTGTTGTTACCTCTCTTTCTGTAATTGTGTCGCTTTGCGACCAATCAAGGAACTTCGTTCCTGTGATTATATTATATACTATTCTTTTAGATTTGTCAATACCTAATTTATAAAAATTTTTCTATTTTTGTTTTTTGTAAAATTTTTCATATCAAGATATTATGTAGAAGTCATATCACGATATGAAAGATGCAATCTAAAAGAAAACCGGGCGGCTATTGCTACCCGGCTATTCACAGGTTTATAAATCCTTTTTAGATTTCTGCCAGCACCAGTCTGCCGCCAGAATGAAAGCCAGACACATCACACACAGGCTGAACGTGCCAAACAGGTAAAGAGGAACGCCGTGGAAATACACCATAAGGGACTGAGCTGCAAACCACGCACAAGCCCCAGAGAGGGCGTAAAACACGCCAGTAGCACACCACAGAATGAATTTAATCATTTAGATTCTCCTTTCTTATTCGTCCACAGTAAATCTGCCATTCACAGGAACAACTTCATCATCATCATAGAAGAAGTACATTTCCCCAGTGTCTACCCTCATAGCGTTAAAGCCTTCCGTTTCGCTGGCAATGTCATTAGTTCTGACGTAATACTTGGCATTACCATTATCAGCAATGACTTTGAACGGATAGCCCTGTAAAATACTCCCGAAATAGATTCTAGGTTTGTTGGTCGTTACCTCAATATTCATTATGTATCGCTCCTTTCATTATCTTTATTATACTCTTCTTTTAGATGTTTGTCAAGGGTTATTTTGCATTCTTCCACTCGTTGTAATAGAAATGGATGTAGAATGCAAACATAATGGCAAACAGCGTGTCAACAACACACCAGACGAGATTGCCGTTGATTGCGTCCTTGATGATAAGGCCGACACCAGCACCGAGAAAGATACCATTCTGGATGCAGTTGATGGCAAGGCCGCGCTTTGTACGAGAATTGCCAAAGAGCAGACGGACACCAAGGGTAATAGCCAATACGAGAGAAATAAGTTTGTACATTTTTAGATTCTCCTTTCTTTCTGTGATTCTATTATATCACCTTTTGCGAAAATGTCAATAGGGAATTTCAAAAAAGTTTTGTTCACATCTTGATATGAAGCGGACTGTATGTTATACTTCATATCTTGATATGATTTACTAATCTAAAAGAAAGAAGGGCTTTTCAGCCCTTCAGAACAATATATTCGTCTTTTCGCCAAAGCACCATACCGTAAAACGGAACAGCGGTGGCGATGGTAACATGATAGAAGAAACCATAGTCTTTGATAACCCAGTACATAAGAACCTCCTTAACCCAACCTGTGAATAGCGTCACCGATAATGTGCATATACAGAAGAAACTCGGTATAAGAGTCTGTGGTGTTGTATACAACCAACGTGATAATTGCCATAATAGCAAAAGCTGACAGGAAACAGATTGCAACAATCAGACGAAAACCCCATTCATCAGGGAGATGGTAAAGCAACCACTTCATTTTAGATTCTCCTCACAGTTTGGTCATATCTTCAGGACGGAAAGTGTTCATTGGATAAATTTCCCCATCATTGAACCGCAGAGCGGGGAGCCACTGCCCTGTGCCGTAAAAGCGGTATTTAGTGACAGTGGCCGTTTCACACCACGGAAAGATAACACGGTCGCCGGGAACAAGCAACTTCTGTTCATCGTAAGTCACTTACATTTCCTCCTCTTCAAACCCATCTTCGTCCATAGTGCTATCATCAGTATAGCCGATGTAGTCCAAGATTGCATCTTCTTCAAACCACAAGAAGTCGTTGACTTCGGTTTCAGTAGCCTCGTCACCCAGATGCTCCTCGATGTACTCCTGTGCTCTATCCATTGCGCCGGGATGTTCGATATCGAAACTCTCAATCTTGTTGAGGGTGTCAACCGCACCGCTCCATGCCTTGAACTCGCGCAGATTAAATTCATAAGTAACTTTCATTATGTACGCATCTCCTTTTAGATTATGTATCAGGTTTTCCCTGTGACTATATAATACCATACCGGGCGTAGAATGTCAATAGTAAAATGCAAATTTTTTCAAAATTCTTTTTATATTTCACAGCAAGATATGATTTTGTCACATTTTTATATCAAGATATGAAACAGTTTATCTAAAAGAAAAACCGTGGAATCAATCCACGGTCAGAGAAAGCTGTGTTGCCAGTGCCTCGTTGATGCACCGCATAGAACGGCTTTTAACGTACCCAACGCGGTCTTTTATACGCTCCTTATCAACCGTCCGCACCTGTTCACACAAGGCCGTAGAGGGCCTTTCTAGGCCGTCACAATCGCCCTTGTCAAGTTTCACATGGCAGGGCAACCGGGTCTTTGTAGCAGTCGTAAGGGGCACGACAGTGACCACGCTAGAGTGGGTGTTGCACATACTGTTAGATACGATAACAGAGGGGCGAAGGTCGTTCTGTTCACTCCCTACACCACCGGCGAAGTTACACCACCATATATCACCACGCTTTACCACATCAGTTTTTTTCACTTATGTACTCTCCTTTCTTAGCAGTATGTAATCTCGTCAGATTTGGGGTCTTTAATGATGACAAACCCCACGCCAATACCAACAGGGATGTGTTCACCATTGTCTGAAATAAGCATCAGACAATCACCGTCACGATATCCCATGTATTTGTGACCTTTCTCGAAAACCTTTTCACCGTTGGGGAAAAGGAAATCACGCATAGCAAAATACTCTTGCATCTTAATATATTAGTCCTCCTCGAAGTAATCCTGCCATTCGCCGTCTGCGATACAGACATCATCGCCGCGTTCATCCTCAACGCGAAGGTCGCCTTCATCGTCAACGTAGCCCTCATAGCACTTGCCAACGTAGAACGCATCACGACCTCCATCGTCAACCAAACCGTATTTAATACACAGGAAACTGTCCATTTGTCACACATCCTTTCTGTACCTATATATTATCACACTTGGGCAAGAATGTCAATACCTAAATTAAAAAATATTTTTCACAGCTTGATATGACCGCTTTTCTGCCGGTACAATTCATATCTTGATATGAAGCAGTCTTCTAGTTATTCATATCAAGATATTATCTATAAACTAATACAAAAATCATATCTTGATATGAAAGTCTGTGGGCAAAAACCAAGGGGCTGGAATTTTCATCCATCCCCCGGCCTATCACTTGTTAGTATTCAAAGTACATGACCACATCAAGCGAGTCGCTGAAGTTCTGTGCCTCCAACTTGTTCTTGACCTCTTCCCACTTTTCGGGGTCGTTGGTCTGCATCTCCCACAGTTCGTTGTATAGCCTACCATAGAAACCCTGACTCTCTGCAAGGGAACGAATAGCGGCCATAATCTGCTCAATATCCATAATATGTATTTCCTTTCTGTCAAGCTCCTCTTGACACTATTATTGTATCACATCGGGCAAGCGTTGTCAATACTTTCTTCAAATATTTTCAGACTTTTCTTTCTCGTCCTCCTGTTTACGCTTCTTGCGGTCATAAGCGGTCTTTTTCTTGAACCGCACAGGCCGTCCCATAATCTTGTGACGCGCCTCCTTGCGCTTCAGCTTTTCCTTGTTCTTTTCCAGCATTATTCTTCCACCTCGATTTCATCCATATTATTGATATTGACTTCACAACCGTCATAACCATCATAGGTCGTTGTGGTAGTAAAGCCGATAGACGCGCCGTACTGGGTAACACATACGTCAACCCAACCATCAACGCGATTGCTGACAAATTCAACACCTTTGTCAATCTGGGTCTTGATAGCCCTCAGTTCTTTTCTGACGTTCTCAGCGGCATAGCTACAACAGTTCTTAGCGTAGCCATCCAGAACCTCAAACATAGCATCAATCGCGCCCTGATGGGTCTTAAACAGGCGCGGGTCTTCGAGACAGCAGTTGATATTAACAGACATAACAAACATTGTACAGCCCTCCTTTTAGCGCAGACGCAACATGGTATTGCCCTTACGAGTAGCCTTTTCACGAGCGTATCTGGCAGAAACAGTGCTAGACCAGCAACCATGCCCGGCAAGGTTGTAGTTTTCCTTTGCCAACCAGACGTTCATATTGATGCGTTCCAAACGGTACGCCTGATACTCGGTGCAGTTGTCGTGGCAAGCAACGCAACGCTTAGTGCAATCTTTGCAGGGATTCATCATGGTAGGTATCTCCTTTAGATTATGTATTGCGGCTTCCTGACCGCACCTATATGATACCACACTCTGCGGAATAAGTCAATAGTCTTTTTGAAAAATCTCAAAATTTTTTCTACCACTCGTGGTGTCGTGGTGCGTCATATCAAGATATAACCGTGTTTTATTGGGTTTCGTTCATATCAAGATATTAAATGAAAAACCAATTTTATTGAATAATATCAAGATATGACTATATACGAGAAAGCTAATGTTTTCCTATCATATCTTGATATGGCATATTTTATCTAAAAGAAGAATTTTCATATCTTGATATAAATTCTAGCAATCTAAAAAGAAAAGTGCCATAGATTTCTCTACGACACCCTCTTTTTGTTCTCTTACTTATTCACAACCACGGGATGATTGTCGAACCGCGTCCAGATAGACCCACCAATGGGGTAGCCAATCAGCATAGCAACGGAATCAATGGCGAAAGCAACAAGGCTCTTCGGCATCTTAACGGCGATAGGAATGGAATACAGAGCACATTCAATGCCAGTCTTAGCCATCACGCCAACGAACACACAGCAAGGAATTGCCAGCATCACAGCCCACACATTATTGCCGCTGGACTTACACGCCCATGCCACACCAGCGGCCACGATGATGTTCATAACGAACCAGCCGATAGAAAAGCCAAAAGGACTCATGAGCATGGACTCCAATGCACAGCCCAAAGCACCACAGACCACGGCGGGCGTAATGCCAATCTCCTTGGACAGCATACACATCACCATAAGGACGATGTAGCCACAGTCAACGGTGATGTGACCAAACAGGGGAATCTTCAGAGAACAGCTTGCAACAAAGTACAGAGCCGCACCGATAGCCGCATAGCAGATTTTACGAGTCTTAGACATATTTTTTCTCCTTTTTATTAGGTTAAATTAACAGGCACAATATAACGAGCAACGCTATAAGTCGGTACAGTGGCACAACTGCCACCAAGGATAATCGTGGAATGCACAACAGCCTTGTGACCGTCTTTTGTTGACGCGGTTCGCATCACAGGATAGGAATTTGTATCAATCCCGTCAGAAAGATGCTTGTCAGCATCTTCTTCAATCTTATATGCGCCTACGATGGATGAATGCGAGATATCACCATAATGGTATCTATCTTCACAAATGACGTAAATTTCCATGCATACCCCTTTCTTAGTGAACGGTGTAGAACACAGGGGTCTTGCCCTGAACGTCATTGCAACGCTCGGTCTTGAACTTTTCGTACAGAACCTCAACGCTGGACACATCGGGGTGAGCCTTGCGCCAGTCCTCGTTGATGTGCCAACCACACCAATAAGGGGCTTTGGCCGGGGTGATGTAGAACGGAATATTGTTCTTCCAAAGGGTGACTGCATCGGCCTTGTTGTTCTTGATAGCATAAGTACGAATCATAATATGTACCTTTCCTTTCTGGGAATCTCTTTCGTTCCCTGTGACTATATAATATCATATACACAAGCAAATGTCAATAGGGAAATTAAAGTTTTTTCAAATTTTTTTGTTGACCGGTCTGATGTTTCATATCGTGATATGACTTTTGTAAATCTAAGAAATCATATCTTGATATGAAATTATACACACAAAACCAAAGGGCGGCTTTCGCCGCCCCGGTTGTATCTTTTAGAACTTGTATTCGTCAAACAGTACCCATCTAAATCCTTTGTGTACTTCCTGTTTGTGTTGCAAGCACAATATTATGTTTGAGTGTTGAAAACCACACCGTTCTGCATCTGCTATGCTATCCCAAACTTTAACAAGTCTACCATCTTCTGTAAGTTGAACAATCTTCTTTTTGCGCGATATAACACCGTCCATTGGCTCAACTGGACTAGAGGCGGCAAGAACTGTCTTTTGTTTATCTGTTAAATCAACATCGGAAAGAAATTTCCATTTGAATCCACAAGCCGTTTTGCGTCCACCAGTGCCATTTATGCACTTGCTAATACTTTCACGAATATAACCATATTGTGACGCTTGAAGAGTTGATTCCCAGATTTTTATTGGAACATCATCGAGTGTAAATTGAACAATCGCCTTCCAGCCAATATGTTTCTCGTGCCTTGTTCTTTTTGTCCGTTCAATAGCTGTTCCGTATGTATTGTTATACTGATATGTAGCCCATTCTAGGTTTGACAGTCTGTTGTCACTTTTTATTTCGTTTTTATGGTTTATGCACTCTGGTCTAGGCTCTCTATGGTCAAAGGTGTCTAATACAAGAAAATGACCTAAATATTGTTTGCCTTCAATGCAATATTGAACATACCCGTCATTTCGTATATTTCCGCTAAAGATTCTCCCTCTGTAAAAATACACACGCCCGTCAGAATACGTCTTGTATCTGTCAAGACTCCTGATTCTTCCTAGGGTTGAAGCCTAAAATCCATCGTGTCCCGGAATGTTTTTCCACATTTCTTCTTCCATTACATCACCTCTTTTCTATATTATACCACATTCCGTCACATTTGTCAAGGACTTTTAGAAATTTCCAATCTCATAATGCTTGTACATTTCAGATTTAGGATAGACCTTAAACCCTTCCTGATAAATCCACTCACGCAAATGCTTCAGGGTGGTTGCAGAACACGTTGCCATGCGTCCGAGAATCAGCTTCTCGTTCATGCCGTTTGCGTCCAGCTTGATGATTGCAACTCGCGTATTGTAGCTGTACAGCTCCTTGCAGTTGCCCCATTCCTTAACATAGGCTTTATTGTAGAAACTCTTCTGGTGGTTGTAGATGGGCTTCAGGTAGTAGGCATTCAAAACGCCGTTGTTGGGATTCGTCATGGTTAAGTACCTCTTCTGTTATGTATTCAGTAGCTATTCGCTTTCTGTGATTATAGTATACACCCACGGCATATAAATGTCAATACCCTTTTTGAAGATTTTTCAAAAAAGTTTTTGCGGTTGCCGGTAGTCATATCAAGATATGAACTCGGTCTTCTTCTATTTTCATATCAAGATATGACTTTTACTAGAAGACCACTTCATATCAAGCTATGAATCTAAAGAGGTAAAGTGAAAGGGCGCATACCTTTCGGCACACGCCCCTTCTATATAAAATGGAGGAAACGAAAATGGCTTAATTGTTGATAACGCTCGTAGCGTTACGGATGCGGCGGTGGGTGTGGCACAGGTCGGACACTTCCACGCTACGCTGGAACGGCTGGCCGTTCTCCTGAACACCATCGTTCTTGATGATGTACTTCTTTCCGGCAATGGACTGAACCTTGCTCTTGCAGAAGTTGGTGCGAACGCCGTCACGTTCCAGACAGGTCAGCATACGACCATTGACCACAGGCTCAAGAACCAGAATCTTTGCGCCAGCGCCGATGTCACGGACACGGATAGGCCGCTTGCTCATCATGTACTCGGTGACTTCGGACTTCTTAATAACGTTAGACATTGTGTACCTCTTTCTGCCTTTCGGCTATCTGTTGTTGTATGTTTCGTTCCCCTTGGAACATCTTTATTATACACCATTCAGGGAACTTTGTCAATACTTTTTTGAAATATTTTTTGATTTATTTTAGATTTGCTACAAGAACGACTGCGATACAGAACCAGAAAAGCACATATCCAATGGTATCAAGGTCTATGTATCCATAATTGCCGTTCTTTAGGTAGTAGACAATCATCGCAATGATTGCCAACAGGATTGATGCAAGGATGGTCAGCAATCTTCCTCATCACCACCCTCAACGTCAGAAATATCATCCTCATTGAAACCATAGGCGATAAGGTCATCATGCTTAAATCCGCACTCGATGAGTTTCTCGATGGTTTCATGGATGTTTCTGCCGATAGAAATGAAACTGATTGCGTTGTTCAGCAGTTCCTCTGCACGTTCGTCATTGGGGTCTGTAACGCTTACCCCGCACACAGAATCAATCTGTGCGGCCTCGGTCATGGTCTGTGCGAAGTCATTCAAAAGGAACGACTTGTCATCATTCGTAAGGTCTGCGTAGAACGTGACCTTGCAGAACTTCTTGTCACCCATTTTGTAACCTCCTTTGTTTCTGTGCCTATATAATACCATACTCAAAAGAAAAAGTCAAGTATATTTTTATATTTATTTTAGATTTTCTGTTTGTATTTTCATATCAAGATATTATACTTTGTATATTGTAAAGTGTTCATATCAAGCTATGAATCTAAAGAGGATAGCCGTTTCATATCAAGATGTGAAAATCTAGGACAAAGAGAAAAGCACCGGGGTTGACGTTCCCGGTGCTAATCCTCTTGCTTGAAATTTATAGGTCTATGCGGTTGTGACGAGCCGCATGATACATTCCCTATCCGTCACGAAGCACCCGGCTTATACACCATTTAGGTACTTATCGGTAAATGCCGCTAACAAGTGTTTTACGATAACACTGCGCTATAAAAACGCCGTTCTAGGAATAGAAACAGTAGATTTTTATAATTTCGCTTTAGACCTTTACCCTATCTATATTTGTACTAAACATCTATAAATATCATACATCTATAAATCTAAAGTGAAATTGCTGGGGGTGCATCTACTTACGCACTAAAGGACTTGAACCTTCAACCTTCCGTTTATAACCCGGATGCTCTACTACCTTTGAGCTAGATGCGTAATGTGCAACTGTGTTTTAGGGGCTTGAACCCTTCCTCCTTACAGGCCACAATAGGGCGTTGTGCTTACCAATTACACCAGAACACAGATTTCCTACACAGAATTGCCTACTGACACCTAGATTTCTTCGGCCAATGTCCACACGTTTTTTCCTAGGTGTTTTTACGCCTGCAATGCGCTGTGGTAAAGCGGGTTTCTCGTCCGCACCATTACTAAATTCTGCATGGCGTGATTATGGAATGCGCCACCCTCCAATAGATAGGCTGTTAAATCAGCTTGACGGACACCGGATACGCCCGGTCGATGATGGACAACATAGACTTGGTGTCGTTGTAGTCCTGCATATTGAAGCCCTTGCCAGCGTCAGCCGGGACAAGTGCGGTAGGCACACCGTCAACCTTCACAAGGATGGCCTTCAGCTTGTCCTTGCCCCATTCGGCAGAGAAAGCCTTGACCTCATCGGCATCGAACTTGTTCAGCACATCGGTCAGGGTCATTGCGGGCTTCGCCACGCGGCCACGGTGCTTCTTGGTGGTTTCGACCTCAGTAGCAACCTCGGCAGTCTCGGTGGTGACGGCGTTCATGGTTTCGTTCTCAAACATATTGTACCTCAACTTTCTGCCCTTGTGGGCTATCAAATGTGTTTTGTTGTTCCCCTTGGAACGTCTTTATTATATCAGATTTTGCGGTGTTTGTCAAGGGATTTTTGAAATTCTTTTTAGATTTTTTTATTTTTTTCGGTTTGTGAAACCTAACTTTGTAAATCTAAGAAGAATTTTGTTAATCGTAGTTTGCGTCACACAGCTTCTTGAGCGTGTCGCCATCGTAGACAACGGACTCGTCAGTGGCGCAGACCAACAGGATATTCTTTGCCTTGCAGTAGGTGAAGCAGTGCGGTTCGTAAATAGCGGCGACAGCCGTAATAACATCACCGACGGCCTTGAGGATGTAACCCATATCATCTTCTGCCCAGATGCCGTTTCCGACATGGAAATAATCAGAATCCTTCAGCTTTTCGAGGGACTGGATGTACTCGATTGCATCCCCTTCGTCATCATCGAACAGCTTGTGTGCCTTCTTGAGTGCTTCTGCGGTAAACTTCATTTTAAGACTCCTTTCTGTCTTTCACTGGTCTTATTATATCATACCGGTTGGAGTTTGTCAAGCATTTCCTGACAAAAAATTATCTTTCGCTGATATTCCAGACGGTTTTGCTCAACAAACTTATTGTAAAGTGCTTTGCACTCACCCTCGTAGTTGAACCCATACCAATTAAAACCGTCATGCGCAGTATGTCTCTGTGCGTTGTTGAACCCGGTAATGTTGTACCTTGCGCCATAGCTGTTCTCTGCAACGATACAGCCCCATACATCTACATCATCACGGTATGCAACGACCTCTACCTGTCTAGGAGGAATGTATTCAAAGAATCCTTTTCTATCCTCCCAGTAGAATACCCAGATTTTAGAACCTACTGACACTGTATCCGGCATAGGCCAGAGGTGATTCCAGTCAATCTGCATCTGCGTCACCACCGTTCAGCCGCGAAGAAACAAGCGTGAAGGTAGCAAGAAGTCGGCTGTTGTCAAGCTGTTCAAGTGACGTTTTAGCAACATCACAGTAAGCACGTCTACGCCGATAAATTTCCTTCATGGCCTTCTTTGCCTGTTCATCGTAGTATTCCCATGCAGACTTTTCTTCCGTAAAAAGGCAGTCGTGGTCACTCCAACGATAATAACGGTAAAATCGTGTGCCGTTATCATCTTCAAAATAACAGCCGACACAGATATTAGTCATAGTCATAACCTCTTCCTTCACCTTGCGGAGATGGATAGGCTTTTTGTTGTACCGGATGCGAACGCTGGGAACTTTGAACAGCTCGACATAGGTGTACCAAATATCGCTACCAAGCGGAAGGTCGCGCAGTTCCTGTTCAGTCATTTGTTTGTCACCTCACTTATTTTTCCACCGGAACAGATACTCAATTTCGACCTCGCGGATTGCAACATCGTCCTTGATATGTTCGGTTTCCATATTTTTAAGCCAAAGAACATTCTCGTGGCCGCAGGTTTCGGGTAACTTTACACCGACAGCCTCTTCTTCGCCGACAACGACAAACCCAAGGCCGGGAATAAGTCTACCGAAGGTCGTATTCTTAGCGCGGAGGTCTTGCCAACTTGTAACAGTCATTATGTTATTTACCTCGCTTTCCTTTCTGTGTCTATATGATACCATATTTGAAAACAAAAGTCAATACCCTTTTATAATTTTTTCAGATTTTTCTGTTTAGATTTCACATCAAGATATGACAATTTGTATATTTGTATTCTAATATCAAGATATGAATAAAGCGAGGTTCATATCTTGATATGACTTTTTAGATTTTTCATATCAAGATATTATTTTTTAATCTAAAAGAAAAAGCAGGGCTTTCGCCCTGCTAAAATCGACGTACTTACGCCACTTTGACAATCTTGTAGGTACGGTTATACTTGTTGACCATAGAGATGATAGCCGGGTCTTCTGCATCGTATCTACTGACGAACTCAGTTTTCATTCTACGTTCAAGTTCATCAGAACTCAATGCTCTATCAAGTCCCGGAACGTACCACCTCGGCATATCGTTGATATGGTCTGGGTTGACTTTAAGCTGTTCGAGGTCGTGCACCGTGGGGACGTACTTCACCAGCTTGGCCTTCCCACGGTATTTGTCGATGACCTTGTTGTACTCCTCGCTAACGTCCATCCACTTGCCGTAGCAAGGGTTGCACAGCAGAACGTAAGTGCGCTGGTAGTGGGTAGCTTCGGCCTGTGTATAGGTCTTTTTCTCCACCCGCATGATGTCCTCGATGTTGACGGCCATTTCTTCACCAGTAGAGCGGTTGTATACTTTAAGCATTGTGTCACTCCTTCCAAAATTCCATATCATCCATATTCACACCCTGACGAATCAGACGCTTGATGAAAACATGGAGTCCAACCCTAGACAGATGTTTACAGCAAAAATACTTGCCGTCTTTTCTCCATCTAATGAAATATTTGTCCTCAGATTTTCTTACCCTCATAACCAAACACCTCTTTCAGAATGTTGGTGCGAACATTATAGGTCTTTTTATCGTCATTTAAGGGGTTTTTCATAAGGGAAACGATAGTCTTATCCTTAGCCCCTACGCAACCGCTAAAGACACCGGTAAGTGCCAGCTTGTTCTTGATGGAACGCCGCTTATGACGAATCTTACGCAGAGCGCAAGCAGCTTTAAGCAGTTCTGCACCAGACATCTTCTCACGCAGTTCAATGTAGTGCAGAATATCTCCCTGTTCCAAGTCAATCTTAGACAACTCTGCGGCATAGAACTTTTTATACGAGTCAACGTTGGTAAAAAGAGACTGTGCTTGCTTCAACTGGAACATGAACTCGCTGTCAGTTCCGACAAGGTTGAGAATTTCTTCAGCCATTTTTCGTACCTCCTGTGGCTTTCATTGACACTATTATAGCATACTTTTCAAAAAAGTCAATACCCAATTTCTTTAATTCTTTTAGATTTTTCAATCTCCATATCAAGATATGAAACGCCAGTTTGTAAATTGTAATTCATATCAAGATATTACTTTTTAATCTAAAAGAAAATCATATCAAGCTATGAAAGTCAAAAGAGCAAAAGAATACCCTCCCACCGGAACGTCAACACAAGGGTGGGAGGGTATACAGAAAGGAGGTACGCACTATGTCACAGACAACAACGAAACCGTGACAACGGCATATAGAGAATGTCAATAAAAATGAAAGGCATGAACCTCACTGGCCTATCGCTACCCCGTCCTACCATCTTGGGGGCATTCCAACGTTCGGACTGTCTATGATGCCGAATATTGCGTAGATTGGAGTAGATGATGGGAGTCGAACCCACCTCCCCGACTTGGAAGGACGGTGAACTAGCCGATGTTCTACATCTACATATTTAGACAGAATTTATCTTCAAAACCCAAATTTGAATCGTACAAGATAGATTGCTGTTACTGTCTATGATAGGAGGTTTTCCATGTGGACAACTTTCTCTTGAAATTATCTCAATTATTGTCCGCATTTTGGTGCTCCGTGGGGGATTTGAACCCAGCCCGCTGAAAGGCCAACCATAACACCCTTATAAGGGGTGCGTCCTGACCGTTAGACGAACGGAACAAAGAGGAAAGACCGATTTTCAAGTGAGTCAAATTAAATGTTTGATACTTTAATAAATTGCTGTTACGGTCTTTGTACGCCTATGAAAGTAAAAAATATAAACAGTTTCTGAGAACTGAATAAAAGCCTTGACACGACCTTCGCCGTACCTCTGCCAACTTCCATGATATTCTGTCACGCAGGAGACAATACTGAGCTTCGGGTAGCGAACCCTAACTTATTGCCCCAGTCCCGGAGAACCGATTCTGCCACAGGATTGATTACCTGTAAATTTCACCGAGCATTCAGCATATTAAAGATTTTAAGTCTTTTAATGTTTATCATTAAGCTGACATACGGCTACTTTTGCAAATTCACATCTTATAGTAGATTTTCTCTACGTCAAGTCAGCACCCCTTGGTTTGGATTACCGCATTAACTTATTGCATCCCTGCAACCGTCTACGGCTTATTCTCGCACAGCGAGCGTCTATTTTAGGGTGGATGTGGTTTCACATTTCATGGCGTTGTCCTTGGCACTACCTCTTACAATCCCAGCGTTCGCCAGTTTGCCTTAAATCTTTCAATTTAAGATACGGTTAGCTTTGTGGCTATCGTCACAAAACCACCGCTGTTTCCGAGGCATCCATGCAGAGAAGCAATCCCTCTTCACATGGTTTGTCAAGACCTTTATTCAGTTTTCAAGGTGCTGTCCTTTGGAACAATTATATTATATCAAACTTTTTCGGATTTGTCAAGGGGTTTATCAAAAATTTTTCTTGGTAATTTTTACCAGTCCTTGAATCTAAAAGAAGTTTGTATAATCGTGGTACTCCCACCGGGAGTCGAACCCGGATGGCCTTTCAGCCAGCGGATTTTAAGTCCGCTATGTTCTTACCAATTTCATCATGGGAGCATAAATGGTACGCCCGGTGGGACTTGAACCCACACGTCTTTCGACAACAGATTTTGAGTCTGTCCCGTCTGCCAGTTTCAGCACGGGCGCATATAAAGTTCCTTTTCACTAACGCGGAAATCAGAACTAATAAAGGACGGTTAAATATTAACTAAAAACTTTGAGGTGTCAAAAGTTTTTGACTTTGGAGCATAGTTGTTGAAATCCTTAATCAATCTGAAACCCTTTTTATTTCCTGCATTATAAAGAGCCTCAAACGGTATCAGCCACATATCTCCATCGGCGTTCGCACAGAAGATATAGTCAAGCTGTGGATGATTTAGTACGCTATCATACTGGCTACCATGAGTACCACCGGAACTTCTCATATCTATTGTGCTTGGTGTTGTCGCTGTGAATTTGCATTGTACAGTGTACAGTCTACCGTCTTTCTCAACTACTAAATCATACCATTGTGTATCATTCAGCGGTATAGAAACTGTGTAGCCGTTAGAACCGAAGTATGCTATTGCAAGCGACAATCCGGCTCTACCACGAGCCTAGTTGGTATTGACAATCAATGCTATCACTCCATTTTTAGTTATTTAAGTGGTGAGGGAGGCACGGATTTGCACCTGCGAACCGTTAAGGACGTGGGTTACAGCCACGCTTCTTTGACTACTTGAATACTCCCCCATATAATCTTCTTTTAGATTCTTAGTCCAATTTCTACTTTTGTTCCACATGGAACATGACTGTGTTCTAAAAGAAGTTAGGTGAATGTTTCTCGCTCTCACATCCAACGGAGTTGCACAACTCAGAATACCGGATTTTGTTCACGAGCAGTTAGGTATCTGCTTTTCGAGTGACTGCTACTGGCTATGGGCGCAGTAGGTGAGTCTGAAAGTTTTGGAGACTTTCAGAATTGCGGGGTGGCACTGGATTTAATTTCCAATGACATAGCTTGGCTGGGGTGGTGGGATTTGAACCCTACATAACAGGAGTCAGAGTCCTGTGCCTTAACGCTTTTAGAGAGCGCAGTCTTGACCGTTAGACAACACCCCACTATGTACGGATAGTTTTGCATCATATCCGGGATGTGTCTGCCTATATCCCCTGTGAGGAGGAGTGGTAGCGGTATCTGGACTCGAACCAGAAAATGTCAGCTTCAGAGGCTGATGCCTTAACCTGTTTGGCGATACCGCTATAAAGGGGTAAGTGTAGGAATCGAACCTACGTTAGCGGAATCACAATCCGCAGTCCTAACCACTGAACGAACAAACCCATGAAAATGGACAGTTTTACATCATATCCGGGATGTGTGGATTTTCGCCCTTGGTGGTGACGGGTAAGGGAATCGAACCCTTGCTTCTGGGCTGAAAACCCAGCGTCTTAGCCGCTTGACTAACCCGCCATGATAGGCTCTTGGTTATAGCCCCCAGACGAGCATCATTACCGAACCAGTGGAACGATAACTAGCCTTGGTCTGTCACATAACCGCCAGCCCTCCGACTAGGCACATTGCCATAGCCAGCATCACTAGGAAACATAACGTCCTAGGATGGTCGGTTTTACCAGAAAACCAACAAAAGAAAAACATTTAATTATTAAATATGATATGTTAGTTACTCAGAAAAAGGATGGCCTTTGTTTCTAATCATATTAACTACCCATTTACTAGCACATTCTTTTAGACGAGAGGAAACTTAACCGGGTGGCTTATTTTCCATTTTTGTAAATCCTTTCTCGCTCAAGTGTTTCTGCCGTAGGTCGCGGTGTCCTTGGGGGAATCCCCCTTGGAACACTCTTATTATATCAAACTTTTTTGGATTTGTCAAGGGGTTTTGAAAAATTATTTCTGTGCGTAATGCTGGAAAATTTTGACAAGCTCCTTGCCGGTTTCCTTTGCCGCCTTCTCAGTCAGCCCGCACATGACATACTTCTTGTGAATCGCGTCAAGCATATCGACCCACATATTGACCAGATTAAAATACTGGTCTGGTGTGACGAACTTGCTGATGCGGAACTCAACACGGTTGCTGTGTTCAAGATTCAGCCAATCACCGTGACGGTATCCACCAGCTGTTCCGCATTGACCGCAGTAAGTCCGAAAATAGCGTCCACACACCTTTTCGGTAGCCTGCTGATGCTCTGCCATGTAGCTTTCCAGAGGGTAGAAAATATCAGAACCACGGTCACGCACAGCCCGCATGATGGTAGAATCCATCCATTTATTGCCAATGTTGATGTGCTGTCCACAACGCTCATCAGAGAAGTCCACAGCTTCGTTAGCGGCATCAAACATCCGCTTCAGGCTGGAACGTCCATTGATGGTAGGACTCTTCAGTTCAACACCATTGCTGGGCAGAGAAGAGTCAGACGTGGGAACAAAACCCCACTTCTTAGATACCAGAACGGCCTCGTCCTCCTTAGACTTGGGAATACACTCGAACTCAAAGCCGAATGTCCAGCCCGCCTTGGTGGGTCTACCTACACGAACATCGTTTTTGGTAGAGTAGCTCTTCTTTTCCATGCAAGAAGAGCATACATACTTGCCCTTCTTGGAGCGAACCATCCTACTGATAGGTTTCTGACTGCCGCATACATCGCAAAGATGAACCTTGCGCTTGTACACACCAGTAAACCTCTTCAGGCATTCAGGCTTGAACCCGTACCAGTACGACTCACTGCAACGCCAGCCGTTCTGCTCCATAAGCTGTTCTGCCAGCGTCTTTTCGCTACCGGGAACAGTGCCTTCGGAAATTCGAGGCCAAATATCAATCATCGGGTGGAAATCACCACCGTCAGAGTCCATCTTGACCACGACAAACGGCTCAAAGTTGCCGCCGCCCTTCATGTCAATCAGACAGGTGACAATGCCAATTTCACCAGCCGGGCACTGCTCATACGGCTGGGTGACAATCACTCTGTCACCAATGTTAAAACCATAGTTATTACTGGGCATCTGTATACCTCCTTATGCCCCTATTATAGCAGAATCTAAAGGAAATGTCAAGCCCTTTTAGATATTTTTCTTACAGAGTTTCGACCTCGAAGCCGTCCTCGTCAACAAGGGTATCGTCCGGGATGTTGTCGAAGTACACGCGCTCGATGTTGTAGCTGTGTGCGTAGGACAGCATACGCTGGCTCAGATGGCCGTTTAGCATGATGTAGACGTTACGCCTGTTGCCAGCGTAACGGCGTACACCACTTGCCGTAGACAGGCTATGGTTGTCATCCTCAGTCAGTTCCTCGCTCATCGGGTCTGCGCCGTTACGCCATGTGTAGCCGTGGAGAGAAGCCCATGCCCGGAAGTCGCGGAACATCCGCTGATTGAATACCTCAATGCCCTGCTCTCCGTTCAGAAACTTGTCAATATCAAACATTTTGTATCTCCTTTCTGTTCTGTCTTTCTGTTTGTGCCACTATTATATCAAAAATACTATGTATTGTCAAGTGAAATCTAAAAGAATATTATGAATAATTTATTAAATATTTTTCTGTTTAGATTTTTCATATCTTGATGTGAAACAGAATCTTTGTATAACTCATAGCTTGATATGAAAACTAGTTTCTGTCTTATATCATGATATGAAAATATGCTATAAGTGAAAATAATTCTTACTTAGATTATAGTACATTCCTACGTTTATTTTTAGATTGATATTATATCTATCATATCCTGTCTCTTATACACATCTGACGCTGCCGACGATCTACTCTGTGTAGA
>ERZ1026876.154-NODE-154-length-43565-cov-44.240244_pt1 | contig 43565 bp, 33 predicted proteins | sample MGYA00380168_ERZ1026876 | MGnify/ENA primary metagenome ERZ1026876 (study PRJEB33269, sample SAMEA4719804) | human gut metagenome | biome: human-associated habitat; feature: organic feature; material: feces | place: Cameroon | collected 2013-10 ... | reverse complement strand
CAGAGTTTTATATCTGAAAAAGCCCTATTTTGTAGGGGTGGGAAACTTTAGTTACCTTATCTTTCTTTTCACCAGAGACAGCATACACCTTAATACTTTGCCTGTTACAAGCAGAAGGTGATGTTCGTGCTAAATCTATCGCCTTAGAAATAAGTTCCTTATCTACAGGTTCTCCACTGTACCAACGGCAAGTATGGCGGCTATGTGCAAATTCCTTGAAATCCGAAGTTTGTTTGAATAATTCTTCTTTGTTTAACTCTAAACAATCAACTTCTCCAAGAGAATTTTGCCCCCCCATATCGATTGTCCTCTCTATTTTCGCTACCATATCAGCAGGCAGCTCATAGCCGTTATCTTGATGGATTTGCAGGTATTCACGAAGGTCATCTATAGCAAATTGCAATTGTTCATTATTCGAACCATACTTTGCCATATATTTGTCGCACATAGATTGAATCAATCTCACAACACCTATACCAAAACCATATCTTCTGTTAGGCATGGTAATGCCCTTTTCGATGATATGTCCGCCCACTAACAGGCGGTTTTCCAAATCATCACGGTTTCGGCATATCATTCCATATCTGATATCACGAATAAACCATATCCAATGGTTATACATTGTAGAACTCATCAACTGAATAACATGAGCTACTTTTTGAAATACACGTATCATACGCTATATCCTTTATTTTTTAAATATATCATTATATCTTTCATTCTCATCTCCCAGGATGCCATTTCCTTAGCAGTTTCGTAATTACGATTGACCAGATCCTGATATTTCCCGATATTCCCTAAAATATCTGAAACCAAAGGAGAAGCATCATTCCCATCCCAATCAATGACAGGGTTATAACCGATCAAATTGATGAGTTCTTTCGGTGCACGGCCTACCATCACGATACGAGACAACATACATTCCCAATACCTTTGAGTCAGCGTTTCAATGTTGCCAGCAGTTTCGGGATTCACATCACATCTGGGCACAGTAACTGTCACTTTAGTATCTGCAAGTGCTGCTCTAAACTCCTCGTCACTTTGGAAAGTCCGTGCAAAGTTTCCGGTCTTAATATGGTTGATACCCTCAGGAAGAGGACTTTTGAAGAAATTACCATCCTTACGTCCTATCTCAAGAATATCTATTTTCCTATCAGATAATATATTTCCTGGAGAATACAAATCTATTTTAATTCCTTCCGTTATTGTCAGGATATTCATTTGGGGAAATAGCCCCCTAAACACATCTGCAGTTTGAGAAGAAGTAAAAATAGCCGTTTTTACCTGATGTTTACGGAAAAATGCAGCTACACTCTCCACCTGCTTAGGCCAACAATCCCAGATAAGAGGAATCACCTCATAGAAAGCATAATCAGGGAATGTATCAAACTGGATACTATATCCAGAAACAAACCTCAGCCTTGCCTCCTTCTTATTCTTAAAGACAGAAGGCAAAGTTATTCTATATATCAAGCTATGAAGAAACTGAGGAGGATAGAAGTTCCTAGAAACCTTACCCCTATTTTTTTCCCATGCTTCACAAGGATAGTATTTAAAATTACTCGCACCTTTATATATATAAGGTGGAATGGCTTTTATAATTTTCATTATTTGGTACATTATTTTAATCTATGAACCCACTAATAAGTATATTCGATTTAAATTAAACAAACATTTCTCAAAGCATAACTATTTAGTTGGAACTATCTTACTCAAATGTTCAAAACAAACATTCTTATCTTCCTCAGAAATTGCATCATCAGAACAATTTTTCAAGCTAGATACCAACAAATCGAAATTCTTTTTATTACAATAATGAAGTTTTTTAATAAGGGAAACAGCTATTGACTCTTGTCCATTGGTCATCATTTTTTTTGTTATCACTTTGACAAGCTCTTTCACATTGGATTTGGTTCCATAAGATGCAATAAGTTCCAAAACACCAATATTGGCTTCAAAGTCACCCAAATGTTCTGCAAATTTTTCAACCATCATTGCCTTCAACTCACTTGGCAATTTTATAAGATAATCAATAGGTTTAGAACTCAATTTATCTGTCATTATCGATTGCAATTGAGGTACAGAAGCAAGTCGTACCGCACAGCTTTCAACCATATCATCAGTATCACTTGACAAGAAATCCAACATCTCAGAAATCTCATCATTAACAAGATCAATACTTATACGGAAATTACCTTCTGTCATATCAAAAGCCAATAAGTTTTCTAAAACCTTCAAATAGGCATCATCATATATCGTATACTGTACAAGTTCCTTGGCATAATCTACGATTTCAATTTCATTAACCACAAGTTCACTAAAGATTTCCATTGCGACAGTTTTTACCTCCTTCGAAGCAATAAGAGTTTCTACCATCTTATTCGGAACAAATATCTTTCCGCACCTTAAAGAAGTATATTTTAAGAAATCACACAATATCCTCAACGACTCTTCAGAAGAAGCTATTTCTGTATATAAATTATGTTGCTCAGTAGTATATCTTATTTGTACTGTTACTGTATTGCTAATTCTATTGCAAAATTCAGATAAAGCAGAAGCATCGGTAATATTTATATTTGGAAGTTGCTTCATGTAATCTACTACATGAGCAGCTATTTCAAGAATTTCATTACTATTACTATTATTAGGATTAAAAGAATATGAAGGAGTAAATGATAAGACTTGCTTAATATAAGATTGAAAAATAACATCCGAATTTTCATCTATTTGTTTGTTTATTTCAATCAATTGATATTGAGAGCCTGTCTTTTCTACCATATCTTCATAAGATAGTTTTGCAACAACTTCATTGACTATTGTTGAACTAAACAGAGACGATGGTTTCAGATATTTATATTTAAATAAAATTTGAGGATTACCAATGTAAGCATCATAGAAACATTTTATAAGTGTATTATCATAATCACTATCTATTGCTCTTGATGCTGTATAACCGATATTATCTATAACTCTGTTAGAATATATTTTTCCCTCAGCCTTAAGACTTGAATAGTATTCTACAATCTCATTAAACAAGATTCCAAACGACTCATCACGAAGTTTGCATGCAAAATCTACGACTGGATGAAAATCAACATCTTGCAAATAAGCAATTTGCTTTTTCCACTTTATATTTTCATTGAGCAAATCTATAAGAATCTTATAATCTGCTATACCTAAAAAGCCTAAACTATCTATTCCTATAATGGAACGTAAAAGACATGGTAAATCAGTATCAGACAAACCTCTTGAAAGAACTTTGTTGACTTTATCCATCAAACAGTCCAAAATTAAATCTTTCTTCTTATCATCATCTCCTATAAAATCAGAAATCTTTGAAATATCTGATGTTTCCAAAGCTTCAGACACCTCAATAGGCAAGCACTGGAATACGGCTGAATTTGAAATAATTCGATCTATTATTCCTATAGTATCCTTATAAGGCAGCATCGTTGCTTTGGTTCTTTGCAGAAATAACTCTAACTTTGGATTATCGTTTTTGTCGACATCACTCAATTCTTTATAAAGAAAATAAGGATTTGTTACCAGTTTAGAATAAAATGCCTGAAATTCCTCACGAATAATGGCTAAAACACAAATTGCAGACTCATTAGCTTGAACAAACTCATTTTCATAAAGAGAAAACTCTATAATAAGATTATTCAACAATTGGATAATACGCCTCGGATTTGTAGCATATTCTCGAGATATGTTACTAACACTTGTTTTACTTAGATGAAGATGATACTCTTCGTTTAAGCGCTGTGTAAAGTCAAACATCTCATCATTTTGAAAAGGTTTTATCCATACTGACACATTAAAGAACTTACGCAAGTATTCATTGGCTTCATTCTCATTATCCTCTCCACAAGAAGATTTAACCAGATGATGTTTTAGGGAGTTTACTGCCAATGGAATTATGAATATCACATTAGAGCGCTTACCTAAAAACGACTTTATCGCAGTCAGCATCTCTTGTGCCTGTAGAGCAGAGCATCTATCTAAATTGTCAACCACAATAATCAGTTTGTCATATTTGAGCGAATCATCTTTCTTTACCCATTTCAACAATTTGTCCAGTACATTGTCTTTTAACGAGGCATCTACTAATTCATCGAAACATTCTTCAAATTGTTCTGGAGCAAACAATCTTGATTTTTGACAAGTGACCTTTAAGTCATCAGTTGAATGCTTCAGATAAATAATAAATAATGTGATTAGAGATGTTATAGTTGTAAAACCAAAGCTCCATGATATATTTTCTTTGGGTATAAACAACAAAATAAAGGCAATTACCAATATTGCAATTAAAATTGCAATCCCATATGATGGATTGCTTTTGTGTTTTACCTCTATATCTTCATTTATGTTATCATAAAACCTGTCCATCTTTTCTGTTCTCTTCACACCAAGTTGCTTTTGAAGTTCAAAAAGAAACATACGACGGAAAGAGTCATTTGCATATTTCCAAGCATCATAAGTTACAAACTTATATTTTTTTGCTTGAGAACTCTCATATCTCTTTTCTAAGGTTCTTATGATAGAAGATTTACCTGTTCCCCAATCACCATAAAGACCAATAGTAAATGATTTTCCTTTAGGAACACACTCTATACTTTTTTCCAAAGCATCAGCATAAACCTTAGTGTTTAGGAAGTCCATAGATGTGCCATCTTCGAGCACTTCCAAAACTTTCTCTTCATCTATTATAAAATTCTGCGATTCCATACTATCTATCTCATTAAACTATAAAGATTGCTATTTGATTATCCACCTATTATTAATAGAGTGATGCAAAGACCTATACTTAATGTGTTAAAACCTTACGCTGTAATGGTGACATACAAAGCACTTTAGCACCTGACAGAATCTCATCAAATGTTATCGAGTACTTTGCTTTGCTAATCCACAACATTCAGAATATTCTCAGATAGAACATGATATTGTAGACTTAACGCTACTACATCCATATAGTTAATTCAATGTCTTAGGAAACAAAGAAAATCAACCTCAGTTTCAAAGTATCTTCCTTTTATCGTTATATTTAATATATTCTCTATCATAGTTAATTCTCCTAAAGGAAAAAACGGGATAATAACCCTTTGAATATTTGATTAATTATAAAATCTTACTCCTTTCAAGGTTGTTTCAACACATAATCTACATTTTGCATTATTGCTTTTATTTTTGATTCAGGAATAGTAGCAGGAACTGCTAAAGCAAGAAAATGCTTAGCTCTAGAACATGCAACATAAAGCAACCTTTGGGCTTCCGTCATACCTTCCTGCGTTTTCAATAAAAAGTCATCTAAAGATATATTTTGTCCTTGACTATCCTTGGATAAAAATAAGAGGACTGCATCAACTGTGGCCCCCTTTGCAGAATGGATAGTATTAACAAGACTTCGAAATTTGCTATTTTTTTCACTTGAACCATAAAATGCCTCAACAGGTCTATCGCTCATTTCTTTCATTTTATAACCTCTAAGACGAATATGAACTTGAAAATCTGGCAACTGAGTTAAATTCCAATAATCCTGCAACATTTTTTGGGTAATTTGCGTCCATTCCCTAAAGGTTAAAGATAAAGAAGGAATCTCCTTGATAAATCTAATGATTTTTATATTCCATTCCAAATTACTCTCCATGTCTGCCAGAAATATTTTCCTTTCAGAAAACTTGTCTGGAGTATAAAACAATTCGCAAAGTACTATTTTTATCTTATTGAAAGCTTTTTCTAACTCGCCTTTTTCAAAGTATATTTTTGCATCAATCAAGGAATAAGGAATAAAGGATTTCCAATACTTGAACTTCAAATCACTCACACCAGCCAATCGTTTGCACAATGATGTTCCACGCGCCAAAATACAATGGGTACTTAAATCGTTATTTTTGCAAACATCAAGGAAATCACGTATTACGTCAGTTTTGTTTTCAAAATCATACTTATATATAACAATATCTATATTTAAATCTTCAACACCTTTAGAAACTATTGATGGAATAGAATTTGGTATCAACTTGCTATATAAATTTATAATGCGCTGATTCGAACGCCTACATTCTGTAAAATGTATATTTTTCCATTCAGGACATGACATCAAAGATTGCAAAGCTTTAGGATAAGCATTTCTAAAACCGTAAATGGACTGACATATATCCCCAACGTATTCTAAATTTTGCAATCCTGCACGTTTCAGTTTTTCAAAGAAAACAAATTGTAAATAAGAATTATCCTGTGCTTCATCTACAATGATATAGGGGAAGCGTTTTACCAATATCTTTGCAACATGCGGATACCTTGAGATTATATCAACAGCTATCCACAAAGCATCTTGACTATTTACCACGCCTTTCTCTAAACGATAACAAAATGCAACCTGGCAGTATTTTTTTAGTTCGTCATTGGTAATATCGCTACTATGCCCAAAACTAAACCCTTTAAATGTCCGAATAACTTTTTCTGGCGGATAAACATGAGTTAATTGGCAATAAGGTCGTAAAGCCATAACAGGATATACATTTAACTTCCCATTTATAGGCACATAATTTTTATATACTTCTGCCAACACTTCATCCTCATTCACTACTACAGGTTTACTTTTACATAAGTCGCACAAGTACCAAAATGGTAAAATTATGTTTTGCATTATAAAACTATCAATTGTGGATACAATATTGGGATAAGCCAGATGTTTACCATGCATTTCCATATATTTATCCAATAATTCCCCACATGCTTTATTTGTAAATGATAGGCAAGCGAATCCTGTATGTCTTCCATATTGTTTTGTGCAGTAATCTGAAATATCGAGAAGTTTATGCACAATGCTAGTTGTCTTTCCACTTCCGGGACAAGCAGACAATATGGTATAACCTCGTGCTTCTAAATATGCCTGTCTTTGCGCTGTAACTTCATATTCAATCATGGCACTAAATGATTTATTGCATTTACTATATAAGAAGGAACACTAAATTTTACCATTTCAGAGTTTTCCATTTTCTTTAAAAGAAATGAACAAAGACCTTGTGCAAAACCAGCTTTTGAAGGCAAACATTTCCACAATAAAATTGCAGCATTTTGTTTTTGTTCATCATTAAGTGACTGCGCTTTTATCGTATTCAAATACGCATCAACACAACGAACACCTTGAGCATTTAAAATCTTTATATATTCATACAAGTTTGACTCTTTGGTTTCTATAATCGAATCATAAATATTTGCTAAACATATCTGGTATTCCAGTGTTTTTTTCCCAGAAGCAACAAGTATGTTTGACTGACCATTACTCATTGCTTTTAAGTTATCAATACGTCCACAACACCGTCCATCATTAATACCATTTCGCAACTCATCAAGCAATTCGTAATTATCTTTAATCAAATTTTCCAATTTATACTTGCTATCTTTTGATACTGTGAATTGATCTTCATCAGTAATAATAGAAACTTTAGAAGATAATCTTTTGGTTTGATCACTCGAATTAAACAACATCAAAAATTGATAAAAAGCTGTGCCACCAGTATCAACAATTTCTATCTGATTTTCTATTAATGATTTATTTAAAATTTTAGAAAACACTTCCAACAATTGACATTCAGAGATTCCTTCTATAAACACACAACCAGCAGAAAAGAACATCTGTGAACGTGTAACATCCAGATATCTCGCTATCATATATTTATATGAGTCTATGTCTTCCTGCGTTAATTGATGATTTGGATTTACGGTTTTCGTAATCTTTTCACCTAATCTTCCCTTAAAACAATCCCCAACATTAATCGCCGTTCCATAATGCTCTAACAATATTATATTTTCTAACGGAATTTTGGATGTAAGAGTTGGCGAGTGAGTTGTTATAAATGTTTGGCTATTTTCACTATTATCTGCTGTTTTAAGAAATTTATATAAATTAACTTGCAATTGAGGATGCAAATGAGCCTCTGGTTCTTCAATAAAAAGAGCATATATGCTAATCGGATCATCTTCATGACAATCCTTAATATCACTTAGCACTGTTGCAATGTAAATTAGGTTATTAAATCCCAGACTATTTTGAGTCAACATAAAGCCATCATCTTGTCCTATACCATAAGGCAAAAAAGGCTTTATTGCATTCACAATATATTCCACCCGACTTTGCTCAATATGAAGACTAACTTTGGATAGTTTCTTATGACTTATTCTTTCTAAATTATTATTTATTCCTTCCTTTGTTGCCTTTACTTCTTCTCGGCTCAACAGGTTTTGATTTGCATTTTCAATGATATTTTTAATGTCTTGCGCCGTACCAGCCTTATCAATTTTTCTGTTTATTACCTTACCAAGAAGATTATTCCTTGTACTAAGTAAATCTCTCGTGCTATCACGCAAAGCTCCAAGATAATATGACACGAAATATTGGAGAGTATTCCAATCAGCTTTTAGACCATTATCTGGTTTGCCCGTTATATATGATGCTATAATTTTCCCCTTATCATTAATTTGATAAACTAAACCGACTCTTGCATAAAACGATCCATCTGGATTATAAACAAGATATTGATAATAAGCTGCTTCTTGTTCTTCGGAGAGTCCTTCAAATTTATATGCAATTTCTATTTTATCGGCAAAAGAGCATTCAATATCCCCATCTGGTTTGTTTTCTATCTCAACATGAAAATCATCTTTAGTTATTTCTATGTCATGTTTTGGTTGCCCCCAAGAGTAAAATAATCGAATAGCATCTATAAGGGTTGATTTTAACTGTCCATTAGCACCAATTATGACATTCAATTTCTTGTCAAAATTAACTGTCAATTCTTTTATACCCCTAAAATTTCGTATAAATATTGAACTTAAAAACATCTTATCTTCTTAAATTTATAACTTAGTTTCGTTATACTAATCTTTTTATCACCTTACAAGGATTTCCTGCCGCCACACAATCAGCAGGAATACTCTTTGTAACAACACTTCCTGCTCCAATGATGCTTCTGGCCCCAATTGTGACTCCCTTGAGAATGATAGAATGAGCACCGACCCTAACATCATCCTCTATAACAATTGGAGCAGATTTCGTTCCATCATTGGATGTACGACGAGCCAAATAGTCTAAAGGATGAGCATCCGTATCAGTAATCAGCACATATGCTCCAATCTTTACATTGTTACCTATAGCAACACTATCATGTACCCACATGCGAGTGCTGCTCATACCGACATTGTTACCTATCTTTAGAGATGCTCCTTTTCCAAATAGATAGCACCTTGGAGATTGCTGGCAATTGGATTCACCCCATCACCAGAGGAAAAATAAAAGTTATCACCAATCTTAATCTGGCCTCCACAAATTGACCACGACACCTTACCTGGAACACAAAGATTCTTACCAAACACAACGCCATGAGCTTTTAATGTCATGCGGCTGATACGAGGGTATAGCTTGATGCGAAAGGTTGTGGAGAGATTAAGGAGTTTTATGAGAATTTGTTTCATCATATCATATATCTTTCCACAACTCCATCACTTGCTCTATCACTGGAGCCATATCATAATATTTATACTGGCCTAATCTGCCACCAAATATAACATCTGCCTCTTTTTCTGCGAGTTGACGATATTGTTCCGCAAGCAAGTTATTACGCTCATCATTTACAGGATAATAAGGTTCCATACCTTCTTTGTATTCCGTAGAATACTCTTCTGAGACAACCGTCTTTGGACAATTATATACATCTTGACCGAACATTTCAAAATGCTTGTGCTCAATGATTCTTGTATAAGGAACCTCGTGGCTGGTATAATTGACAACCGCATTTCCCTGATAATTTGGAGTATTCTCAATACGCGTCTTAAAACTAACAGTTCGCCAGTCCAACTTTCCTAATGAATAGCCGAAGTACTCATCAATAGCTCCTGTATAAACCAGTTTGTCGGCATATTTCTTCCAATCCTTATACTCTGAATGGAAGAAATCTATGCCAGTCTTACATTCTATACCTTCCAGCAAACCATCAATTAATTGATTATATCCTCCAACAGGGATACCCTGATATTTATCATTGAAATAGTTATTATCAAATACCAATCTCACAGGCAATCGCTTAATAATAAAAGCAGGTAATTCTGTACACTTCCTACCCCATTGTTTCTCGGTATATTCCTTAATCAATTTCTCAAAGATGTCTTTACCCACCAAGCACAGGGCTTGTTCCTCCAGATTCTGAGGCTCACGCCCATTCAATGCAGCTAAAGCTTCTTTCTTCTGTTCTTCTATCTTAGCTTTTGCCTCTTTTGGAGTCAATACTCCCCACATCTGGTAGAAAGTATTCATATTGAAAGGAAGGTTATAGAGCTTACCTTTATAATTAGCTACAGGGCAATTGGTATAACGATTAAATTCTACTATAGAATTAACGAAATTCCAAACTTTTTTGTTAGAAGTATGAAATATATGAGCACCATACTGGTGAACATTGATACCCTCCACTTCTTCACAATAAACATTACCTCCCAAATGAGGTCTCTTATCTATTACCAAACAAGTTTTGCCTAACTGCTTTGCACGATAAGCAAAGGTGGCTCCGAACAAACCGGAACCCACAATTAAATAATTGTATTTTTCTGTCATAACTTTATACCATCATATGAGTTTACAAAAAGTATCAACAATCGCGTTATTATCATATTTAAAATTACCTATCGTTTTTTTAACGTTTGAATATATACAATTTTTATCCTCAATAATGTCTTTTAAAATGAAAGCCATATCTTTAACATTGCATATCCATCCTTCATTGGGTGAAACTACTTCATTAGCGACAGGAAAATCATTAGTCAGAACTGGTACATGTAATGTTTTAGACTCAGCTATTGTATATGAGAAACTTTCAGATAATGATGTACATACATATAAATCTGATTGTTTGAAATAAGGATACGGATTATCTTTTGCGCCAAGTATTTTTATATTCTTGTTAAGCCCCAATGAAGAAATGACACTTTCTACCATATTTCTGTCATTTCCATCTCCCACAATATACCAACAAAAGGATTTTTTTGTTAATAATTTGAGTTTTTGAACGATTTGCGGGATTAAGTCAAATTGCTTAACAGCCACAAAACGACCTACAGAAATAAGATTAAAACAATTGTCCTGTTTTTCAAAATTTATATCTTGAGCGCTCTGTTTTAGAATATAACTACAATCTATTAAATTATAAATACATTTAGTTCGTTCTTTTAATTCAGGGTATATTGAATTAAAAGAATGTGCGGCTGAATAAGATACAGATACTATATGATTATATAAACAATATAATGACAATTCTGACTTTTTTTCTATAGCAGCAAACCTATTTGCATAATCACAATGAACCCATGCAATTCTATTTACAGGATAACTAATTAAAGACACGAATTGTGTTGCACTACCTTCCTGAAATGCAATAACTGTATCAAATTTATATTTACGCTGTAACCGATTAGCTTCATAGCGATACAACCAATTAAATGATAGATTCTTAAACAATTTCATAGCTACACCCATCACTTTTCTAGTTATAACATTATCATGAGCTAAGACATATAAAAGGCTCTTTGCTATGATATAGGGGTTAAATATATTTTTATAAAAAACGCCACCATCTTCATATAAACTGAATATTGATATTTCATAACGTTTTTCATCAATAGCAGACAACAAACTTTCTAAAGATTTATTCGTCCCGCCATGAGAATACTCAGGAATTACAAATAGTATTTTCTTTTTCATACATCTATATTTTCGTCTTCAACCAATCATCATAGTTCTTTTGCAACATTTCAAAAGGAATACGTTTATCCTCTGAATAAAGTTTAGCCTCATGTTCTACGATTTCTTCTGGTGTAAAGACAAATTTTACAATTCTCCATGGATTACCTACAACAACTGAATATGGGGGCGTATTACCCGATACCACACAACCTGCGCCCACAATACAACCACGTCCGATATGAGCTCCATTCAACAGCGTGACATTAATTCCAATCCAAACATCTTCTTCTACTATAATATCTTGATCAAAATGCCCATTTTTATCTAATTTATCTTTAATAGCATCTGTTACTTTATACTTCCAGATTCCCTTTACTACCATATGGTTACCAGGACATACGCATAGATTATAAGAGGAAAAACTACCTTTCTTCATGATAAACTTAGATCGGGGATTTAAAATCATTGCCCCGCCTGGAATACTTGTATGTTCCTCCATATACAGATTTTTCTTGTTAAAAAGGATTGTATCTGGAGCAAGGTAAGCTGTTTTATCCATTAATCCATATTCTGCACGTCTATCAATTTTAAACAACCGATCAACAAACATGCAAATTTTTTTCTTTAAACCAATTGGATTCATAACAATTAGATTTTATTGCAAACTTTATATATTAGAAACAAAGGATGAAATGACATAAGTTTTTTAGAACCGAGACTTCTCCAAACCTTCACTAAAGGGAAAGATAAATTTGTATGCTTTATAGGAAGTTTTATTCCATTTACATAATTTGCCAGTTGGGGATAATTCTTTTTTAAATTATCATCAAATTCCTTCAAGTCAAAATTTATGCATTTATAAAGAAGATTTTCCTTGTATAAGGATTTAAGTCTAAATTTAAACCAATAATCCAAATAAACATAATGCTTATTGTTTGAATCAAATTTATTTATGATATTCAATTCTGTTAAGATACCTTTTGCAGCATGACTTTGCCGTTTCAAAATTGCAGAAAAATCCATAGTTTGGCCATCTCTTCCAACAAGGTAACGATAAATCTCCTTATTATAATAATAAACTGTATTAACCTGTGACATAGGATAAAATATCCACTCCATATCAGTATACGATACACCTTCTGTTTGATGATATTCTATTTTATCAAAGATAGAAGACTTATATGTAACAGAGTGCATTGGAAGAAATGTGCCAAGAGGAATATCTTGAAAGTCAAATGACTGATTTAATGGCAGATTAAATTTTTTAAAAGATAACATTTTTCCATCCATATTATAATGAGAAAAATCGGAAAGTACAAGATCTACGTCTATATCTGACAAAAAATCTATAAACTGATTTAAATTTTCAGTATTATAAGAATCATCCGCATCTAATATTCTCACATATTTACCATTAACTAAAGGTAATGCAGCATTGATACAGGAACCATAATTACCATTCGCTTTGTCTATTACTCGAAAACTATTAGGATATTCTACCTCATACTGATGTGCAATTTGTGATGATTTATCAATACTACCATCATTAACAACTAGAACTTCTAACATATCTAAGTTCTTGGAAACCAATAACGAATTTAAACACTGCGTTAATAATGATTCCATGTTATATGTAGGAATAATTATGGAAAGTATTTTTTTCATATTACGTATTTATTATATGTTTTAACCAATTTCCAACTACTAACTCATCCATATTAATGGGCACAATTTCACTTTTAATAAAATCAAGATCTATATAAGGATTATTTTCGTCTATAATTAGAATATTATTTGGATGATAAAATAATTCATCTGCTATCTTTGAGTTAGTGGTAATTAACTTTTTACCGCTTACTATAGCAGAAACTGCATTTAAAGTCATTCCCTGACGATTTGAATAATTTAAATCTACAATAATAGAAGAGTCTCTTAGAATTGAATTACATTTTATGGGAGACAAACTATTGGTATGTAGAAAATCTTCATTTTTGTATTGCTCAATAATTCTTTGGTAATTGCCTGGAAAAAGTTTGTTATAGACCCTTTTTATTAAACTTTTACTCCTATAGACATTTTCTCTTTTAATATAAAAGAAAGACTTCATTCCTAGTTCATCGCACTGTCTTTTTATTTTTGCTAATGCAGGTATTCTATATGAAGTTACTTTGCTATTAGCAGAACCAATAAAACAAATATCGTATTTCTTCATCGGCTTTCCTTCTGGTTTTACATAAAAATCTGGATAATACGACAAACCGTATTTATGTGCATCTTCGCGATCAAAAGAATAAACTTTATCAAATAATCCAATATAATCCTTATGATATTTTTGTTGCACCTTAAAAGTATCCCATAAGAACCATATTGTTTTAATATTTGGATTTTGTTTGCGTAAATAAGCCATAAAACTCTTTTTAAAAGAAGTATTTTCAATAACTAAGAATACATCAAACTTCAAATTTGCAATTTCTTTTTTAAATTGCTCTGTCCAATTGGTTCTTGCCTTAGGGTTCTTCAAATAATATAAAGGAGCTTTATACCATGGAGACCAAAACATATCATCTCTTGGACTACTAACAAAATAGGCAGCATTTTTTAGATATACATTTTTAGCCCCCAAATTATAAAGCTCTTGTTGCAGTACCTTATCATAATCAAAGAAATTATAACATAATAATAAAATGTTTTTTCCTGTTATATAATCCATATCCTTTAAATTCTATTTGCCCACTTTAATAACCTTTTCTTGAATGATATTTTCATTATGTAAAACCAAGAGGGCTTTTTATAATATTGTGCAAAATACCAATCAATCTCTTTTAAATTTATATTAAAGCTTTTGAAAATATCTAAGCATTTATTATAGTTTACTGTATCCATATTCTTTCTAAAAGTATTTAGACCACTTGCAGCCATTCCTTCTAACTTATATGGAATACCTCTTGTAGTTAGCCATTCGTATTTTTTGCAAAAGACTTTAGTTCTTGTCAGTAATCGTTCTACAGATACTGTTTTGGAAACACTATTTGCCCTATCTGTAATACAATAAATAGCATGCTTATCTGCAAAAATCTTATCTGCATAGAAACCAATTTGATATGAAAATTGAGTATCGTTATGGATTATTGTTTCTTCAAATTTTATATCATGTTTTTGTACTAAGTTATGATTTATCATTTTACCCCACGGCTCTCCAAATAAATATCGCAGATGATATTCAAAAGATAAAGGATCTTCCTGATAACCATTAATCCAAGAATTTATATAACTGCTTCTTTTTGTATTAATATATGTTTCAGTATCTTGTGAACTTGCATTAAAATATACTACATCATAATCAGAATCAACGTAATTATTAAGCATATCCTCAAAGCAAAGATTGAAGTAGTCATCAGAATCCGCAAAAATCAGCCATTTCCCTTTTGCTTGCTTCAATCCTATATTTCTTGCACAACCAGCACCACTATTTTTGTCAGTTTGATAAAACTCAACACCCAATTTACTATAATCTGAAACTATTTCAGAATAAGCCTCACAGATAGGCGAACAGTCATCAACAACTATAATCTGTAAATCATTTTTTAAAGGAATACTTTTTAAACAACGTTTCAGAAGATAGGGAGAATTGTAATAAGGTATTATTATTGTATAGTTCACTTTCATATGCTACTTATATGCTTTAATCCATTGATAAATTGTAGAATTCCATGAAGCTATATCAAGAAGTTTATCATGATTTCCGGACGTTTGAGTTTTAAATTTTGGAAAATCATCAATAACTTCTGATATAGTTTTCGCTAAATTTTCAGGACAGGTTTTTATATAATAAATATCTCGGGAATCAAATGGTTTATATTCTAACCACTCACCAACAATCAAAACATTTCCACAATAAAGATGTTGAACCAACGCTGCAGCAAGTGCATCAGTAGTTTGAGTATTAACTACAATATCAGTTTTTAATCTAACTGTTGCTAATTCCTCCTCTGAAAGGAATTTATCTAATATTAAATAATCTATTCCGGTTTTTTCTAGCAAATAATTTATTTTATCTAAATATTTCTCTGACTTTTCATAAGTCATAGGAAATACTAAATATATTTGTTGCTTTTGTTCACTACTAAGTTGATTTAAAGCTTCTATTATCATTTCATGCTGTTGGGCCGGCATTGCATTATATCCGCAGGTTACGATAATTCGCCCTTTTACCCTTTCAAATAATTTCAGATTTAATTTATTAACAGTAGAAGAATCTATGTTATCTATAACATCACACATTGCATCTCCAAAATATGCAACAAGAAGTTTATTGTCATATGCATGAGAGTAATTATCAGAAACCTTATCCAATAATTTATCTATACCTTTTATATACTCACAATGGTCAAAACCATATTTCATTTGATTAAGCATATTATTGTCAACTCTCAGAATATCTGATCCCCATAAAGTGATATCATAGGGTATATGGAATTTAACACAATGCGACATTAAATCATATAAATCAATATAATAAGATTGAAAATCAATTTTGTCATATTGAGAAACCATCAATGGCAAAATATGATTCCTAAATAATTTAAGGAGTGTGTTACGTAACTTATAAGGGCGTATTTTAGGTATACCTGTAAACAAGAAACTTCCAATTTTTCCCCACCAAAGTTTAGAATTATTTGTAAATTCGAATGTCTTCAAGCATAAGACATCTGCTTTAATTCCTTCTTTTGATAATAAAGATGCCATCCTTTTCATCATTACATGATGATGAGGAAACCGATAAATAATTAATATTCTCATAAATTATAAGACTTTAATCATTTTCAAATATTCAGGCCATTCACCCATATCTTTCCACGCATGCTCACTAACAGGGAAACAACCAATGCGTCCACCCTTTGACTTAACTTTATCCATTAAGTGAGTAATGTGGAAAAATTCTCCATCAGGTATCTCTTCTATTAGTTCTGGATTAAGAATATAAACACCAGTATTCACCATATAGGTTTGTTCTGGTTTTTCCATTAAATTAACCATTAAACCATTTTCACCAGTTTCTATAACTCCATAAGGTATTGTAAATGTTTTAACCATTGTTACGATGGTCATATCATTTTTATTATGGATGTGATAATCATATACATCACGATAATCCTGCTCATTGATGCTATCACAATTAGAAACAAAAAATGGAGTTTTTATTTTACCCTTCAACAAAGATACACTACCTATCGTTCCTAATGGCTTAGGCTCTTCAAAGAATTCTATTTGATATTTATGAGGCAATTGATCAAGATAATATCGAATCATATCACTTTTATAGTTTACTGACATATAAAAATTATTGCAGCCTATATTTTCAAATTGATCCATAATAACCTCTAAAATTGTTTTATCCCCAACTGGAACTAATGGCTTTGGAATTACATTTGTTATTGGTTTCAACCGCGTACCTTTTCCACCAGCCATAATAACAACAGGAAGATTTATTTTGGGACGATTATCTGAAATTGAATCTTTAAAAACATCATTCCAAAATAAGACATCAACAATTTCGCCATTTTTATTTAAGACAGGCATACAATCAATCAATTCTCTAAACATGACCTCTTTTATATGGTCAATAGAATCTTTTTCAGAAGCATATATCTTATTAGTATCCAAAATAGTAGATACCGCATCAGATAATTTAGACTGTCTTATGATTGCACGCTGAATATCACCAATTGTAACTATACAGATAAACTTTTCCTTATCGAAAACAAAAAGTAATTTTGTTCGATGCCCGTCCATTTTTTTTAATGCACAAAGAATCGTTTCTTCTATATCTATGATTTTATCTCTAATTTTTGAAATATTATTCATACTAATATTGTTATAGTCTAACACTACTTGGTATATTCACTACTCTATCTGCAAACCAGATAGTATTCTCCAAACCATCGTTCTCACAATTCTCAAACATTGGCAGGCGATTCATCAACTCCCAGATTGGGCGAGTCATTACACCATTATCATTGGTCTGGGTAAGGAAGTCAATCTGTGCCTCCTTATCTTTTAAGATAACTGCATTGAGCCAATAGTTGGAAATAGTATTTGGAGAATCTACGAAGAACTCGATATCTGACACATTCTTGAAGTACTCCTCATATTCAACAGCAACCTTACGCTTGCTTGCTACATACTTGTCAATATTCTCCAACTGAGCGCATCCCATAGCTGCATTGATATTTGGCATACGATAGTTGTAACCTACATGGTCGTGACGGAACTCCCAACGATGTGGAATCTTCGCCTGTGTGGTGATATGCTTTGCGTATGCACCCAACTCCTCATCATTGAAGAGCATCATACCGCCACCACCAGTAGTGATGGTCTTATTGCCATTGAAGCTAATCGCACCTATCTTACCAAATGTACCTGTATGCTGTCCTTTGAATGTAGAACCAATACTCTCCGCTGCATCCTCTACAAGTTCGATATGCCACTCCTTACAGATAGCAGCAATCTCATCAATGCGGACTGGATGACCAAATGAGTGCATAGGAACACATGCCTTGACTCGACGGCCGGTATTCTTGTTATAGCAAGCCAAGTCATCCTCTTCGAAGGCAAAATCCTTACTTTCCGGAAGTTCTCCCTTACGAGAGTTCTTGCGAACCTCTGCATTCTTCTCAAGCCATGCCTTCAAAGAATCAGGAGAAAGACCCATTGTTGAACGATCTACATCGATGAATACGGCATGAGCTCCAATATAGCTCAATGCATTGCAGGTTGCTATGAAAGTAAGAGCCTGAGTCAACACCTCATCATCTTGCTTTACACCAACGAGCAACAAGCTCATGTGAAGGGCATTAGTTCCACTAACACATACCACTGCCTTCTTGGCACCTGTATATTTTGCCATATCCTCCTCGAAGCGATCGACAAACTTACCCACAGATGAAACGAAGGTTGTGTCAATACACTCGTTGAGATATTTCTTTTCATTACCTGCAAAAACAGGAACAGCCAATGGAGTAAACTCCTGATTGCCATAAACTGACTTGATAAAGTCTATTGTTTTACTAAAATCTGCCATAACTTTATATTTAAATAAAAAATCCCACCAACCCACCCAGTTGCTTAGATATAATTAAACATTGCTTCAATGTATGGTTTACACCATTGGTATATTTCAACCAAATTATTCCATATCCACTTTGTTGCAATTATACTATTATACAACCATACACCTGCATTGATTAAAGACTGCACTCTAGACCCGCAGGTGGTGAGTTTCTAGAGGAGTCTCTTCATCTTTCTTTGCATACTTAATGAATTTATTTTATAGGTCATGAGTTTTATGTCTGCGACCATTTATAGACAGTTTCACATTTTCTGATCCAAGTTCTTACCTTTTTCCTCATGTTCGAAGTTAGGTATAAACTTCTTGATAGATGTCACGATTTCAGCCTTGGTGAAGTCTGGCTCAGCAAAGATACCTTCCAACTCATCAAAGAACTGATTTATCTCTGGCATTGGACGACGCGTCGTTTCCTCAACTACTCCAAGAGCAGAAAACCTTTCCATATTTATTTTCTCACCAGGAACATAGAATTCCTCGTAAGCCTTCTCGCCAGTAGTATCACTCTTGAAATAAACAACAGGATAATTATCACTCTCGTAATTCATATCTGCAGCATATTTTTTTGCTTCAGGATCATTCTGACACTCTACTTTCTTAAAGCCCTCTGCTTTGACGAAATCGTCACAGATAGACGAGAATGTAAGCATTTGTTCTTCACCCAATTTGGGGAAGAACACTTCACCACCATTTCCGAGAATACAAGCCAACATACATATCTGGCCAGACTCTTCAGGAGAAACAAAGTAGCGCTTTACATCGGATGGTGCTGCCAATGGCTGTTTTTTCTGCAAACGATGAATCCAACCATCAGGCAAAGAGCCATTAGAGAAAGCTACATTAGCAAAACGAGCGGTAGTTACCTTGAAATGCTCATTATAGGCCATTACCAAGTCTTCCATAATACGCTTGCTGGCTCCCATAATGTTGACTGGGTTTGCCGCCTTGTCAGTAGAAACACAGAAGAAATGCTTTGGAGGATATACACAAAGAAGATCCATCAGTTTCTTTGCCTTGATGTCATTGTTCTCTATAAGAGCCTGCACACTATATTTGTCTTTCTCTGAACGCACATGTTTGTGAGCAGAGAAATTAGCTACAATATCAAAGCCTTTCTCCTCACGGAATATACGTTCGAAGATAGGGTCTGCAAAATTTAGCGTATAGCAACGAAACTCATCTGGAACATAAAGTCCTTCTGTACTTCGTACATCACGAACCAATTCTGCCAGTCCGTTCTCGTTCAGATCCACAACTACTACGCTTTTGGGCTCAAAGCGAAGTACAGCCTTGATGAACGAGGAGCCAATAGAACCAGCACCTCCAATCACACAAACTTTCTTGCCTTTTATTTCAGCTGAAAGTTTTTCCTTGTTTGCCTCAATATCTTGTGCAAACATACTCTTTTCACGTCGGGTCACATATTGACCGATGAATTTACTAAGATTAAACATCTTTATCTTTGTTAAATTTTATTTTTACAAATTCTATTATATTAAAAGTATGGGTCATCCTTAGATAGATTAATAAAATTAATACACCAAGTCCTAATTTTATAATCAAATTAAATAAAGTACATAAAGATATGCCTATAACATCATAAATTAAATAAAAGAATACGAGAAGTACAGCACTTCCTAATGGTTTAATCAACTGCTTGAAAACAACTAATAAAGAGCTATTAAGTACCTTATGATATAAAATCGTGTAGGAAAATAAGAAAGCTAATAAACTAGGTCCTGTCCAGCCCCAAGCAATAGCTTCAATAGTTCCTCCAAAATATGCACCAGCAGTAAAACCGATTATATCCATCGCAGTATTAACTATTCCCACCCAAAACATTTGTTTAGAGGCATTAGCTGCCAAATAAACGGGTCCAACTGGGTTAAGGATTAAAGTAGTAGGTATTGAAAGAGCTAATACCTTAAATGCAGGTATGGCTGCATCCCATTTATCGCCATACATAACATTTATAATATCTGAAGCATTAAAATATAACAAAACAGCTATCGGGAAACTCGCTGTTGAAATAATAAAAATAATCTTATTAAATTTACGCGCCATTTCCTGTAAATCATCCTGAAGTTTTGACATAACAGGCTGCATCACAGGATATATTACAGATGTAATATTATTCATTGGCATTTGCATCATTCTGTATGACTTTTCATAATATCCTAAAGCTTCTGCTGATAAAAATTTACCTATTATCAATTTATCCAAATTTCTTGAGAAATAATTGAATAGCTCAAACAAAAAAACATAAAGTGAAAAAGAATATATTTTTTTAATTGGAGTTAAAGAAATTTTTCTCCGAAAACGTACTGGATAAAAATGATTATTATACAAAAAGGTACATAAAGAAGAGATGATTTGCGGACAAATTAACGCATAGACACCAGCACCATAAAATGCAGCTATAATTCCAATTAATCCAAAAAAGACTTGAAAAGCCAAACTTCTTGTTGCAGCTTCCTTAAATCTTAATTTTTTTGACATTAAAGATCCTGGTACCATGTTTAAAGTTCCCAAGAACATACCAACAGATAAGATTTGTACGATTGGACATAATTGAGGATTTTTATAGAAATCAGCTATAAACCAAGAGGAAGCAAAAGAAACTGCCCCTAAACATAATCCCAGTAAAACTGTAAAGGAGAAAATATTGTCCAAATCTTCCTGAGATAGATCATTTCGCTGAATGATTGCCGGACCAATACCTATACTACTAAAGATACCCAAAAATCCCAATAATACTGAGGCTGTTGCTACTACTCCAAAATCATATGGAGTGAGCAAACGGGCTAAAATCATTGAAATAATAATCGAAACAATCTGCCCAGAATATTTATCAATAGCTGTCCAAAACAGCCCTTTTTTCATTTGATTTTTAAACTCTGACATAAAGAATTATTTTGAAAAACTATAAATCTTATCAACAATAAACAGAAAGCATATACTAACTATACTGTAAACAAACAATAATACAAACTGCTCATTTATTAAGAGATATCTATTATTTAAAAATTGAAATATCACCAAAGGTATCCAATGCCAAACATAGAAAATAAGACTACGTTCACCTATATAAGACAGAATTTTACTGTTTACATTTAGCTTCTTAAACCAATAATTAATGGCTACAATACCTGTCAAAGCAGAAAACGGCCATAATATATATTTACCCCACTCTAAACTATTCCCTCTCATATCTACTACAACAGGGCATAAAAAAGTAATTATTAAATATAATATTAAAGAAAGTGCCCCCCCATGCAAAGATTTAAATTGAATATCACGTAATAAATACCCCATTAAAAAAAAGAAATATCCAGAAGCACTATTTTGAATTGTTAACGGTACTATTTTACCTTTTAGGAAATAGGCTATCATAAGAGAAAACAAAGCCAAACTAAAGATAACCTTTTGTTCAATAGAGCCTATTTTTCTCGATATTTTTAATGTATAAGATCCAAGTATTCTAACAACGCCTAAAGTCAACAAAAACCATAATGGTTGATTTGAAGAAAAGGAGCCATTCCAAAATAAGAATCGCACGTTATCTATCAAATACTGACCTAAGTTAAAATCCTGCTTATCAAATAATTTAATACAAATATCAATACATAATCCAAGAAATGAAAATTTAATTAAAGGAAGTATTAATGATTTTAGTGACGATTCAATAGTTTTCAAACAATCAGAATGTAAAAACATTCCTGATTTGAAAAAGAACCATGGCATAAAGAAAGATAGCAAAATAGAAGTATAATGATACAAATCAGTATCAATACAATGTGCAAATCTCATTATATGCCCAAATATCATATGAATGATTAAAATACCTGTTATTATATCTAAAGATACTATTCTTTTCATAAAAATCGAATTATTTATATCATGGAAATATATATTTAGAACCAGGAACAAATTTTAGAGCCTTCATGATTAGTATGCAAATAATATATGTTAGAATAAAACCAAAAAAGTAGTTTTTACAAGGTATGCCGATATCATAACAAACCTCTTTTACACCCCAATGTAGTAAATACACTCCAAAACTATAAGAACTTAATTTCCGTATAAAAGAAACTTTAACTTTTAATACATTAAGAACACTATACCAATTGATATTTTTAAACCACAAGAATACAGCTATAGGAACTACTACACTGTAAGGAGCATAATAATCTAATCCTTCCATATAGAATTTAGCATCTGATACTGTATGATAGTAAATCAATACATAATGTAGTAATGCAGTAAGTACCCCAATAGCATAGATTAAGTATCGCTGTTTTTTGGATAACTCATTAATTAAAATTAAATATCCTGCAATACATACCATTATAAAGGAACCGCCCAACGGAAACAAATTAGGCGATTCCATACCTATATTTTTACACACCCAAGGTAAAAGCGAATTACAAGTAAATCCAAATATCACAAAATATAGTAAAGATTTACAAGAACAATGATTTATTAGAACTCTTAAAAATGGAATACTTAAATATAAGGCAAATAAAGGAATAAAAAACCACATATTACCATTAAACTGACCATTCATAAAATTAAAAGCATACTCAGTAAATGTAAAATCTTGTTTCAAATAAAATATGCAAAAAAATGAATACAACAAACTCCATATTAGATATGGTATTACAACTCGACTAAATCTTCTTTTACAAAAAGCTTTTACTCCATTCTTGTAATTCACATTATTGCAAAAACTTAGCATCAGAAATATAGGAACAGGCCAATAAAATAATGTATATACAGCAATTCCATATAATAAATATAAAGATGCATGATCCTGACATTTAACATCATGATTACAATGCAATAATACTACGGAAAGACATGCTGTTATATTTAGCATATCCATCCATAACTTATATTGAGGTATCGGGGGGGTAAATTGTGTTATTTTATCACTCATACTATTATACTTATCTGCAGGATTCATTATATTAACAGTTACTATATTATATTATTCTACCGTCACACTCTTTGCCAGATTCCTTGGCATATCCACATTCAATCCTTTATCTACTGCCACATAATACGCAAGTATCTGGAGTGGTAACACACTCAGTAATGGTACAAGTGCATTGAGGGTCTGTGGAATCTCAAGTACAGAATCGGCAATTTTCTTCACCAGCTCATCTCCCTCTGTTACCACTGCCAAAATGCGACCGTTGCGAGACTTCACTTCCTGCATATTGCTGATGATCTTCTCATACAGCTGGTGATGAGTGGCTAGAAATACAATCGGCATATCAGTATCTACCAATGCTATCGGACCATGTTTCATCTCTGCTGCAGGATAACCTTCGGCATGGATGTAACTGATTTCCTTCAACTTCAATGCTCCTTCCAGTGCCACAGGATAATTGACTCCTCGACCAAGATACAAGAAATTATGTGCATAAGTAAACGTCTTTGCCATACGTGCTATCATAGGTGTATGCTCCAAGACGGTATGCATCTTGTTTGGTATCTCTGCCAACTCTCCTATCATCTCTACATATTCATGAGTGGAAAGGGTTCCTAATTCATGACCTAATGCCAAGGCAAAGAGGGTGAGCACTGTTACCTGACCTGTGAATGCCTTAGTACTTGCTACTCCTATCTCCGGTCCCACATGAATGTAGATGCCTGTATCTGTTTCTCGGGCAATGGAAGATCCTACTCCATTAACGATTCCGAATATCAGTGCTCCATGTTGCTTCGCCAATTTGATGGCAGCCAAGGTATCGGCTGTTTCTCCACTCTGACTAATGGCAATAACCACATCATCGGAATCAATGACCGGATCGCCATAACGGAACTCGCTTGCATATTCCACATCTACTCTCTTACGGCACATTTTCTCTATGAGTTGTTTACCGATAAGTCCGGCATGCCAACTTGTTCCACAAGCTACGATGATGATATGCTTTACTGCCATCAAACGCTCTTTATATTCTGTAAGAGCGGATAATACGATATGATTGTTCAGCGGATTTTCTTGATCCACAAACAGACGACCGCTCATACAATCCTTCAGACATTGCGGCTGGTCGAATATCTCCTTCAGCATAAAATGGTCAAAGCCTCCTTTGCTGAGTTTGGAAATATCCAAATCTACTGTCTTGATGGCATAAGTACATGATTTATGATTGAGATTGATGATTTCCAAATCCTGTCCTAATCTGATGTCTGCTATTTGTCCATCTTCAAGATAGACCACCTTATCAGTATATTCTACGATAGGAGTTGCATCACTGGCGATATAGAAATCCTTGTTGTCTTTACCGACACCAACAACCAATGGACTTGACTGACGGGCTGCTACTATATGATCAGGATTCTTGCATTCAATAACTGCAATGGCGTATGCGCCTACTACATCATTCAATGATTGACATACTGCTGATACCAAATCCTTACCATTCTGCTGATAATAGGAATCTATCAGTTGTACCAATACTTCTGTATCTGTACTGCTCTTAAACTGATATCCTCTATCTATCAGCTGTTCTTTCAGAACCTGGTAATTCTCAATGATACCGTTATGAACCAGAGCTAAGTCACCACTCATGCTGACATGAGGATGGGCATTGTCTGCGGATGGTTCGCCATGAGTAGCCCAACGGGTGTGAGCAATACCGATATGGCCTTCGCAGTCTTTGTCTGCTGCAAGTTCTTCTAAGTTTGCTACCTTGCCCTTTGTCTTATAGACATTGAGCTGATCCTGTTCATTGACAAGTGCTACTCCGGCACTGTCATATCCTCTATATTCAAGTTTTTTCAGTCCTGCTATCAGGACCGGATATGCTTCGTTTTGTCCTATATATCCTACTATTCCACACATAAATATATGGTAATGGTTTGATTTAAATTTTTGTTTAATTATAGTTGTGACTATAGATAAAGTACGCACGGGTATAAGTATAGGTATTTTCGAAAACCTACCCGTCCTTCCTTACCGTTAAGGAAGGCTCCACCTCTCTTCTCGGTCTTCTTCAATAGTCTTTACGACCCCTTCGGTTCCCCTTGTAGGGGACAGAAACCTCAGGGGAAAAGAGGAAACCGCCCTACTCGGTGCTCGGAACCGCTACGCTCTAAGGTTGGCGGACCATCAAAGGTCTGCGCCAAGTTTTGCGGAATGGCCCCCTGATTATATATTACCATCGTAATATCAGCATTTTTGTAAGCTTCTATAATAATCTTATTAAAAGATAGCTCCATTTGATTTCTGCCTTAACCATTTTATTAATTATTTTAAATTCTGATATATTTGCCAAACTTCATCTTCTAACTTTTTGAGTTCTGCTATTTTATCTCTATTCTTTTGGAATACATACTCTGTACCATCTACCGACTTAATCTGTAAAAGTTGATTTTCATCTTTTAATAGATTATACATATAATTCCACAAAAGGTATACCATATCAAGATAGTACATATTTCTGTAGGAATCTACGGGGATAGAATAACAAACTGCATTGATTTCAAAACTCGACAAATCTATTTTAACGTCAGAATCTGAGCGAACATTCTTCAAAAAGCGTATCATTTGCTTTAATCGTCCATTTGTAACATAACTACGGTTATTGATGTTTTCTATAGCTAAAAATGGGCAACTTGGAGGTTCCTTTCTATTTGTTTTCTTGTTATAGATAGCAACACCTCTGTATTTTGCTTCCTCATTCACTACAAAACTAATATTATCTTGCCAGCACGCTGTTACTATATCCACATCTCTTTTCAGATTTTTATTATATATGTGGACAGCTTTTGCCTTTTCAATGTCACATTCATCATACCACTTTCTCATTATCCTTTCATTACTTGCCCTTAATTCACGTAAATCTTGAAGAGAGTCACCTGTATACTGAGAGAAATTATCTGCATAATTTCGTAACTTGGTTAAATCATAACAATCATAAGTACTAGTATAAGGGGATTGCAAAATTTTTCTTATCTCAAAGATTTCCGTAGAGACAAACTTGTTAGTAAAAGTTAGCAAGTCAATATCACTTGCACCTTTAATATGCGTATTTGTCATCACAGAACCTTGATAACGATAAGTGACATTCATATATTGCTGCTCATCCTTAAGATGTTTTTTTACAACCTCTCCGGCTTCCTTGGTGATAGCCGTATAATGATCATCAACAGCAGACATTGCCATCTTGACATATTTGGCAACATCTCTACCTTCTGTAGATAAATCTGAGAACATTCTTTGTTCTACCAATCGATTTTGATCGGGATTATAACGATCCTCAATCCGTCGAATAAGATTTGAATAATCTTGAATCATAATGTATGAAATGGTGTATATACTTGTTTTTGATTTTCGAAAAAATTCATTATCTGTGTCTGATTATCAGAAAATAGGCACTGCCCAATATTTTCCAAAGTTTCAATAGATTCTTTATCAGAAGCATCCAAACCAATGACATTATCATTTTCAAAAGAATGCTGCAAACGACAATAAGTGAAATGCTGTTCACCACCTACACCAATTCCTCTCTGATAAAATTTCATCAAGTTGTCTGTATAATCTGCTTGAGCAGAAGATATCAAATCATAAAGAGGTAATGGCTTCTTATTATATAGCCAATAGCGTCCAGTCATCTTTTGAGGATCATCCTTAAACATTCTATTTCCTGTACCCAAAGAAAGTATTGCTATATTACTAACTGGTATATTGAGTGAATGAACAGCCTCTGTATATCCAATCAATGTAGGATTATTAGCCATAATGCCCCCATCAATCATAGATTTATACCTATATTTCTCCGTCCCATCTTTTATCGTATATTCAAAATCATAACTATCAAAATATACAGGTGCAGCTGCAGTAGACAAAGCTATATCACATGCAGGAATCTGATAGTCTCGAGTTAACTGTGGATGATGAGAAGTCTTGAAGACATGCATCATCCCCCGATCAGCATCGTAAGCAGGTATACAGACTCTAGTTAGACAATGTCCCAATCGTGCAGGGCTCTCTCCTGCATACCCGTCATAGGAATCTGACAAAAAATGCTTCAAAGCTTCACGCTTGTATAGCTCTTCCTTAAATAATATCTTTAATACTTTTTCAAGGTTACCTTGATGAGGAAATATTATCTTAGCATTATCTCGGTAAAGAGATAAAATCTCATGAGCCGGCATACCTAAAGCTAAACCTATAGCAATAATTCCTCCAGTTGAGGTACCACAAATTAGGTCGAAATAATCACAAATACGACAAGCATGATTAGTTCGCTTCAATTCTTCTTCAGCAAGAGCAAGTATCTTGGCCGGTATGATGCCACGAATACCTCCTCCGTCTATAGAAAGTATCTTAAACATAATGCTGTAACTTATTAACTAAAGTTTCGCAAGTGAATAAATATCAACTTGCTTGTTTATAAATATACATATCACGTAGCATATGGGCAACAGAATTTCCTTCGATGAGATCAGCAAGCAACTCTGTAGCATCTATGGAGTAATGCTCTGCTATATTCAAGACGAAATCCAAAATGATGCACCATATCTTGTCCGTTACGGACAATTCGAGAGTGTCATTGGTAACCTCTGTAAAGAGACCACCGATGGTTTCATACGCTTCAAATCTCTTCACTGTACACAAGATGTTATACTGCATCATTGTCAAAGTGAAGCTAGCAATTTGAGCGGCAAAATGTACAGACTGGCATTTACCAAAGTTCAGCAAGGTCTTACAATCCTTGTATGCAACTTCGGTAGCCCATCGTCTGGCATAAATACGATACGCTTCAAGGAAGCTAAGAGAAAGGTCTGTGGTCAACAACCCATTCCAGTTTCCCTTGCGTCCTCGCTTGCAAAAGAACAAACGGACTGGTACACCATCCAACTTAACGTCCATTGTACAATAAGTACAGCGAAGCATTTTGTTGTGTTTGCATGCCTTCTCCTTTTGCAGGTGCTTGATGATTTGCTTGGAATTCATCTTACCATGCTTCGTTGCATAGTTGGTTTTGCCCAGTTTAATCATGCCCAACAGGTGACACTTGATATGTCTGCTGGAAATGAAACGCACAAGCTTAGTGTTTGTAAACCAGCTATCTACGAGCAAGTAATCAAAGCGAACACCTCGCTTGATGGCATACTTGACCATATCTATGGCCTTGTCTGTCTTCTTCATCAGATATTCATCCACACGCTCTTTTACCGCTTGCCCTTCGTGGTCCTCGGTATAGCGAGCTTTGCGTTGCTTAGCAGTAAGTCCCTGAACCTTTTGCTTGTCCTTTCCCTCCTCACCATGAAGAGAGAAATCGAGAAAGAGCTGGCTAACGCCATCGGACAACATCATGGTCAGACACTTATAACCAAGGATGCTCTTTTGATGAACATGAGACCAGATTCTTCCTATGAGTTCGGTCGTCATACCAGTCTTAGGTGCATCAGTATCATCAATAATCAAACAAACCGGCTTGTCATGATGAACAGTTGTGCTGCTTGATATCTTCTTTATCAGCTGAAGATTCATTGCATATAGTAACTTGCGCCACTTGACGTTGCCATCATTCATAAAACGATAGAACATGTCTTTATCACAATTGAACAATTTACTCAAGGACGAGTTGGAGTATCGACTCGCATTCTTGACTACGAAGAACGGGAAGAGCATGAGGAGGTTGAGTACCTGCAAAGTGGTGAACTTGCAGTTCTCTTTCTTCTCTACTCCAATCTGGCTGGAGCGTATATTTATATGTTCCATCACACCCATAATGCACTTAATTGCACGATTATCGTCATTTTTTGCGAAAAAGCTTCGCAGATCTGAAATAATTTTTGTATCTTTGCTCACGGCTTTGAAGTTTTATCTTTATTGTTTAGCGATTATAAAGATACTCATTTTCTGTGAGTTATACAAACTTCAGAGCCTTTTTTATTCCAAAATTAAGTTAAATTACGCTTGTGAATATTCACTTGCGAAACTTTTGTTACTAAAAAAATAAAAAGTCTTATATCATAGTAATTTATACTTCATAAACAGCCTGCTTACAATAGCAATCATTTTAATTTTGGAGACATATACTTTCTATTACTTGCTGAATATTGTCTCTTTCCATTTATAAATATCACTTCAGGTATGTACTCACCTTTTGTTTGCATGTCCGCTTGTACCTCTTCTATTTTATTGTTAATTCTCTCAAAGGAATCGTCTTCCATAATGATCATAAATATGCCACTGTCTGCTTTTTCTGCTTGCATATATGCAGCCAATTGGGTTCTATAACCATGTATTAAGTTCGCATTATTCGAACGTTTGATTTCTATAACAGTATTTGCTTTTGATCCACGAGTTATGTGGAAGTCAATTTCTCCAACACCAGGATTATCTTCTCTAGTTATTGAAACATCTAAATTCGCAGCTTCCTTATAGGTGTCAGCCACAGTATAGAGCAACATCTGCCAATCCGTTTCATCAGGGTTACGCTTGTTCTTATAAAACAATTCTGACAATCTGTTATCTTCTACTAAATGTTTGAATTGTAAGCATATTGATTTAGTTATCTCATATACTTCCAACTGAGGATTGTCCTTTGCAATTGATGAAAAGGAAATAGGATGTTGCAATAATAAATCGTTCAACAAAATATCAAGATACTCTTTCTTTTGATCGGAAGAAAAATCATAAGGAACTCCCTGTAATCCTTTATAATAATCTATTGCTGCATCATAACAATCTTTATTATTAAGAATAAGTTCCTTCCAATCCTTCTTTTTATAGTCTTTACATTTTATCCATGCAATACCAATAATCTCTGCAATTTTTAACTTTAATTGTTTGTTATAATTACATACATTATCAATTTCATCAAAACTATGTGCTATTGGCAAATCTGTCAGCAACTGCATAGGAATAAAATGAATTGGCTTTCCTTTATAATGAGGGACTTCATATATCCTATCATATGAGTATTTATATTTTTGAGTCGGTATGTTTAATTTCTTCGCTATTCGTTGCGTATAAGCAAGAAAATCTTCCTGCAATATAGAAAGAGTCATATCACTGATTCTATCAGCTCCGACATTGTCTTCTATTAATTGCATCAATCCGAATATTTCCGGGTCAATTAGTCCTGCTTGGATTATTGTAAAGGCACTTTCTGCCAATTGTTTTGCCAAATTGCCACTAATGCCTTTACCATGTGCATTTTCCTTTGAAAATCCCAGACCTGTATTAGGGATTTCATGCATCGTAAATCTCGATATAATCCTTTTAAAGAAAGGATCCTTTTCATTTGTATTTCTTACAAATTTTACAAGAGGTATTAGGTTTTGAAAATGCTCTAAAAACTTCTTATACGATTCTTTAAATTCAGGTATAGTACATCCCTTCAAAAGTAAAGGATCTACATGCAACAAGGAGTCTTTATCCAAAAAGGCATTATAAACACCATTTGAGACAAAATCCTTATGCTGCAATTTAAAATATTGACTGTAATGCATTGCCATAATCGTCAAAATTTACATAAACTAGAATACAAATCACGCAACATGACTTTCTTGATTCTTTATAAAATAGTAGCTAATAATCACTTCCTTGATTTGGTTCTCTGCATAGCGTTGAGCTTCCCTGCAACAGCCCCAAATGCCGATGATTGCTAAGATAGAGCTAGCTATATACAAGTGATAGCTACTATGTTCCTTAGTATTTATACATATTGCAACGACAGAAAACAGAACTATCACGAGAAATGAAAACATCAACCCTTCACAAACAGCCTGCATCACCCATTGCCTATAGAGAGGCTTGTAATATGTTCCACTTTCGTCTTTTCGCCGAATTTCAATCCACATGGCAGAGTATGCCATTCCCTTTTGATTAGAAAGTGATAGTTGCCCAAGCAAATCATTTGTAGTAGCTCCAGGCATCGTCTTCTTCTTATTTTCTAAAGCCCATTTCTGACCTTCATCAAACAACTCTTCAAAAGACTTCACTTTGAGCAAATCCCATTTTACTTTCTCTAAAATATATTTTCGTATGAGTGTTCGTATAATTTTTCCCATTGAAAAAGACACGACACCGCAAACATAAATAAGAATGATGGCAGCTAATATGCCATAAACAGACTTATATTCATATGTCTTGTCAAACAATTCCTCCATGAAAAACATCAAAGTGAAGAATGTCGCAAATCCAGATATAAAAAATGAGAAATCAAAGAAGTTCAAGCCTTCTAAAATATCCTCTATCGTTTTTTTAAATGTATCTATCATTGTTATGACTGTTTTTTAGTTTGTTCAATGTGATACCAAGACATGGTTCAATCATGAAATTTCTGCTCTTTTGTCATCAGACGAATATGCTCTAACCATTCCATTACATCCCTTGGTGTATTTTCATCATCACGTTTCTCCATAGCCAACGCCATCAGCGAATATTCTCTTTCTAATGATGTAGAAAAGATTCCTGCATCATCAGTATTTATGGAAACACTGATAGTATGACGAGGATAAGATGTTGTCAAACCATGATTATAAAATTTGAGAATTGGATGCTCATCATAACGAAGGAAGTTTCCAATGGCAAGATTGGAAGATGGATTACATTCTATCGCAATATGCTTACGTTCTATCTTTTGTAATAGTTCTTGTTGCACTTGTTCTATCGTTTCCATCAAGATTTGACGATATTGTGGTTTTATCACTAATACATCACTCTTCGCCCCATTACACCTAACCCTCATATTATAATGATATAGACAATTCAACTTGACGGCATCCTTGTTATTACGAGCCTCTTCTATTTGTGAACCATTATTATAAACGACCTTGTTCCAGTCATCCAAATATCCATCTCTGTCAATTACCTCAGACACCTCTCCTTCGTGCTGATAACAATAAGGAGAATCACCTCTTAGTAGCCATGACTGGTAATAAGAAAAAATATCAACCAAGCTATAAGCACAAGGGTATATACGATGATAATAGGTTACATACAATTCGTTCAAATACGCCAAAATCTTTGTAGAGCAGCCTAAACGCTCTGCCTGAACATAAAGCCAAACAACATTGTCTAATAACACTTGTTGTGTTGCATTGATTCTAAAATTATGTCGCTCATAGTAATTTGACACATTTGTTCCCAAGACTAACGCATGCCCTAATCTCGAACCATTTTGGAAACGCAAAAAGGTTAAAACCTCATCCACTGCTCTCAACCCATCTACCACATCATAAAAATCTTCACCTACATGGTAAGTCAGCCCTAAACTATGATTTTCATAACTATCTTCACATAAAGGAATAGAAAGATATCTATATGCTCTTGCAAAAACTTCTGGCCGACAATATATCTCAGAATTGGCGGCATCAATACCTACTACTCGTTTGGCTGCATCGTGCTTAGAGCGTATTAAAGAATAAATACCCCTTGCTTGTCGCTCTATTTCAGTACGCAATTTATGATGCCTTGGAAGCAGTGTCAAGTCTGAACGACATGCGTCATCATTGCAGTCACCATCTTTTTGCTTAATAAAATGATAAATATAATCGTATTTATCTTTGGTTATTATCTTCTTACCACAAAACGAATCACCAGTAATATATAAATCATTCTGCATAATTTGCCTTGCATCCTCTTGCATTGATTTTCTTGGTACAATTCGCATTTCTACATATCTATTGTCTGCATCACAAGTGAAAGAACCAACAGCCAATTGAGTAAGCAACTGATCATAAACACTATCATAAGGAATGAACATATATTTCCTATTTTGATAATCAGAAAAATTTTCAAATCCCAATGCCCTATTCGACTGAACCATTTCCTTCCTCAACTCGGACTTGATTAAAAGATATATGTAAAACAGAGCACATTTCTTATCAGAATCATACTCATCAGAATAAATCTGACAGAAAAGTTTATACATCAAGCGACGTTCACCCCCTAAGATGCTAAAAATCCGTTCATGATTATCTCTTTCTGTTGCATCATTTATGATTGCATAGTCTGGGATATACTTCACTTGCTTAGCAGTATCCACGAACTGGCGTGCTCGACAAAAACCTAATGTGTCAATATATTCCTGCGCAGTATTTGCATACGCTAGCATTTGAATGAGATTTTGACATTTCAAAACTTCCTTAATTTGCAATCGCTCGGCAATCTCACGACTCCAATCTTCAGAAATGGTATCCAAATATAAATAAAGTCGAATAATTGCAGCACACAAGACCTTTACATATAAAGGGCGATTATCAATATTCAATCTATAAGATGAAGTAGGAAACAATTTATAATCATCCAGTTTGGCGAAGCTTGCCTCATGTCCACAAAGAACATTCATCAAACACAACCAATTCAACTCAAAATTTAAAGATGAACCATAAAGATGCGAATGTAAATCATACATTTCACGTGAAAAAATGTCATTTAGTTCCCTAGCATCATTCTTCAAGTAATAGTCCCAGTCAAAATGTTTCCTTTGAAAATTGTTTCTTAAATCGTATGCTGCCAAATAAGATGTGACAAACATATCTTCCCCAAAATCACGAGTGATTTCATGCCATGAGAACAATTCACAATATTTGCAAACCGGTGTATTTCCATCAAAAAGAATCTTATTGTGCGTGAAATGAAGAAGAATATTGAAAAGGTTGGATTCCTTGCTATACATCAGATTATAGTCATGCTCATTCGGCAAAGCCCACTTGTCATGTAGCACTTGATAATCAACTTCAGCTTGATCAAGTGTTTTGACCTCATCAATATGAAGCATCTGACGAGCAAAAATGTCTTTATCTACCAAGGATTCGAAGTTAGAGTATCTCTTAGCATTCGATAACACTTGGTGTATGACATCCTCGCTCCTTACTTCATGGAACAAGACTTTCAAGACCTTATTGATTGTTTCCATTATAAGTTGTTTAATGGTGCACCCTTTTTAGGAATTGGATTTTCTCCAAAAATTAGAATGAAATTGTCATTTAAATACTTATCTCCAAGAACGTTTGCTACTTTAGACAGAAAATTCAAATGAATAGTACGGCGTTTTTTTTCATTTTTAGTATTTTCCCATTCATAAGTCGGTATCTCATAATTTGCACACTTATCAAAGAATAATGCAAGTTTCACGCTATCCCGTTTTTCTCTGTCAACCTTGATGGTCTGAATAAACTTGATGAAATCCTGAAGTATTTCAACATTTCTGATTGTACTTATTGAAGCCCATCTAGATTCATAGTAAGTACATATTTTTTCTTTTTTATCATTCCATACCCCTCCCTCATATGGACAATTATATTTACAATGATAAGCACGCTCAGCAAAGTCCATAAAGTCATGGTACAAAGAGCGTTCGCTATTAAATATTCTCTCGATGAGATCTTCGCCATCAGACATTTTATAGTAACCCTTGAATCTCTCGTAACACTTCTTTAAACGAGTTATGTTAAAAAAGAAAGCACCAAGGTCAAAGATCAAGTCATCTGTTAAGTCTATTGGGGCATCATATACTGCATAGTCTTTCTTACGAAAATCAGAATCCAATGATTTGTTATGAGAAACTGCTAGCATAAAGAATTCCAATAAACGCACATTGTTACTGTTAGCAGCTGTTTCAAAATCATTAGCGCAAAAACGCATTAAATTTAATAATTCCTTTGCTGCTATGGTACGATTATCCAAAGCCAAATCAAAAGGTAGCAAAGGCTGAAACTGTACATTAAGAAAACTACCAGCAACAATTTTATCAAAATCCTCTATTGTTGAATATTGACCTTTCCGAAGAATTTCCTCTTCTGTAGGTAAAGCTGTTTGCTGTTTATCCAAAACAACAGGTGGAATTTTCTTGATGTCTGTTATCTTATTATAAGTTTCAAATAAGCGGAGAGAATATACAGTTTTTATGAAAAACAAAAACTTTTGCTCCTCTTCATCATTTGTACTTTTGTACTTATATTCTATCACGCCAAGAACATCTCCTAAAGAAATATTGTAAGAAGAATTGTCTTCATCAGTACATACCTTAACCATAACACGAGTTGATATTTCTCGACCGATTTCCTTCACAACATAGGAATTCAATCTCATCAATTCTTCTATGGAAAGAATATGACGTGCTATCTTTTGATGATCTATGCTCAAATTATTATTTATCCAAATCTCAGACAAGTATTTTTTGAAAACAGCCTGATTATACTTTCCTTTTTGGGTTATGTGAAAATTTTCATCAATATGCTCTGTATAGTCTTCCATGTTCCATAACAATTTGATGATTTGACGCAAATCTCTCAAATTTCGTGGAACAATATAACTAGCATGAACAGATGAGTTATAAAACAAATATCTCGTCTTTTTGAATATCAACTCTGGTACACATTGCTGAACGGAAGGATATTCACAAATTGTATCACCGGACTTCAGTATCAACTTTCGGTTCAATAAGTCTTCTATGTCTGGCATATAGACACGTTGACTGTGAGGAAACAGCTTGGTAAGGTAACGCTCTGACATCTCCAAAACATGAGCACTATCTTTTTCCAAATTAAAGCTATCTGAAAACTCATTAGACTTTATTGTCTCTAGCTGGTCCATTTTCAGAGCCATAAGAACCATCACATTTGGAATAATGAAATACTTTCTCACAAGCTCAGCCATGACACCAGCCTCCTTTGCATTCAAATCGATATCGTCAATTCTCAGCAAAAGTATTTGATATTGCTTACCCAGGCAATCAAGAAAATTCTCAACAAGTTCTCTTATATCATCTTTCAAATCAACTGCGGCAGATAGACATTCCAACTCTTCCACTCTATTGGTTATGAGAGACTCTTGTTTTTCATCAACAAGCAAATGAGCATGCTTCTGTGCCTTCGAAAGTGAAGCCAAGAACTCCATTTTTTTAGACTCCTTTATATCATTATTGTTTTTAGTTACTTTTTGGAATGCACTATACAACTTCGCAAGAAAAAGAGATAAGATATTATGCTTGCTATCAAAATAAGAAGGATCTATCAAATCCAGAGAATAAAAATTTGTATCAGATAGCTTTGGATAATCCTGCTTGAACTCAGAGCGATTCTCTTTGGTTTTTGCTAAAAAGCCACCAACAGTAATCATACAAGAAGTCTTACCAGACCCTCGATTACCTATAAATGCAAAAATATTGTTCGTATAATCAATATCTTTATCAACCATCTCGTCACCTAAAGTGGCAAGATAGGTTTCTATTTCTGATAAAGATTTAAGATATTGTTCCTTGAAAGGAGACTTTTCAATAGATGAGAAAGTTATATCCTCTCTCAAAGGTCTATTGTCTTGGTTTAGATTAAATTTTAAAGCTTCCATAATCTCATAATCATCTATTTGATTTTACCCATTTAAACATATCAGAATCTACGAGAGATGCCCAATAACCACAAAGAGCATCATCATAGTGTTCAAAAAATTTTTTATATTCATCCTTTATGTTAGAACGAACATTTTCTGAAATGATAGTCCCATTTTTATCATTCTTTCTTGCATGCTCAGAAAATATAATAGCCATATTGAGAGGTGCCCCATGCCAAGATTCAAATACTTTTTCTTCCGCACTATCCTTATAGGATGAACGAATTCTGAACAACTCTCCAAAATCGCAGCCGCAATTGCCCATTACATGGATTTTATATTTCTCTGAAAGTTTCATATCTAAAACAGTAAGTGCCGCATTCAATTTCGCCATTGTGTCAATCAGACCATCTATATTGGACTTCAGTAGCGTATTGAATATGCCACAAAAAGATCTGCCCATACATATTACATCTAAGCAATCAGAATTATCACGAAAAATATCGAGTAGCATAAGTTTTACCAATTCGTATGCTTTTCCCAAACCTGCTATATAATTGTTGTCATATACACTTAGTCGTACACTTACAGCTATAGCACCTGCGTATGCACACTCTATATCTCCACCTTTTTGAGAAATTGGCAAAAATTGATTCATTGGGGTCATCTCTTCTAATTCTTGATTAACCACCGAATCTATTTCACGTAACGTTTCTTCAAAGTCAAATTGTTTATATTCTAGTCTCATGATTGTATAGCACAAGTATATGATTTTACTTAATTTTTAACTACATTTATTAGTTTGCACAATATATTTTTGCTTTGTGTGGTGATAAAAGTACTAACAAATCTTAAATGACTTCATCGTCATCAATCTGCTCGTAATTTCTCCACTTTATATCAGACGTGTAGAGAGCAGCAATCTTGACCAACCTGTCAAACAAGTCGTATTTGGGATCAGAAGAATCTCGAAAGAAACGTCTGTTGAATTTCCAACAAAACTCATTCAAGTATAGCTGCAAGGTAAGTATCCGCTCAACGCCGTATTGCATATCTCAAAATAATATTGTAACTTTGCACGGCGGCATCATTTTTCTAATTTTGAGACAAAAATACGAAGTTTAGCCCTCCATCAGCACAAGCTAATGGAGGTTATACCTTAATTTGACTAAATTTGAAATTCATTTTTATTGTTCCTCATCTTCCCAAAACTCTGGAAGAAGAGTATAAAGATTATCTTTTGACGTTGTCTTTATATTTTTCAATGAAAAGATTAGACTTTCAACATCATTATTTCAAAGTATTATAAAAGTCTATGCTATCCATTGTATTGTCGATATAGCGGCGTGGAGAATCGGATACAGTTTTTCTAATTCTTCCATTATTCAACTGTTTGAGGAGTTACAACATAAGAATAAACATAAACAGCACTACCATCGCCTTTACCTCCACCACCAGAGCCACGCATCCCTGACTCAATAAAATGCTTCTCTACTTGGCGAGCAACATCCTCATTATCAGCTACAGAAAAAATCCACCATTGGTGATCCTTATCAACATGGTGATCTTCAAACAAGCGCTTGTTAGCATTATTTGTAATGCCTACATAAAAGTCACTATAATATCGACAACCACTTTTTTTCATGTGGTCATCAAAAGCCTTGATTATATTATCATATGTCATAAGTCAAATATTTTAAAATTACGCCTCAAATTTACTAAGTTTTTGCAAACTTGCAAATTTACAGCATCTTTTTGTATCATTTTAACCCAATTGCAAATAGTAGCCAAGCAAAGCATCACATCTTTTGTATATCACCAATACAGCATCCTAACTATTTATCAATGGGTTAGGCATACACAAAAGCAATCATTTCTTCAACATGTCCTCAACATTCTGGAGAGCTTTGTCAATATCAAAAGTTCCTTTGCTTTTGAAGATCTCCCAACCATAAGATTTCATTTGCTTCAATGTTTTAGCAAAAACTACTCGCCAGTTGGAAGGATCATGTGGCAATGTTTCCATTACCACCTCATAGCCATCACGCACAATTTTCTTCATGCGAGATGCTTGTTTTGAATAGTCTGCCATATACCAATCTGAGTAGTTGGCTCCACTGAAGACTATAGCCGATGCGATAAAATGAGCATAAACATAGTTCTTTGCTTCAAGATAGATATGCGCTTGTTTCATCCATCCCTCCAGCACACGTAGACCATAGTTGAGGTCTGTGGAATCCTCTACCGTCCACTTGAACACCTCGTTGATCTTTCTTGTAAAATATTGCGACGGATTCTTACCAGTAGGCTTGTACTTGTAATTCGGTTGCTTACGACCTTCCTCTCTGTTGCGTTTCCGCTTCCTTGCAGCTTCCGTTTCAATAGGGTCCTCACCAAGATTGAAATCAGGATTTCCCCATAAATCGAAATCTGAAATCTCATCAGGATCTTCCTCCCCATAAGTATCCTCATAACAGCTTACATGCTCGCCTGAAGGTGTCGTGAAGTAGGAACAGGAACAGTCATCACGCTCATCCTCCTCGATACCGTCCCAAAGTTTCTTGTTGTCCCACCTTTCATAGACAGCCATATCCATCCACATGCCAGAACCATTGATATAATACTCGCCATTCCATCCCACCATCTGACAGATAAGGCACTTCTCTTGGTGTCCATCAGGAATAGGAGTCGTGACGACAACAGGAGAATATTGCTCGTTATCCTTGTTCATCAAGGTCAACCTGCCATCTACCGATGCTACCACACGGTAACAGTCCAATCGAATACCTTGAACTGTAGAAAGGGAATGTGCCGTTACTGCATCTCCCATCCGCTCAAAGCAATGACCAAGGCGTTGCATCACCGTTACTCCTTCCTTATCCTTCCAGTTGAAAGCAAAGTCAGAGGACACCATGTTGGATGCAATTCTGGTGTCCTCATTGAAGAGCTGCAGATATACCTCTTCTCGGTAATTACTGATCGGAAATAGTAAACCGACAGCCAAGTCTGCATGGGCAAAGAACAAAGCCACAGACTTCAATTCGTTGAAATCCTGAGATGCCACGCTCTCTTGAACCCATTTCACCAGACCGCTCTCTGGAGCAGTCCCTATGGCTTCACCCACAATCATCTTCACTGCGTTCACAGTTGGATGTGACAATTCCATCAGTCCGCACCAATGCCCAACCATATCTTCCGAACGGCGATACAGCCGAGCATATACGCCATCCAATTTCAGGTGTCCCATGTTCTCCACATACAACAGTATCTGGATAACATAAAACTCATTGATTTTCTTGCTTCCATCTTTCGCAACGGAACAAATCCTTTGGTATATATCGTAATAGAAAGGCACCTCAGCCTGTAAATCCATTGTAGGATAATGCTGATGCTGCCATCTATTAGCAAATTCTTCTCTTGTCATTTCAACAAATAAACATTAGTGAATATTATTTTTGCCCCTCCTGTCCCTCCCCAGCGTGAGGGTCCTTAACCCACTCCCAAGCCCTCGCCCTTTACAAAAGGGCAAGGGATGTAGCCGCTCCGCCTGTCGCTCTTAACCGCTGCGCTTTAAGGTTGGCGGGGCATCAAAGCCCTCGCCAGGTTGATGTGCGGGATGGGACCGCATTGCTGAAAGTCTTGCTGAAACTGTTGGGCGGGATGGGACCTCAGGGAGACTTAGTTTTTATTCGACTTTTGACAGGATTACATCTGGAGTTGTTCCCATCAGGGTTATAGCAGATATCTTGTGACCACCATTGGCATTTAAGGAATGTCCACAGTGATAGAGGCTATCATCTATGATAAGCCAGCGGTCATGAGATTCGTTACGCCATTTTCTAATATCTATATGATTATCGGGGAATAGATGATCATGTTCTTCCATCAAGCGTTGCATTCCTTGTCCTACACCTACTGTGAAAATTGTGGCTGCTACATTTGGCTTACGAACATCAAGTACACTTAGGGTTAACGATGAAACATAGCCATCTATGATGATTACTCGATGGTTTGCGGTACGAATTAAATTCTCTAAAGCTACTCTTGCTGTATAGAAATCACCTTCAAAGAAGACCATCTCTGCTGGAGGGGTTGAGGTTCGAATGAAGAAGTCGAGCTGCTGTTGCTGCTTAGCTTGCGTATCTTCTATTCGAGTCATGCGTTGTGAATGTTCGTCAAACCGTGTATCTAATTGGCGCTGCATAGCCAATAGTTGCTGATTGACAGAATATCCTTTAAGAAGATAATCCTTTAGCACACCCGTTGCCCACTTTCGAAAGGCTGTAGCATTGATGCTGTTGACACGATATCCAACAGAAATTATTGCATCCAAATTATAGAACTGTGTCCTATATACTTTGCCATCTGAGGCAGTATGTTCCAAAATGGAACTAACTGAATTTTGATTCAATTCTCCGCTTTTAAAGATATTGCCAAGATGCTTGGTTATTGCAGGACGCTTGGTGCCGAAGAGATCTGCTATTTGCTGTTGGGTAAGCCAGACCGTTTCATGACCTGCATCAACCTTCACTTCAAGTTTTACACTTTCGTTTGGTTGATAGAGTACTATCTGTGAATCGTCAGCCACTGGCTGTATATTATTGTCGTTTGCCATGATCATACATTTTTATTGCTAATATAGCGACAAAAGTACGATTATATTTCGTAATTACCAAGGAATTATGAGAAATTCTTCATTACATAACTATATATGCTCTAACCTTCCCCTATCTCTAACTTTTTCTCTCATAAATCAAAAATTTATCTTGGTTGGCTGTTTCTTGAGCAAACGGGAGGAGACGATTAGCCTCTACTATATCCACCTTGCGATGAAGCAAGTCTTCCAAATTCAACATAATACCTGCTATTTTCATCAGAGAAATTCGATTATGCTGACGATCATACTCTACAAGAATGTCTATGTCACTATCAGCAGTTTCTTCTCCTCGTGAGCATGAACCAAAGAGCCAAGCCTTTGTTATTGGCTGGCTACCAAAGAAATCTTGAATCTTTGGAATCATATCTTGTACATTCTTACTTATCATAACAGCGTAATTTTATTGTTTTTAATGGAGCTTATACTCCATTTCTCTGTTCATTGTGCAAATATAAGGGTTTTCTGTGAAACTGCCAAATTTTTGGTGGAGTTTTTGCTTCATATGTAAGCGATCACTTGTAACCATCTATATGTATATCACCAATACAGCGTCCTAACTATTTATCAATGGGTTAGGTATATCAGTATTTTCATTCAGCCACCAAAATTAGATTGGATACTTACAGATCATACATCATTCTACAAGCCCTTTTTTATAGAGCTCGGAGATAATGTCTTTTATCTTATCCATATCCACTCCTTCGGGTAAAGGATTGGCTTGTTCTTCACCATCCTCCCATTCTTCTGAATCAGGCATGAGACCGAAGCCTTCGAAATCTTCGTCAACTGGCAATGTATCGAAACCGAAATACTCCTTCATTCTTGCTTTCGGACTCTTAGCATCACTGCGCATAATTTCCTTGAAGAACTTGATACAGAGGTCTCGGAAATTGCCTATGGCTGTGGCATATTCATTGTTCACCATCGGCCCAACCATGACTAAGTCTGCGAAGTCCAAGCCATAGATCTTATAACTGATGAACCAAGTCTTTGGTTGTCCCTCCCAACCTATGGTCGTGATATAGGGTTCTGAAAGACATTTGCCGTATTCATCCGTTTTTTGTCCGAAAGCGCTTGCTATCGTTGGATATTTCTTACGGAATGGGCGTTTTACCTCATGGTAATCTGCACCAGGATAAGGGACTTCCACTCCATTCCACACAAAATCGAGGATATTTCCCCAATTACATACGGCATGGATATAGCCTTCTTGCATGAAGAAGTAGCATACCATATAGCGGTTGGCAGACAAGCGGAGGGTTAGCTCCATAACTCTCGGACGGATTAACTTGAAGGCTATCTGTGAGCCTTCAAGTGGCATTTCTGGCGGATTGCTTGTCAAAGCTGGAAGAAGATTAAGTGGTAATTTGGCTTCTGAAGCCTTGCTTGCCTCCTCCATCTCTTTCAGTCTGCCCTTTGCATATTGCTCTGTTATATTTGTCAGCATCTCCAAATGACCATCTGTCAGTTTTTTGAAAATGTCATATACCTCATCCAGCATATAGAGATCACACTTGCCATTCTTCGGTTCGGAACAAATGACAAGAAGGGATTTCTGCAAGCGACTGAACTTCTCTGGATTATGTGGAACTGTTATGCTCTTGCCTTTTCCTGCCGAAACAAGCTCACCTATCTGGTCTATTGCTTCCAGACCAAGGTTGTCCCAGATATACTGTGGCTCGTGCTTGAGCCCGTATGCCATGGAACGTGCGATTTCGTCCTTGCGCCAACTCTT
>ERZ1026876.153-NODE-153-length-43566-cov-15.547402_pt1 | contig 43566 bp, 63 predicted proteins | sample MGYA00380168_ERZ1026876 | MGnify/ENA primary metagenome ERZ1026876 (study PRJEB33269, sample SAMEA4719804) | human gut metagenome | biome: human-associated habitat; feature: organic feature; material: feces | place: Cameroon | collected 2013-10 ... | reverse complement strand
CGGAGATGTGTATAAGAGACAGATTGAGAATTGTTTTAACATCCTTAAAAAACAATGCATCTGCAACTTTTAGTTTTTTTAAAAACGAAAATACAATCATATTAGATACGACAAGATATAAAGGTAAAAACTATGATATACCTGTAATTATACATGAATTAACACATATGATTCGTTATAACAAAACGAAAGAAAGCTCCATATTAAGAATACAGTCTTCTGATGAGCGTTCTTTAACAGTAAATAAATATTTGTATTATTTCAATACTAACGAAATGCAAGCCCGTATATCTCAATATTACTATTTTTGTCAGTATAATAATATAGTTCCGCCCTCGTCAGCAAACGTTAGCAGTATTACCAACCTGCATAAAATACAACAATCAATAGACGAATTAAGAAAAGATCCTATTTTAGCTTTCTTGTTTTCATGCGCAATACGTAAAACATTCAAAAAAGGCCCAATGAATGGAAAAGATTTCCTAAAAAAAGGCTATTCTTCCTTATTGTCCTATGTAGAAAAACGTTATAAAATTTATTATAAAAAACTCATGAAAATTTATAACTATTTCTCAAATCAAAACCTGTCGTAATGGCATTCAAACTCATAGTACGTAATTCCGCTCCCTATAGTAGTTGCAGTATAAGCTGCATCCATCTCAAGCATCTCCTCTAATGATAAAGGCTCTGCTGAATTTTTATTTTCTTTCTCCATTTTTTAACTTTTTAAAAATTATCATAGCAGCCGCTAAATTTATACATGGTAAGCCCGCTCTCAATCGTCATTGCTGTATATGTGGGTTCTAATACTTTTAATTCCTCAATAGTCGGAGGATTTATGACTTCTCTTTTTTTATTATTCTTTTTTTCTTATAACAATGATTATAACTATTTATATATAAATAATAACATAAAATGCGAAATTGTCTAATAACTGAGGAACAACTTAATTTCCTCCAAAAATATTATACTATCAATGAGGATATTGATGAGATGGCTTATCCTGCTTCATTCAATATGGAGGAATTCAAGAGCTGCACAAGCTTTGCGGCACGTGTGAGATATTGTCAGGCGAGACTTCCAAGAATCAGCAGCGGCTCATCAAGAATCGTATACAAAATTGATGATGAGAAAGTCCTGAAACTTGCAAAGAATGCTAAAGGTGTTGCGCAGAACAATACTGAAGCCTATTCATACGCCATTGAAACAGGTATAGGCGCACAGGTGTTTGACCATGACGAAAATGACCTTTGGCTTGAGATGGAACTTGCACGGAGGGCAACTGCAGCGGATTTCAAGAACATTGTCGGTGTTCCGTTTGCCTTTATCCAAAACTATGTGGATTACACAGCAAAACGTTATTCTCGTAATATGTATATATCCTATGACCGGCGTTATAAGGAAATGTTTGAACAAATTGACAACGAAGAATTCCCTAATTGGGAGTGGTTTTCTATGCTGCGAGATTATATGGACGGTACGAGTCTTGAATCTGTCGGGAATTTGAAACGTCCTTCCTCTTGGGGCGTTGTAAAAAGAAATGGTGCTGATGAAATTGTGCTGATTGACTTCGGCCTTGATGATGAAGTCTATGACAATTTCTATAGAAGGCGATAAAATAAAAATCTCAGAGATTATTCTTGAAAATTGGATTTCTCTGAGATTTTTTAGATTGTATAATAAATTATTTCTTTCCTTTTTCTTTCAATGCCTCATTCAGTTTCTTGGTGATGTTCTCCAACGGAATCTTCTGATATGTACCGTCAGGCAACAGCCAAAACAATTTACGGGCAATAACCTTCAAACCTATCTTCTCCAATGCCATCTGATATGAATTCAACTGTAGGATATACATTGATTTCGGCATATCCAACATTTCATCAAACGGAGGAAGGAGTGTTTTCCCTGCAAAATTCTTGAAGAGATCTGCGTTAGTGTTGTGAGTCGGCGTGAGCTTGTCCAACTCTCCAAACATGAACATATGCGTAGGGCTGTCCACCTCTATGCAGCGTGTCGGAACAGTATTGGTTGACTCTACCTCACATATAATAATTTTACCGAGCGGGCTCTCGATAATTGCGGGATATGGTATATTTTCGTATATAGAATGCAGCTCCTCCGTCGTAACGACCTCTACAATATCTTCTCCATCATCTGACGGTATTGATACTTTCCACCTGTGCTCTGCATCTGCAGTTACGCTGTATTTGATTTTTCCTCTCTGAAATGCTATTCTAAAACAAGGATTGTGATGCACCTCCGATGTGTGCCGAATACGTGTGGGTTTCAGATTCTCATCATAAACATAATCCCCTTCCGCAACGGTCCCCATTGTTTTCCATCCGTCGGTGGTGAGGATAGGAGTATTTACGTCTAGCCCTTTCCAATCAAGCACATAAAGTCCGCTTGTATCAGGGTTTCTGCCTATCAGTTGGGCATTATAATAAAATAAAATATCAAATGTTCCGCTATATGCGTATTCCTTTTCAATATTATATACCTTTGTCTCTGCAAGTATCGGAATAAGACAGTCAGGCATATCCATATAGACTTTTCCCGCGGCAATCTCCTTAGCCTTTACAGCAAGGAAATAATCCCGTCCGTCCTCATCCTTCATCAGGCGGTCCTTGAATTCGGGCAGAATCCTGTCATATTCACCCACCATGAAATGAAATATGCTCTCGCCGAACTCATGCCGTTCTGTACCATGTGAACATGCCTGCTTAGAATTCTTTTCCCACGCCTCCTTAATCTCGTCCACGGTCATGTGATAGTATTTTGAGTTGGGGTTATCATAGTTCCTTTCATATGTCAGTGGTGCCTGTACGTCAGGATCAAAGTGTTTCTGAAATTGGTGCGTCATATTGGATACACACGTCAATTCCCTGTCACCGAGAAAATATTTGTGCCCATCCTCGATGAAAACAAGATCCCTGAACGTATCAAGAACTTTCTGCCTGATACTTTTGTATGGCTCTTTGTTGTATTCCTCAAGCCAAGCCTTCTTCTGATATATTTTTAATGGCGGTAATTTTTCTTCCTTTATCATTTTTTAAAATCGTTTCAGTTCAATCCAAGCCTTGATATCTTTTTTTGAAAGATAAATCTCAGAAGGGTAATCCTCCAAATTATAGGATACAAATTTTTTTCTTTTCTTCGAGAAACCACATATTTCAAAAAAGCCATAAGGCTTCTGATATATTACCAAATATTCCCCGTCATGGTCAGGCATTTTAGCTTCGGTCATTGTCCATGACATAGCGCTATTTTCATTGGCATATACATCCAATGCCGTATCAAATTCTTCCTTTGACACTATTTTACTATTTTCAAAATGCGTTTTCGCTATATTATAAAAATCTTCCTTTGTCATTTCTTTTCCTGTTTTATGTTTTCGATCTTTTCTCTAATCAATCTCTGTTGTAACTTCTCTGCAATAATGTCTCCATGGCACTTTTTAGGCGCACAGTAACACTCTAGCCACACATCCCTACCATTCTTATATTCGTCGTAAATCATGTCAATAGCGGCCCTGAAATCAATGTTTCCATTATACATTACGTCAAAATAATGTGAATATTTTTCCAATGCCTCTTCTCTATCCCTACAGACGAACTGTGCTTTTGTTTCACGATCTTTTATATCCGTATATGGGTTCCCTAAAACTGAAGCTCCACGAAAGATCTTAAAATTATTTTCCCCTTCGTGGCACTCCTTCAGTCTATTATAAACATGGATTCCTGACATTTGTTATTTCTCCATCTTTAAATTTTCTCTCACGTCGTCAAGTACAGTACCAAGCAGGTTTTCTCCTTTCCAATTGTTCTTGTCTGCAATCGCCTTGTCTGTCCATTTGATACCTACGCCCCAAATCCTGTCATACGGGCTTCCTTCAACAAAATGTTTGTCCTTATATTTGTCCGAAAGCAATTTCTGCCGTAGTTCCTCATCCTGCGAGAATTTATTGAAAACAGCCTCGTACATTTTCTCATAACGCACCTCACGCCATTTCGCCTCGTCGAAATTCTTGACTTCTCTCCCAAGCTGTTTCGCAAATGACGGAATCGAAGTATTCTCTATTGCCAATGCAGTCTCCTCGTCCCCGAAGTATTTCGCCTTCAGCCACATGAAGCACTGTTCCGAGTTGAACCATAGCTTTCCGTTTACTCTAAACAAACACGGATAATAATTGGAGAATGGCCCGTTCCAAAACGCAACGTATTCGCCGTGAATCTTTGTATTATTAGTTTCCATAATGCAAAAACATTTTAATTTTCAACAAAGATATAAAAAAGTTTTGTAAACGCAACGGAATCTTTTGATAGACATTCAAACTATTTATTGGCATATAAAAATATAATTTGAGATGATTGAAACAAAAGAACGATTCGTCAAACTGAAAAGATCTGCGGAATTAGGTAAAACGCCTACTGCGGAACAGCTTGACTATGGACAAATTGCAATAAACTATAATGCCGAGGAGCCTTTCCTGTCTATAAAGGACAGTAATGACAATATACAGAAAATACCATCCACACAGACAGTTGACAACAAGCTTCAGAGCTATGCTACCACAGCATATACTGAAACAACATATATCAAAAAAACAGATGACATTATAATTGATTGCGGTACCTTTTGAAAAATGTGTGCCATGTTGCCTATTTTAGATGTATGTTCCTTATAAGTAAAAAACCGCAGAAATTTGAAAAATCTGCGGTTCTTTTTTTATTATTAACACAAGAAGACCCCTCTCCTTCAGGTGGGGGTAATTGACCTCTATAAATATCTATATCGAAAAACAAAAGAATAATTTATTGCTGTATAAAAACAAAAAAATGCCAAATCTAAGAAATATAGACTTGGTAATAAAAACTAATTATTATTTATATTTAATAAATTTGTATGCGTTTTTCCAATTCAGTTAAAAAATCGCCTTCATCAATAGCCGCGTTTGCCACATTAACTAAAATATCTAAATTTTGCCTAATGAAATCAAAAATTTCTTTAGGTATAGTTTCTCCTAATGGAGAATAAGGATTCTCCAAAAGAATAACAGGAAAAACATTCTCCTCATTAATAATATACAAACATAGTGGATGATTGAAATATTTATAAGTTTCTCCACAATCCACGAAAATATCAAATGGCAAATTTGTTTCTTTTTTAGAAAGAAATGTTACGCCTTCAGCAAACTCATCATCATATACTGTTTTTGCAAAATTACATATGCTCTCATTCCTCATATTCAAACATCAAAATCCTGTTTTCAGGCGAATACTTCTCGTTCATAAGGCTGACATTTGCGCATTTCACACCATTAACATCCTCAAAATTATGGTTTCCCGAGTGGATATGCCCGCAGAAATAATACTTGGGCTTTACTCTTTTAACACATTCAGCAAGAGCCTTGTTTCCTGCATTCGTGCCGCTCCATCGCCCCTCACGGATATTGCCCAAATCGTTGATGTCCGCAGCGTCATGGCTTATGAGGATATCAATTCCCTCGGGTATCTTGTCATAGTATTTAGATAGGTTTTCTCTCATAAACGCCCAACTGCCGAAAGGCTTGCAGTATGGTGTACCAAAAATCCTGATAGTATCCAATCCTCTGTCCGTGATATATTCGAAATCATATTCCTCATTTCTCAGATATACGAACTGATTGCCACAATTATATTTAAAAGTTATTGTTTTGGCTTTATTGATGCCTTCGAGGAAATAGTCATGATTTCCCGCAATACATACAACTCTTGAAAGGGCATTCTTATACGGAAGGGACTTTATCCAATCCGCAAAGTCAGTGTTAAGCCATTCCTCCTGATAGTGGCGATCATGATTCCATACGGGACAGATGTCACCGCAAATCAATAAAAGGTCAAACTCTGTCTTAATCTCAGGCAGAGTACCATGTAAATCACTTGTTGCTATTATTGTCATGTTTCAATTTGTTTATTCTCTCCTTATATCTATTGTATGTCTTCATAATAACATCCCTGCCGATACGATTGCTGCCTTCCCTCTTAGCATCCCTTTCAATGCATTCCTCAGGGGTGATATCCAAGAAGTCCTTGAATTCAAGCTCATAGGTATAATCCAACAGGTTTGAACTATTGAACTTGTCTATAATTGCTCTGAAATAGGCTTCTTCCTTTGGATAGAGATTCATATTGTCAACCACAATATCATATCCTCTCAACATTGCAGCCTTAAGGAATGCCTTCCTCATGGCGGTAACCATTCCTTCGCGCTGCGAAACCCGATATTTCCCCATCATCCTGCGGAAATCATCATTGTTCCAACGTATTCTCTTCAATGGCTCTTCCTCGCACCATTTCTTTGCCCAAGTACTCTTTCCTGAGCTTTGGATTCCTCTTGTAAGTATAATTTTATGTTCTGCCATAATATGAATAAGTTTTAATGGGTATATTTTTCTTCTTTGCCTTTACTTACTCCGTTTTCTTCCGCCAACCTGTAATCATAACATACCGTACAATAAAATCTATTAAAGCCTATTAATAGTATTCTCTGCCTTATTTTTGCTAAGGCTTGTACGATACGATAACAATACCTCCTTCACCTTTTCTCGCTTAAGCTTTCTCGGCTCGTAGGCACCATTATCAAGTTGTTTTAAGAGCCCGTTGCGAAGCACGGCTTCGCCGACTCTGTTTCTTATATTGACTGCGGCATTGAAATCGGCATTGGCTGAATGCCCGCATTCGACACAGCAGAATGTCTCCTGCTCGGGACGATTCTCATCTTCGATGCACCCGCATACGGGACACATCTTGGATGTGTAGCTCGCCTGCACCGTAGATAATGCGATACCGTATTTCCTTGCTATATGCTCCACCTCATTCTTAAGGCTCGACAGTCCGAGGAACTTGACCTTGCGGTTGTAATTGATATCCTCGTTGTCCTTGTCGTTCACATAGCATTTTCCAAACCCGTTATCCAAATCCTCCATCACGATGTGGTCACAGCCCTTGGCTGCCAACTGCTTGCACATTGAGGCGATGAGGTTCTGCTCGGACTTAACCATCTTCCGTTTGAGGGTATCCAATTTCCATTGGAGTCTCTTTCCCGGTTGGTATTTTTTATCTTTCTTCTTCCTGTCATCCACCTCTAATACCAACTTACAGTAGTCCTTGACTAACTGTCGGTCGTAGTCATACGTGGTTTCATTCGACAATGAGAACAGGTTGTGCTTGCAGTTCACATCTATCCCGATAAGGTTATTCCCCGCATCGGGAATAAACCTCTCATCGTCCTTGTAAAGGTTAACGGACACTGATTTCTTCCTCTCGTTGAATACAATGGTATATTCATAGTCGGGGTTCGCCTTGAAATAATCCATCATCGAACCGTGGTAGTCCTTTGCAAACCTGACGGGGATATCCATTGATTTGCGGTCAAATCCCGACAGTGATATGAATGCATTGATGTCCGAGTTGTAATTCTTATTCCAATCGAGGACCTTCTTCTTCCTGCTCCTGCCACTAAAGGTCAACGACTTGAATTCTATAGGCTTATTACTGTATTCTGCTATCGCATGGGTTCGTTTCTGCATCGCCAACGCCATCAGGCGGCGAAACCCGAACTTAGCGATGCAATCCAATATGGATTGGTAGTAACTACGCTTGTTTTCGTCACAGGTGAGCAACTGCGATTGAATATACACCACGGTATTCTCATTTCCATATCTCGCAAGGTAACTCAAGCAGATGGACAGCCTCGTGGACTTGTGCTCATTGACTACTTTCTTGAAGTCTCCCTTCTTGTGGTTCTTGGTATCACGCTTGTATAATTCGCAGCGGGAGTAGGTTACTTTTTCAAAGGTAAGCCCCTTCCTGATTGCATCAAACTTGTTCTGATAACAGTCAATGACTGCCATATAAGCATGTTTATCGAATGATGAGCCTACTTGGTTCTTGAATGCCTCCCTCATCTCCGTGATAAATTGGAACTTGTTAATATCCATATACCTCAAAAGGTTTTGGGAAACAAATTCAGATACCCTGTTCTTAAGGTCCCTAATATTGACAGCATGCTCATACAGCTCGTTATATTTCAAGCGAGTCAGGTCGTCGGAGACGAACATCTTTGTGTATTTGCTGCCAATGATCATATAATAAACTAAAAAAGGCTGCAAGTAAACCTCGGGGCACTAAAGTGAAGCGATGCCAATGAGGGTACTACAGCCAATAAATTTCCAATATGTTTTTCAAGCAACGCTTCACTTTTGCTTTCTATATATAAATAGTTTATTTTTATAAAAAAACAATATATATGAAAATTTATTTAACTGTTAAGCACCCATATGGTCAATAACTACTTCAAATGAACACCCGTCAAATTTTGGAGTACATTCAAAATACCAATCATCTGAACTGTTTTGTTTAGATTTGTTGAGATATGCCATAATCTTATTTTCCAATTCATTCCAATTGATATTATGGTTCTTGTCTTCCTTCACCTGCACCTTTGAAAGCGAGCCCATAATAAAAGGATGCTTGATTGTATATGACTTCTGGTGGTGTGTACCCACATAGCCTTTATTCTCAAGTCCAAGTTCATTCTCAAGTTCATCAAACTCAAGATCTGGCATTATTTCTTCTCCATTATAATAGGCATCCTTTGCCTTGTCATACAATTCTTTCTTATCCATAATATAAAATAAACTAAAGATAATTGACTGAATCGTTATCCGCAGATTTTGCGTTTTCTAAGCTGCATGAACTAAGACTCTTTTCGCCATGTTCCAACAATTTGAATCTCTCCTCCATCAGTTTTGCCTCTTTCATGCTTGCGGTCGTTCCGCTATAGTTGCCGTAACTGACATAAAAATATTCCTGTATCATTGTTTTTAAATTTTTGGTTTCTCTTGCAAATATACAAAAAAATCCGAGAATAAAAAATCTCGGAATAAAAACATGAAGAAACTTTATTAGGGATCTTGCTATCATTCATGTCCAATTTGCAAATTGTCTATTCTCTGATCAAACATGAACCGCTTCACACACCATAAAAACAACCGTGGCTATAATTACCATATCCTTAGTGTGTACCTTTGCGCCAATCTATCAAAGTGCACTTTTTGATAGATAGGTTGTCATTTCAACTCACGCTGTTTCGCGCTTGTTTCCTCTACGCCTTGTATGTTTTTTGTTATAATTGAAAACAGTTAACTGCTGTGCAAGTTAAAGCTCATCTACGTCGAACCGGTGATTTTGATATTATCTCAAGGTTACTTGCTCATTGCACCTACTACTAACCTTTTTTCGATAACAGTTAACTATTGAAAATTCGTTACCTTAATAGTACTTGAACTTACACCTGAAGTCTTCATCTCGACAATCGCTCTAACTCGTTTAAGCTTCAAGGCGATTCCTATATTTTCTTTTCCATCCAAACATAACTGACATCATTATTATCAACGCACAAGTCAGAATAACCGTGTTTTCCATACCACACGTGCACCCAAAAACTTGACAAGCATTTCAATCTCAAATATACACCGCCCATCTTTCTCGCCTCCACCTCTGCCTTCCGCAGGATGTCGTTTCCGAACCCCTTACCCCTACTGTCCTTGTCAACAAAGACATTGGACAAGTATATTATATCAGGTTCGTCGGAATAGGCATATAATGCAAACCTACAATTCTCTCCGTTACAATAATGGACTGATGGTTTGAGTTCTTCCATTATTATAAATTTCTATTTGTATAGTTTTCAATTGCCTTTGGAATAATCCTAACATAGTCTGGATTATTGAACAATGGTGATGTGAGAATCATATCTGCTGTTGTTCTATTTGTGGCAAATGGTATATTGTAAAGAGATGCAAGCCTTGACAATGCCCCAACATCTTGATAATGTCCTTGAGTGATAAGATTATCGCAAAAGAATATCAGGCAATCTATTTTTCCTTCTGCAATCATTGCGCCTATCTGTCCATCACCACCTAACGGTCCTGACAAGAGTGGCGTAATGTTCTTGAAAGGAAATTCAACATCCTCATAATCATATTCCCATTCTCCGTCATCAATATGCCCTGATTTAGCTTCAGCTATATAAATTTTACCAATTAATTTCCCTGTAGTCCCGGTTGCAAAAAGTTTATGTTTTGATAACTCTTTGTAGTTATATTTTACCCAGTCTAACAATTCCGGTTTTCTGGCATCGTGTGCCACTAATGCAATATTCATACCCCTTAAATATTTTTGTACTCGGTAGCAGAATCGAACTGCTATTGCAAGAATGAGTTCCTGTAGGTGGAGTCGAACCACTTTCTTTCCCATGAATCTCTACAAGAATTACCTGTATTTCAGAACAGGTTAACTGTAAAAATCTTGAGTACTAACCGTTATACGAACCGAGCATTATAAATAAATATAGTATGCTCCATTTACACCACGCATCCTCTGTAACATGGATGCAGTAGGAATCGAACCTACTCCTCTATAATATATTTAAATTGCAACTTGTTCGGGAATCGAACCCGTAATGCATTAACATCAGTTCCCTTTGATTTGAACAACAAGCCGACAAGCAAGTCTTTTAATACAGTGCCTATTTAACTCGCCTCATAGGACATAAACTATCTGATCGTTTCGGCACGCAGCAACCATAACACCCTCTCAGTTAACAGCTGTTTGTTCTCCCCTATGATTTATATATTTTATAGTTATGTGCTATTACGCCAAATAACTTAATGATTATCCACTCCGCTATCATAATGGCTATTAACTCCATTTGCATTGCCGAGACGGGTGTTATTATAACACCCTGAGATTTCATTAACCCTCTGGAAAAAGTTAACTCCTTAGATGATGGCTGCCTCCAAGCCCACATTTAACTATATTATTTAATAAGTACCCCTATTAGGGTTTGAATTCACATTATTTAGCTCTTATTCCTTGTATTATTCTTCTTGTTAGCCCATAATATTTTGCAACTTTTTCCCATGAATGTAATTCGCTATACTTTGAAATAACTTCTTCTTTGTTTGGATATCTATCCTTCCCCTCATACTTTTCTCTACATTTTACTGAACAAAATTTTTTACCTCGCACACTGTTAAATAATGCACCACATACAGGGCAAGCAGTTTGTTTCCGTTTACTTCTTAAAGTACTAACTGACGATGTACTATAAGTTTCCAATAAAGAAGGAATATTATCCTCGTTATATTCCGGATAATGTATTTCTCTATGGCAATTAGCACAAAGGAGAACACATTTATCAACTTCATTTTTTAATTTTTCTATATTCATATTAGATAAATGCCTTGAATCTAATTGAAAAACTTTCTCATTAGGCTTAATATGATGAAACTCTAATGCAGACAAATTATGACGATAGTGACACCTTTCACATTCTCCACCTTTGTATTCAATTAATTCTAACTTTCTTTTTATTGCCCTTTCTTGCTGTTTTATATAACTATTAGGATTCATAATAACGTTCTGTTTCATTATAAACAGAACATTAACCATAGAAAACATGATTATGTTCATAATATTTATAATGTATAGAATGCTACTATTCGTAGTGGTGGTGGAAGTTGAACCCAAACTATTTCTACTTTATAAGAGTAGCGCTCATACCACATATTAGCATCACCACTGTCAAATCTATTTGTACCTCGAACGAGACTCGAACTCGCACAGACCTTGCGGTCCAAGGGATTTTAAGTCCCTCGCGTCTACCATTTCGCCACCAAGGTGTTTATATAAAAGTTAAAAAATCAAATCTCTAATTCCATTCTGTTTTTTCAATGATACTAAGTGTCAAATTCCATTTAAGCCAAGAAAATGAAACTCGCCATAAGTACCAATATTTATGTTGAACTTCTATGGACGGCAAGATGTAAATCCATCCATATTGCCAAACGTCTTCTTTTTCTATATTATATTTTCCGATTTTCATTTATTATTTAAATCTTGAATTAGTTCTTGATAGGTTTCATATATAATTTTAGTCTTAGGACACCTGCATGTAACCTCAAATTTACTTGAATCGCATCCTAAAATAAATATTGGAGCTATAGAATATTTAAAAAACATTGCATCTTCCTCAGCATAATATTCCTTATTATCAATCTCATCCTTATAGAATAAAACTCCTGACCTCTTATAAGTCACATGAGCAGTTCTCCATGAACCTCCCATTCCCTTTCTTTTGTAGTAATAAAATCTATCTCCAACTCGAAGTGACTGATAAGTATACTCGAAATCCTTAAATGTAAGACTTATATTCAGTTTACCATTAGGGAGTTTTTCAAATAAATCTTTTATGTTTGGGTTTACTTTTATAGCTTCAGAAATTTTCTTTACGCCATCATAGACTAAATCCTTTATACTCATTTTGCATTAATTAATATTCATATAATCCACAACCTACTAATTGGCTTGCATGTCAGGTTCGAACTGACGGATAAGGACTCACTATTATATGTCTTTTTGTTCCTTCTTAGCGGGCTCGGTATCAGACAATTTCCTCCTCCGCCACTCTTAACCTTCTGAGTTAATGCAGGCTTTTTTCTAACAACTATCCAATCAACTTGAAGCACTACAAAATAGGCTTTGCCATCTTGAATAAATCCTCAAATGTACTGTAGAATTCCTCTGCGTATTCTTTTGTTGGAAAATAAAAACCATGCAATTTATTACCAACATTCAAAATCGAAGTAGTTGTTATATTTTTCCCCAAAAACACCAACTTATATCTGCCTGCATATTCATTATAATTGTAGTCTTTGTCCCAATAAGCTTTCAATTGCACAAGTTTCATATATGCATGAAAAGCTACACAAAGATCTTTAGGCATAATATTTACATCTGTTTTCGGATCTCTATTTTTATTATAATTATGAATAATTGCCATTAAACCATCACGATTAGAATAATAATAATCTTCATTAGTTACCGGTACTTTTTCACAATATTCTTCCCAAGAAGTTACGGCATGTTCTTTTGCATTATACCATTTAAGATATTTTTCTGAAATTTCCATCCAAAAGCCTACACCTTCTTCCGTATCAGCCCAATAAAAACTACTACTAATAATTGAGCCGTCAAACAATTTAGTCTCACACCCATATTCAAACGCATACTTATAAAACTTGTCCTTCCAAGGTTGACTATCAATATAGTCGAGAATTTCTTTTTTGGTCCTCATAAAATTTTATTATAATAAGGAGGCACCTTCCTTTAGGAGGAGGCGGTTCTCCATCTGTTTTGTAGCCGAGGTGAGACTCGAACTCACACGGGCATTGCTACCCAAGGGATTTTCCTACCACACCTGCTTTTACACAGGCAAACTTTATTTATCAAGTGATAAGAGGGGCGATTCTATCCTTTGGCTGTACCTACCTATCATTCAGCAACCTCTTATTCCCCTATCTTGATATATTAAAGTTTTTGCAGTATGGACTATTTATTGCCATGAGAATATCGTGTACACAATACACTAACTTTAGCTATTTTTAATGTGGTTTCAGCTCCACCAATTAGTGTATATATTCTTTTAGGCCTCTCCTCTATAGTCTCTACGCCATTTATGATACTCTCCACATCCTTATAGTAAGGTTTTGGGGCGCTACCCCATATGTTCCTATATATCAACTGTTTCCTAGAGTTCAATTTAGCTCGTCATTACCAAAACCTATGTCACCATAGATGAGGCTTCTGTCGAATTAGGGAGATTCTACATCTGATGTTTCCATCAGCGCACTCTAATTTATTTAAAAGTCCCTCATGTCTACCTTTTCATCACTCAGCTATCTTGTCTTAAGAAGACAATGCAAAGATATAAAAATTAATTTGCATTACCAAATCTTTTTAGAATGGGAGATCATCAATTGGTGATGCTTCAGCAACATTTACAGGCGCAGGCTGCGATGACGGAATTGTACCCATCGGGATATCCTCAGGAATATCGTTAGAAACCTTTGCGGTAGCCTTTGTCCTTGTTGCGGCTACTTTTGGAGCTGCTGTAGATTCACTTGATGTTTTTGCAATGACGGTATTTTCATCTGTAGTTACTCCACTGCTGTTTCCACCTTTCGGCCCGAATTTAATCAAGTCTGCAGTAACATTTCTACGGCACCTAACAATGTTATCCTTACCTTTCTCTGCTTCTGCATAAAGCTCTCCAACGACTACAAGACTTGAACCTTTAGTCATATAAGGAAGCATGCGTTCATACTTGCCAATATCAAATGTAATAATGTCATACCATGAGGTTACGGTTTTACCTTTTACTCTACCATCTGCTGCCAAGCTGAATGCAATAAATTTATTGCCATTCGCTGTTTCATAAATAGCTGCATCCTTTTTACCAATGTTGCCAATCAATGTAATTTCCTGCATATATCTAATTTTTTAGTTGTTAAAAATTTTAACTGTTTATTTTTTTACAAATATACTTATTTTTTATTAAGAAATCCTTTCTTTAAATAATTTTGCCACAATACCGCCATTGACTGTCGGAAATTTAGATCTAACTACAGACTGTATTGTCTTCATGTCTTTCATCTCGGGAGCATGACCAAGTTCATAGACTGCTATTTCAATTTCCGCTTTTAGTTCTTCTTCTGTAGGTTCCTTTGGTAGGAGCTTTTCAAGTATTACCATTTCATTCCTTTCGGTTTCAGCAAGATCATTTCTGCCTGCCGCTGAATACTGTTCAAAGGAATCCTTTCGCTGAGAAGCCAATTTCTGAATCAGTTTCAACTCGATATCATCTGTCAACTCGTTTCCTGCTTTCGCTGTCTTATAGACAAGAAATTCATTCTTAACTGCCCTCCATACAGCAAGTTCCGTTTTATTGCCTGTTTTCATGGCATCGGCAATTCGATGCTCAATAGTTTCTCTAAACATTTTAATATTTTTTTACAATGCAAATATATCAAAAATAAAATTAAAAACAAAAAAAAATAGCATGCAAGCCAAAATAAGTATCTATTATAATGAAAGCGCTTTCGGAAAACCGAAAAATAATTTTTTTAACAAATTACAAAAAATCATGGCTGAAATTATAACAGATCAAAATGGCAAAATGCATGAAGTAGCTTCTAATGCAAAGGCCAACGCTGGGCTCGCAACGGGCATCGTAGGGACCTCACTTGCAGGACTTTTGACCCTCGGAGGCGGTTTATGGAAAGCCCTTTCAGGCGGAAACGGAAACGCTCAGACCGAAGCAGGCTCAATGACACCTGAAGACCTTTACATTGAAAGAAAAGAATGTCAGGATTATCTCGCATTGACTAAGGAGTATTACGAAGGTAGGCTCGAAAATCAAAGACAGTTGTCTGACGCATTCTTCGATGCATACAAGAGAGACACCGACAACTCTTTCGGACTTTACAAAAGCCAAAGGGATATGGGTGACGTTCTCAATCAGAAGATCGTTGATGCATCTTTTGGACTGTACAAGCAGGAAAGAGATGACAAAGATGTTCTCAATGACAAGATTGCACAGCTTCAGAGCAAAGTTGACGTTATGGCGGCTATCCGTCCATATCAGGATGCCCTCATCAATTGCAAAATTGACAAGAATGCCATCCTTGCCGACTTCAATCTTGCAAGACGCACTTGCCGCATGATAGAAGGACAGCTCGTACTTCCTAACTCCCCTGAGGTAACAGGATATTCAAGCTATTATCCGACTACATATTGCTGCGGAAGTAAGTAAACTAAAATAAAAAAGGAGGGCTTGAAAAACAGCCCTCCATTAATTAAAAATCTACGTTATTATGGCAAACAATTTTTTTCTTAATCAAGATCCTTTGCTTTTGCAGAACAGTTATTCGTCCAATTTCGGAGACGATGCAGGTTTCAAAAAACAGATGAACGATGCTATGCTGCAATACAAGATGTTGCAGCAGCAAAGACAGTCTGTTGATTTGGGGGCTACCGATTATATCGGCAATCTTGATTCGTTAATGAAAACGTTGAGCGGAGCGGAGGAGGCTGTTTTACAGGAGAATGTTGAATATCAAAAGCTTAATAAGGAGTTGACTGATATGATACAGAAGGAACTCATTGCGAGCATCAAATGGCACATCAACAGCAATCCTGCTGCATCAAAAAATGTTGAGCGACAGATGGAAATCATCAAATCAGCAAAAGATGCTGTTGATACGGAACAGAGAAAAAGCCTGAATGAAATAAATGATTATGTCAAGAATTATTCAAACATCACGTTTGACGAATACCGTAGAATAAAAAACGGAGAAAATAAATCGGGCAAAAGCCCTTTAAATGAAAATGGTTATGAAAGTTGAAGAACTTAAATTGAGAATCGTAAAATCAGTGAACGAACTGATAGATGTTTATTATGCTGACAATGATTTTGTTGACAAGATGATAAACTCGACATTGAAGATTCTCATTCAGAAAAACACCGACAAGATTGATGGATTTTTAAAGATGTTTCAGGATGCAAGCGGCGAAATTGATGCCGATATGCTCGTCAATGCATATGCGGAGCAGTTTGCGAACGGCGGGATTAAATTTGATATCAAACAGTTCATAAACAACGATTTCCTTAAAGGGTTCTTGCCCGATAAGTTTCTCCTTATTGGAAAAGATGACATATTGAGGATCCTAAAGAACTAACGTTATGGACAGTGACGACGCGAATCCCTTTCTCTCATGTATAGGCGAAAAATTTTATGAGATAAAAAAGAGTTTCAAAACCAAAATAATGCGTTTTGGTTTTATATTTGATGAAGATATTTTTTCGGATACCCTGCTGAAATGTAATGATACGCTTTCAAAACGTTCATTGGGCAAGAATAAGATGCTGTTCTATTTTTGGACTGCATTCAAGAATAATACCCTTAGAAATTTAAATTATTCCCGTAACAAATTAAGAAGCGAATTTCCTGAAGATGTTGCCGATGAAATTGATTTTGAAACCATTACTGAGGATTTCGAAAAAATAAGCAGAATGATCGTTCTTGAATTTGGTGAGGAGATGTATGAGTATTTTGTTCTGCATGCAAACGGTATGTCTTATGAAAATCTTTTGAAAATGTCTAATGTTGATAATCTGAAATATCGTTTCCGTAGAATACGGGAATTTGTCAGACACAATTTTTCAAGAGAAGACTAAAAACGCAAATAGGACTGTGGTAGAAAACCGCAGCCCTATCTTTTTTGAAAAATAATTAAGAAATATCCTCAATATTTACTTCGCCCGAGTCATTCATCTTTCCCTCATGAGCAGTATGCCTCATAGTCTTCAGTTTCCAAGCTCTTGCAAACTTGTCCCCGTCAATTCTGATGACTATACCCTCTCTCGGAACTTTATTCTTACACAATGGTTCATCTTCCTCCATTCCAAAATGCTCCTTATCGTTCTTCATCCTTTCAAGGACATTCTCATGCCAATGCTGTTTTGTGTCAATATCAGGATAAAGGTCTCCAAACCTTCCATGGTAGAGGACGACAAGAAACTGTACATATTTCTTTAGTCTAGGATGTCTGTCAACAAGATTGTGAGTCCATTTATCCACATCAAGAACATCCCATTCTTTCTTTCCGCCTTCTGCCAAGTCTGTCGTAATCCTGTATGGCATGAACTTCCATTTGCCTTTCTTGCAACCATAATCATGATTCTTCTGTATGAAACGCTCTGTTCCATCTTCATAGCCAATGATCTCGCCATAAACGGTCATGCCTTTCGGAATGTATTTGCCGAATACATTATTGCAACATGTCCATACATCTTTATCATAGAAACCTCTTGTTGAAGCCTCAGGATTGACATCTTCATTCTTTATAACTCTTCGGGATGAATAGATGTTCTCATATACGGTATCCCTCACGGCTATTCCGAAAAATTTCATAATTTTTTCCCATATGGTAAGCTCTAACCTTTTACACTTTACATTACTCAATATTGCAGATGTTCCATCAAACTTAAGTGTAATGGTAACATTGTCATCAGGAGAAAGCTTATCCATCTCTGACTGAAGCCCGACTGTCTCATAGTGGAAACAAAATTCCCCGGGAATAATACTCTTAAACGCCCTGAGTTTCTTCATGGTCCGTCTCCATCGTGATTGTCCTGACGGTCCGTTTGATTTTTCCCTGTTTCCAAGTACGGGAACGAATTTTTCACAGATCTTTTCTCCATTGACGGTATCAAAACTTGTCCCGACATAATCTTCCCAATTAAGGTCTTTCAATGATTCATCAAACTTAACCAATGTGTCAGTGTGGGCAATAAAACCTTCAGAATATTTTCCTTTAAGTTTCAGTATCCTTACTCTGCCATATTTGTTGAAGAAACCGCACATTGATTTAGCCTTGTTCAGGCATTCAAGTTTTCCTTCCGTGTCATCATCAGGTAGGGCCTCACTTTCCACCAATATCTTTTTAACTTCATCTACATTACTGTTCTTTTCAAACTGACCGATTTCATAAAGATTGTTTGCTGAAAGATATTTCTCACAAATGGCTGTCTCTACAGGAAAATATACAACAATATCTCCTTCTTTCATCTCTTTTGAGACGATCATTGTAAATCCATTAACTGTAGTGGAAACAATTCTATCTGCGCCCTCTATCGGATGCGTCTCTCCAATTCTACATATTGTAGCCAAATAATTGCTGTTTGCACTTTCTGATTTTGTAAAAATTGTGTTTTCCATAAAATTAAAATTTTCAAATAAAATAATAAAAATCTCCCTTGTCGGTTTCCACAAACCTACGAAAATTAAATTTAAATTTCGCCAACATTTCTCAACTGTCTGTCGGCTTATTTCTTATTCTCATTGTTCCTGAAATATTCAAAAAAGTCAGAAACTGTACATTTTGTAAGGTCATCAGCATCATGTGTCTGCCATGTATTCCTAACAAATGCAGCCTCTTCTCCGTTAGGCAAAATCTTGCTCATATGCTCATTCTCTTTATAAATGAAACGTCCATAACGTTTGCCTTGCTCATATGCCGTTTCCCACTCAATGCCTGTCTCAGCCTTTAATAGTTCAACCTGTTTTTCCGCACTAAGCCCCATCAGTTTTTTGTGCGGCAAGTATGCCTGTGCTGCCTGTTGTCTTGAATTTCGGACACAATCAATCTGTCTGTATAAAAACCACGCATAGGCATCGTTTTCATTTGGAACTACCCATGCCTTGCAGTCGAAATCATACAGCGGCGCATTATTCACGATTTTTCCGAAATCAATTTCCTTCCTACCTTCACCATCACTTGTAATTCCATAATGGAGTGCCCATGTTTGTGCATTGATATCATTCGGCAACGTCACGCCTTTACATTTAAAATTAAACATTGACATCTCTTGCATAAACTTTCCGTAATTGTCTTTCCTGCTTCTGTCAGCTTCGGCTACTTTTTCCCTAATGATATTTCCAATCATCAATTTAGTGAAATATGCTGATGCCATGCCTGCCGCGATAGATTGAATTTTACAAAGCCTATAACCAAAATAGGAATCGGTCATCGGCGTATCATAGTCGGTAATAAGAATGCTAATTTCATCTGACTGCACATAGGCAATTTTAGCCCCTTGAATCGACTCGCATAAATATTGTGCTGTCTTATTCATTGTATCAATAAAAACCTCGTCAAAAGGGCGTTTAAAGGCATTTTTGACCTTCTTACTGAAACTGTGCCCATCAAGCATTATGATAAGATTAGAATTAGGTAAAACCTTATAATCAGTAAGGCTTCTGTAATACTCGCACTTCTCTTTTAAATTTTCAAACTTCATAATTTTATTTATCTTGGCTCAAATATAATAAAAATTTTTCAAAACGCCAAATCTTGCCTACGCAGCCATTCGTCTTCAATTGCTCTACAAAGTGCTTTATTGTAGTTATTCCTTGTCTTTCAGATAAAGATGACAACAGCAATGATCTTTTTCCCTATAGTTCGAACATGGGCATTTCTTATCAATGCTGTCATTATTGCATGGACAATTACCGTCATTTCTGTTGATTCCTTTCAGAATTCCGTTGACGGCTTTCTCATTAGGATTCAAATGCCATCCTACTTTACAATTTTTTCTAATTTCTTCTATTGTCATTTTTCTAACTATTTATAATAAATCTACAAATTTTTTTATATGGCTAAACAAAAACCATCAAATAAAAAGGAAAAAAGTTTTTGGATGAAACTTTTAGCTGACGGAGAGACAAATACAATCTCAAGCAAGAGGTTGTGCATGTTGCTCTGCCTTATCATGTTGGTTGTCTTAGCCATTCTCTCTGCATTTGGTTATAATTGCATGGAAGCATTTGTCTATGTTTTTGCAAGCCTCGCAGGTGCACAATCAGGTTTTACGACGATTGAAAAATGTACCAAATCTATAAAACGGATAAACAAAGACGATAACGAAAATTCAGAGTACGAATAAATAAAAAGGCTGTAGGAAAAACTACAGCCTAAATTGTTTTTTAGATATTAATTTTCTTGGCATAATTCAACCAGAAATCTTCTTTAGCCAAATCCTGACTTATTGGATTATCAGGCTTAACCCCTGCTCTCATTCTATAGATGAATGCTGTGATTTCAGCAGCAGTCTTCATGGCTTCATCACCCCAAATTCTACGTGCCATTTCAATAACCTCTACACTATACCTGTTATAGTAATTAGGATGATTTACCTTTTCCTCTTCTCTTTTTCTCTCTTTCAATGCTTCCTCAATATGGTCATCAATATTTTCACATTCTTCCATTTTATCATATTCATCGTCAGATGTTTTCAACGTACAAGATTTTGATGCATAAAAACCCAATGGCTTTTTTGGTTCATCCTTATACTCTACATGAACATAATTAGCATTATTAATTTTTTCTTCCATATATTTCAAAATTGTTTTATATTTTATTTTTTAGCAATAGACCATTTCGCCAAAATAATTAACAGTGCCTATCAGCATTGCTTCCGTCTCGTCAGAATAATAAGGGTTTTGCCTTACCTCAAAAATCAACGCCCTTCCAAATATATCCTGTGGGTCCATTTCGCCTACAGCCGCATCAATAGCAGCCTTTTCGTTTGGGAACTCTTTTGTGTCTCCTCTATATCGCACCTCGTATTTTAAAAGTTCCCACAATTTGAATGGCATGTATACCTTACTCAAATCTTGTTCAATATCCGTTTCCATAATCATCCTCGTCGTCTTCTTTAAACCATTTATCCTCATTTATTGTAAAATCAGGACTTCCGTGCTCTCTCCAATACTTTTCAACAATATCCCTATTGCTTGTCGGTGCAAAATTCATGACATTAAAGGAAAACTGCTGATATCTATAATCAAATTTATAATAATTTTTAATATTTTCTATTATAGATTTAACCTTTTCGGCTTCTTCTTCACCAATTACATCAGCAAGTTTTGGCGTGCTTTCATATGTCTTCCGTATTTTTCCTTCAGCATCCTTTTTATAAGCCTCTTTTCTACCACCATTAAAAAGATCATTACATAGAAGTTCAACATTCTCTTCCCAATTTGAATCAAACCCATATATATTTGCATATATGCGCATGATTTCAATATAAACTTCTTCTGGCAGGTAATGCTGTTCATACGTGGGCTCCTTTTTGCGTTTTTCAGGAGTCTGTTTTTTCTCTTGCTCCTTAAGCTCATCTAATGTTATAGGCGGCTCCGAAAGACGATACATCTTGTCAAGACATTCATTTATACATCTCAACATATAATCGTCGGAGCGTAATAGCTTGTAATAAGTCTTATCATTAACCATAACAAATTAAAATATATTTTTGGCGAAAGGGATATTTTCTAAATTTAATCGCATTAGCAATATTGAACTATAAGTCAACATTGAATATAATTGGCTTTTCATGAGCCTAAACTGTTCCACACTAAGTGTATCTTCTTTCGTTGCAAGAAAAGCTCTCAATTTGTCAATTTTGGTGTTGAGCTCTTTGTATTCCTCTACCATTCTTTTCTGATATTCTTCCATTTTTTTCCTCTTTCTTTTAAATTTGTCATTTTTTTAGCCTCTCATGCCTGTAGCCTCTATATGCTCCTTAATATAATCTTTGAAGAGTTTGCCCTCGCTTATCTTTTTCATGTGGTTATAAACCTGTTCAAGACTTACCATATCATAATCAGCCAATTTTCCATCAAGCCCAATATCTACACGCAACTCTTTCGATTGATCATTATAGTCATCAAGGTTTCCGTGCGAATGCCCATGAAGCATTATAGAACCATAATTCCTTCTATCCCATGCAAGTATCGGATAATGGCAAAGGACAGCCACTACATCTTCTTGCAGGAACGGGAAACAACTCTGCTTGAATATCGGCTCTTTAATATCCGAACAGGATTCAAAATAATTTTCCAAACCTTTCAACGACTTGTCATGATTACCCCATATAAGGTGTTTTTTTCCTTTGAATTTTTCAAGAAGTTTGCGTGTTATGTCTGTGTTGATAAATGAAAAGTCGCCTAGCATGTAAACGATGTCGTTTTTTTGAACCTTACTATTCCATTTATCTATAATCCATTCATTCATTTGATCCAAGTTGGGATGATCAGGATCCAACCCCATCCTGTTAATTCTGTCGGTGTATTTACAAATGTTGCGATGACATAAATGCAAATCAGATGTAAACCATACGTTATAATCAACCATATTCTTTTTCTTTTCTGCAAATATACGAAAAAAAACCATAAGAACAAAATCTTATGGTTTTTAAAAAATAGAATAATTATTCTCTATTCCTAAAACAGATTTTTAATCTTGGCTAATTTTGTGATATAGTCCACGTTCTTACGGATTAATTCCTTCTTTTCGTTAGTCAGTGCCTCAATCTGTTGCTCAAGCTCTTTAATCTTTGCATCTTTGGCATCAATAGTTTCTTTTGGAGTTTCAGCCTTTTTTGATGTTTCAGCCGCTTTTGGCATTTCCTTTGTTTTGTCTTTGATTCCTGCCATATAGTCGATACGTGAATCAGTTTCTTTCTTTCCGTCTTTCCACTCTACACTACGTTCAAAAACAGGCTTTCCGTCTTTCCATTCCTTATAATGATAACTTGTTCTCTCTCCTTCCTTCGGCGTATCCTTTTCTCGTCTGCTAAAAGCATTAAAATTTGCAAGTTCTTCTGCTAAAGAAGCTGTCATGATTAAATCATCAAATAATCTACTAAACATGTCTTAATTTTTTTTAATTTCTTTGTTATTATTACAAATTATGTGCCAAATTATTTTATTTGCCATTTTTTTTTAATAATCTTGGCACAAATGTCATATCCTTTAATTTTTGTTATTTCAAAAATGTCCCCATTACTTACCGTCCCATCATCTTCAAACGCAACAACGATCAATTTATTTGAGTGAAATAAACTACCAAGATAAGAATCATTTTCCATAGTTTTTGTAATAATCTTTCCTTGTTGCCCAATAAGTTCATTTTCTATATCCTCCGTGTTTTCAGTAACTTTGCTCGTTTTTACTGCTTTATCCTTTTGCTTTGACATTATAAAAATAAATGACAGGAAACCTACAGCACATCCTAAGATACCTGATATTATCAGGGAGACCCATGAACGCCCAAAAAGTATGGAAAACCATGAAAAAGCACATGCGCCATGGATTATTGCTTCGCAATTAATCTGCCACATTTTCTCTTCAGTTCCGAAAATGTAATAAATAATAAGGCATAATGTGGCAAGCAATGCCACAATGTAAGAAATTGGCATAATATCTAAAGGACCTCCTCTCCTATATAATTTTCAGGTACATCCGCAACAATGTTTTTTACTTCTTGTCGACTGAATACCATTGGTTCATCCACATAAAGATCGATACAATTCCGGAAGCTAAGTTTCAAACGATAATCTACATACTCATTTCTCGGCTTAGGCGCAAGCCATTTTGCATGTTCTCTCAACCATTGAAAAAATGCACTTTCCTTTTCTTCACAATGAATTATACAATAAAAAAAATTATTGTCATACTTGCTAATAGGCAAAAATGTGTATTGTACATTTTTTAATACATTTACAACTGTTCTTTGTGACTTTATCGCCACCTGTTCGTTAAATTTAATTTCCATAAAATTTTAATTTTCAATTCACTGCAAATATATAAAAAATAAACGAGAAAACAAAGTTTTCTCGCTTATCTCTCTGTTGCTACTCTTTCCCTAACTGATTTTCGAGAATAAAGCCTCTTTTGATGAATTCTTCTTTCAGCTCATCGGCTATTACCTTAATGTCAGGATGCGGGGCCCCTGTCAGTCCGAGGCTTCTTAAGTTAAAGAAATGAATCCAATCACTCGCAAAACCTGTCATTACAATCTCCGTATTAAGATCACACGGCAAAACCGACCTCGCCTCCTGAGCTGTCCATTTATATGTTTCAGTCAGGTTCATATAAGCCTTTTCGCTCATCATGTTGGCAAGAAGCCACCAATCTCCTGCGGTAGCATCTTTATCAAGATATTTCTCCTTTTTAAACAAGGATTTTACCTTCTCCCAAAATGTCTTCGGCCTTAATATCTCTTCAATCCTCTTTTCCATTTCAGCCTGTCTTTCCTCAGAGTAATCAGTTTCCTTTATCCATGATGGTACCGAAATTTTAACATGTGAACCAAATTTGTTCTTGCTGTAATTGCAGAATCTTGTCGACTCCTGTGCAAATGAAAACACCCTATGTCTACATACACTCTGACTGCCTATCCTGTCCATTGTGAATTTCACAGAATATCTTCTCTCATGATATTCAGTCGGTTCGCATTGATACTGCAAATCATCCTGATATTTGTTTTCTACAATAACACGATAATTGGTTGTAATATATGCAATGCTATTTGAGATTATACATTTTGAATAATTATTATGGAGATAATGCCCCAATATCAAACCATTCTCAATCGGGAACTTTAGATAAATCGTGCCATGTTCCAACATTGCACAATTTCCGCAGATAGAAGTAACTCCATTATCTCCTTTTACTATAATAAGCCCAGTAGATACAGTTACGCAATAAACATCCTCTGTTTTTTTAGTTATTCTTACTTTAGAATCAGGATTTCTACTATCATTATTTATAGTATAATCAGTGTCAAGTATAAATATTTTATATGCAGGATTATGTTTAGGAGTTTCATGACATATACCTCTAAAAGAGGTAGTAAATCCTCCTATAGCAGCAACATTGTCAATCCACTGTATAATTGACCAACTGGTAGTGGTAAAAGTAATAGTTTTAGTATTAACCCCTATACTACCATCTGAATTTATTAGACCAAGGATAATTGACCTAATTGCTACAGGATTTTCTGCCATATACATATTAGGGATATACTTGCCATTATTATAAAATAGATTAGTAAATTTCGCTCCTATCTGAGGGCTACATACCTTATAGTAGTTACTCTTACCTTTTTCTAAAGTATAACCCAACTCATTACACAAACCCTGAAGATACTTTATTTTCCTATCTTTCTTCAAATGAAATACCAACTTATTTATAGTCTGAGGCTGATAGCAACCATCTCCCAACCAAAATCCTACTAACTCATAAAATGGATTAGTATATATTGGTATATTACAATGCTTAGGTACCTTAAACATTCTCTCCCCAAGTGTTTTCTTCCTTCCATTATTATCCTTGTATGGACTTCCACAAACAAAAGTTCCATATAAATTACTATTATAGAAATCATTTTTGCTTTCCCTAAATAATCCATACATTCTATGTCCATCAGTTACTTCAAGTCCTAATGAAGGATAATAATAGAAATTACCAGTATAAGAATGTTTAATAACCCTAATAGGCGTTTCAAATCCTATATAGTACCCACTATTGTTTACTACAGCTACTTTTTCCCCAGCATAAGCATTCCAAGAAATCCATCCCTTTTCTGTTAATACTTGAGAGTTTCCTGTATAACAATGCTTACTCTTAATCATCCTATCTACAAATCCCTCATAAGATTGTTCCGTAATCTTATCTCCCGACTTATAACACAATCTACCAATTTTTTCTATATACCTCTGATAGCCTACAGCATCTTTATTATCCTGTAAAATTATTTCAAAACTTGGTTTTATAAATTCTGCCATTTATTATATGTTAAAATTTTTATTTTCCTGTATGCCCAAATCCGCCTTCGCCTCGCTCGGTTTCATCAAGCTCAGCAACCTCATTCCATTCAATTTTCTCTATCTTATTAAGAACAGCCTGAGCGATTCTGTCACCAGGGTTTACCACAAAATTATTTTTACCGAAATTAGCCAAAATAACTCCTGTATTTCCTCTCCAATCAGCATCCAACGTCCCAGGAGAGTTTAAACAAAAAATGGAATTTTTTGCTGCCAATCCACTACGTGAACGCACCTGTATTTCATATCCCTCTGGTATTGCCATATATAAACCTGTAGGAATTACTTGTACTTCTCCCGGTTTTAGTACTATAGGCTCTGAAATATCAGCCTTTAAATCCATTCCTGCAGCTCCTGCTGTTTGATATTCAGGCAACCTGTGATTTGATTTGTTTACAACTTTTACTTCCATATGTTACTTAAAATTTTATGTTTTAAAAATACAAAAATATTTCTATTCATTGTTCTTGGTCTGTACCTTGTCTTTAAAAATAAAGCCCGACAAGAGCAAAAGTCCTGCAGCCTGTAAAATAGTAATCTTAGTCAGCCCAAATATCGTAGGCATTAGCCAATTCCATAAAAGTTGAAATGGCCATGACAACAATAATACAACAAATAGCAATGTCACTAAATAAACCATTACAATAATTAATGTATTAATAAATTTCTCCATTTTTTTTCCAAAATTTAAATGTTATATCTTCTTTTTCTAAATTACCTTTTTCTTTTTTAATCTTAAAGAGTCTTTGATTTGTTGTCTCTTTATTCAAGGGCCCAAATTCCTCAATGTACGGTCCTGCTTTGATATAGTCAAATGTTTCCCATAGACAATCTTCTATCTCTTCAATCAATCGTCCTGAATACAATGCTACTTTTAATCCTGCCTTTTTGACAGTTTCCGCAAGAGATATTAATGTTTTCTGATCCTTGCCTTCCCCAAGAAATAAAACGCAGGTAATGCCATTATTTTTTGAAATTAATTCTGACAATAATTCAGAACTAAGTTCTGTTCCTATGTCTTGCCTCAATTCGGCCGAATGGCAACCGATGCAATTGTTTTGACAGTTGCTGATATTGAATGATAGACAAATTTCATCAGGTATCTCAGCAAATGTTATCATTGATGTTGTGTATTTAATCATTTTTTAACGTTTCCCCACTTCATTATATATGCCTTATTCTCAAATGATTCTTCGCCATTGTGCATCATATATGCATTCATAGCTCTTTCTGCAAGGTAGCCTATGATTCTTGACTGCATTTCTACATTATAGTATGAATGCCTATCCCTAATATAATCCTCCTTATGAGATTCAACCCATTTTCTACAATCATCATTTTCGTAGAAACCTCTGCGGATACGTATTTCCTGCAGAATAGGGAAAATAAAATCACAATATTTAAGAAAATCCTCTTTTTTCATAATGAACATCGAGGAATTATAGCAATAGTCGGCCTTTTCCATTTTTTCCCATCCGTCCATATATTCAGGGAATAAATCCTGCATGATTTCTTTCAGCAAGTCAAAATCCTTGACATTATGCCATTCTTCATACCATGTCCTGTTATTGTATGTTTTTCCGAGCCAATTAAGCCTTACGGGGTCATTTAGAACAATCTTTTTTGTTTTAAAAATTTCATCAATGTCAGGTACGTTGTCAAGACAGACATAATAACGGCTATAATGATTCATACCTATATAATCCTTAAGAGGATAATTTTTCCAAAGCCAATAGAAGCCTGAATATTCATTGAACATCAAATTTTTATCACTGATGTTATCGCCGTCATAGTCCCTATATATTGCAAGGTCAGTATTAAACTCGCATGGTTCCGCATGGCTGTTTGTCAGTACTTTATAGACATGATTTTTCACCAACGGCACGAAAGGCTTGTGGCTATAGACAAAAATATCTACATTACTGTTTATCTTTTGATTGTTTAGGATATTCGATTTCATGTTCTTTTAAAAATTTTAATTTTTCGGGGGTACATTCATTGTACTTGAAAAATGTTGATATTGGGTAATAGTCAATGTTTTCTGACCTTTCATAATCAGCATAACTTCTGCCTAATTTATGTTTTACCCATTCTTCAATAGTCTTAGTATAAAAATGCTTAATGTATACTACCGATTTTTCAGGTTCGAAATTAAATGGTAGTGCATCTGTAGGTTCCCCGTTTGTTAGATAATAATTACAACCTACTACAACATGAGGGTTAGCTATAAATTTAATTTGTCCCGGCTTTGTATCTATTTTACGCAATATGGTTTTTGTGTGGCACTGCTCCTCAAATTTGTAGGTATTATAGATGGGAGGTAGTGGCTTTGTAAATCTTTCCAAAACAGGACGGACTTCATAATAAACTTGTCCATCATCACCATACAGCTCCCAATTCAACTTATATGCTTCAACTTCTGCAGGTACACTGTTCAGAAAATCTTTGATATTGGTAAATCCTGAATCTTTTCTGAAGGAGATAAACTCGTCAGTATCAATAAATGCACACCATTTATAATCCTCATTGTTTATAATACTATTATAGAATGGTTTTTGCATAGCCTCGCAACCTGCCAAATTGTAAATTACAAGATAGTCTTCATAATCCTTCAAATATGGATATTTGCTTAAACCCTCATCGTCATTAATTGCAAGAAAGATTTTATCAAAACCAATGCCAAGGTGATAATCCAACCATTCTTTCAAATAGTCGGTCTCATCCTTGACAATGATTGCTGCACAAATTTTGTCCTTGTCTAACATGTTGCTGTTCGGTGTTTTAATGATACCAATTCATTTGCCTGCCTCATAATGGTTGACAATGTTGTTGAATAATAAATTGCATAGTCATCAACGACAGTATCCTTATCTATACTCTTCATGGCTTCAAACTCGTCTACCGTAAAGTGGATTCCTATCTCTGATGCTATAAAAGTAGATCTTTCTCCACAACGCAAAGCTCCTCTCTGCTGTGTGTACTTATAAATCGTACCGTTTTTCTTCTGCCATGCCTCGGAATCCTCAAACATATTAACCTTTGCAATGTGTTGAAGAAGTCCAACCTTAATGATGCTTTCCTGCTTTGCCTGCCTATCCTCAGGAAGCAAAGCGTTAATCCCAAGTGCAAAACGGATAACGTCAAAAATAGCCACTACCAAACTACCATTATAGGCAAGCCCACTCTTTTCCATGTTATAGAAAGTGGCATTCATAACCTTGTCATCACCACCGAGAGTCTCGACAAGTTTTGCTGCAGTATCCTCGCCAAGATACTTTTTCAATCTTTCCAAATACGCGGCGTAGTTTTTAATAATAATGTTCTGATCCATAATCTAAATTATTGTTTTATACCTTAAAAATACAAAAATTATTTCGATAGCATCTGTTCTAAATCAATAGTCTGTTCTTTTGAAATAGCTTTAGGAGTTATATAGCTATAGGTGAAGATGCCTTCCGTACTATTAGGATTGAAATCAAAGTCCTTATAAAATGTCACATTCGGTATTTTTGTTGTATCAATCTGAAATATTGTATATATTGGTTTCTTTTCTTTTTTACCAACTCTAACACCTTTTAAGGCTATTAAAGCATATTGGAGCATTCGTTCAATATTATATGTTGTAAAAAAGTGTACTCTGTCAGGATAGACGTAGCCTCTTTCATTTTTGTTTCGCGGATAGAATCCATTTTTCTTAATTTTTCTTGCACTATATTCATCTGTTATATGGTACAAATATCTTGGCAAATCGTTGACTGTTGTTTTGGGGAATTTTGGACGGAAAAAATATTGATGCCCTACATAATTTCCAACACGAAACTCCTGTTTTCCTCCGCTAAAATATCCACCTTTTTCCATGGTGTTTTTTATAACCTTTAGCAAATTTTCAGTTTCCTCTATTACAAAAATTATAACCTTGACTATTTCAGCAATTCCTGATTCTTTATCAACTAACGAACAATGAAACCTATTTTGTCCTAAACCTGTCTTTTCTATTACTTCATTTATAATAGGCTGAATAGGATATGTTTCAATCAGTCCCTCATTTATGTCTTCAGTGTTTTTGTTGTATAGTGGGAATTCGTCTCCGCTCAGCAATAAAATATCCTTGCTCAATGACTTAGGAAAATATTTTTCTCTTATAGAGGAAATCTCCATAAGTTTTTTGATTCCTCCTCCGTCATATATTGAAAACGCAGGCTCAATTCCAAAGTCCTGAAATATTCGTGCGTCCTCCAAACTTTCTTTCAAATCTAAGATATCTTTCATTTTTTTAAAAATTAAATCTTTATTATTTTTTTCTGACTCTTATGTACAAATATCTTTTCTACCTTGCGTCTTGTACTGTCACTATTCATTCCATCCTGCATATTCTTACTCCAAATACAAACCCAATCCTTAGGTGCCGTATATTCTGATACGATTACCTTGTTTCCTTTTTTTACTTCACCCTCAGCCCATTTCCAAAATTTTTCATTATCAAAATCGTTTGCATATTTTCTTGTATTGGCATATGGAGGATCGCAATATATGAGCCCTTTTTCGTGTGGAAACTTTGGCAATACCTTGTCATATTCACTATTTGTGAAAACTGTCTGAAGGGCATTCATATGTTTGAATTTGTTTATCTGTGCCTGCATTCCATTATAGGCCTCAAGTATATGGTTTTCATTTTTCTTGGGGTTAAAGTTAGCATAACCTGCCCACCAACCGCCGCCATAGGAACACGCCATTCCTATATAGCCAATTAACGCGGCATATTTTTTCCTGAAAGCTTCATCTGTTCTATACGATTCCCTTATTTCATTATACTGCTCTTTTGTAAGTTTCTTACAAAAATCCCACATTTTCTTGGAAAATTTCCCTCTCTGTATGTTTTGCCACAGTGCTATTATGTAGCCGTTGATGTCATTGGCTATTTTATTTTCCCAATCAATTTCAGACACCACATTCATCCCGCCTGCAAACGGCTCAAAATAAAAGTCCCCAAGGTTTAGATTTTTTTCAATCAAAGCCTTGAGAACATTCACCATTCTTTTTTTACTTCCTTGATAACGCATAAATTTTCTTGTTTATGCAGCAAAGTTAATAAAATTATTTGAGACTTGCAAATGATAATTCATTATATTTTAGCAGGCTGTTGCCTCTTGTGTCACATAATTCATTAAGATGGAACCTGAAAGAATTATTTTTCTTATTCTGTAGAAATTTCAGCCTACCTGTCAAATGATATTCGGTCTTATCATATATCATATATTCAATAAGTCGTTTATCTTCACTCCTTTCGGCCATATCCAAATAATTGTCAAGTTTTACTTGCTTCATATAGAAATTAGCCCTATCTGTTTTTAGGGAAAAATTTCTATTGCCAATAAACGTACTGATTGGCTTTATTTGGATAAAGTTAGTGATTTTGCCCTCATTATCAACAACAGTAATATCTACACCCATCTCTGCGTCAAAATCGTCTTCTTCCTGATGTACTTGATAATTGTTTGTTTCTGTTATTATTTTGCAAACTTCCCTTTCAACTTCTTGTCCATCAAATGTTTCAATTATGCAATGATTTATGATATCATCAAAACACATTTCAAATGTAATGTCAGGAACTTTAATTGTTTTACAATAGTCTTCCGCTATGGCCTTTAGCTCTTCTAATGTACGTCCTTTATAATAATCACCTTTCAGCGTCGTATAATTGAATTTTGACTCTTTACCTGATTCGAGATATTGATTTAGGAAATCCTGATAATCTGTCGGCCGAAATCTATGGCAAAGATAACTGCAACAGCCTAATTTTGCCCTGTTAACATAACGTTTTGTTATATCATTATACAAATTATTGAAAATTTTTTTATTTTTTTCATAGTGTTCTTTACTCTTTAATTGATAATCCATACTGTATGTATTTTGAATAATTTATTTCAAAGGCCATTTTTTGCCCTCCAATTCCCCATTTTTATCCTGCTCCTCGCACATCTCTAACCATTTAAATAACGAATTCTTTTCAAACAATTTTTTATCTTTTTGAAACACATAAAATGTAGAAGTATATTTACGGGCATGTTGCTGTTTCTTAATTTTACTTGCTGATATCAGACGGCTTTTGGATTGCAGTATAAATTCATCCTTAACATAAAAGCCAATCTTCTGCGCAGCAAGAAATGAAAAATAACTTGCCCATACCTGTCTCCCTCCTGAAACGGTGGACTGCATTTTCCAAACAACAATTCCATTTTCCTTCACTACCCTATAGCATTCCTTAATAAACCAATAAATGGTTTCTATCAATTCTTCAGCAGGATAGAAACTACTAAAGCGGTTTGATATTAGGTTAGCGCCTTTTTTTCCTTCACGAACACTTTTACATGCTTTTGGACTTATGACAAATGGTAAATCAACCACAATACTACCAATACTATTATCTTCAAGCGGTAATCTTCCAAAAGGTTCGATCTTTTTAATTTTTTCCTCCTTAGGAAACACATCAAATAAAATCTTAGGCTCGGGAATTACATATTTATTGCCCTTTACCTTTTGGTAAAATTTTAATTCCGATGCTGTCATATCGCAATCAAACGGTTCATCATTATTATACAAATGCATAATGTTATGAAGAATCTCCGATTGATCAAATGAGATATTTCTGATAATATTAGAGTTATCCAATTTTTTGCATTCGGAATCGTTCTCATCAACTTCAACAGAATCTTCTTCGTCCATAGTTAGCATTGCAATATCTGTTTCATTGAAAAGATAGGCATCATCGTTGATAAATTTTAAACTATAAGCCATTCCTTAAATTTTTGTTAAAAATACTGAAAAAATTAATATTTCGAAGGTTTCAAAGGCTCTCCTATAGGATTATCTTCGCATACTGATTGCATTTTTTTAAAACCAATAACTTTCTTCTTTGTTGAAGTCTCGTTTACTAAGGTATCATTATTCTCGGCCATTTTCTTTACACGGGCAAATGATTCCTCTTCCGTATGTCCAAAGACAAAATAAAGTAATATTAATTCGTTGATATGGTCAATGCTAAATCCTTCAGTTTTCTTGACCCATTCGTCGAGATTAATTTTCTTGATATCCTCAGGAAGGACTGTTTTTTCAATAAACATTCTACGGCTTTCGCTGTTAGGCAAAGGAAACTCCATAACCAAGTCGAATCTTGAAGGTCTGTTCTTATAACGTCCTGCAATTTTTTCGATATAATTGGTTGTTGCGATAGTTACCACATTACTTAATGTTTGAGAACCGTCAAGAATGTTCAGCAGCAAAGAATTTACAGGATTGCCATATGTATTGTCCTCATCTGTGAAAGCATCCAAATCTTCAATGATGGTAATGATTTTCCTCTCAGGCTCAACATCACGTATTGCCCTAAGCGCGTCTGGGTACAATTGCAAATGATCCATATTTGATATTGTCAGTACAATGCCATTATATTTTTCGATCAAATCCTTACACATTAATTTTATAAGGGATGTCTTTCCTGTACCGGGTGCTGAATAGATAAGGTAATTCCTTCTATACACTCTACCATATTTCTTATATGTTTTTTCTAAAGACCAAAATTTCTGAATATCATTCAAAATTACATTCGTCGATTCATTTGGCAAAGGAAATAGTTTATTTGTTTCAACACGAGCCTTCAGAAAATAAAGCCCTATGGAAGGAGACTGATAGAAATTATAATAACCTGCATCTAATGTTTCAAATGTTTCTCCTACACAAGTAATGCAACCTTCACGGTTTGACCAACTAAATTTTTCTTTTTTTTGTTCCATTTTTAAATTGTTTTCGCCAAATATACATCTTTTTTTATAAAAGGCGAAATTTCCTCGTTTTCAACAAAATCCTACACCTTAGGTACTTAAAACCAGGGATCGATCAATATAAAATTAAAATTAATTATTTTAAAATTTTATTTTCAATTATATGGTTTTCAGGATCTTAGTGTATAGCAAAAAAGCCACCACCTTGAAATATTTTTTAGTTTCAAAAATAAAATGTATCTTTGCAAAAATTCAATTTAATTATGGGAAAATACGTTAGAGATCTTGACACTGATTTGGAAAAGAAGGTCAAGGACATGGCTATCAGCCGTGGTTTGAAAGCACAGGGCATTTCAGTAGAAGCCGTAAGAATTAAAAAATGTAAAACCTATGGAGAAGTATTGAAGGGTAATGACCTTGTAACCCTTTTTACTAATGATCCGTTCCTTGTTTGCGTAGCATTGTACGAGGATCTTTTTGACAAGGTAGATCCGGAAACACAGGACTATTGGATTGAATCCCTCCTTAGCCAAATCTCTTATGATTCAGAAAAGGACAAAGTTGTTATTACCAAGCCTGAACTCTCAATCAATAGAGAAATGTATCATAAGTATAAGAATGTGGCTGTTCAGAAGGAAGAACTTGCAGTTCTTACTATTCAGCAGATTGCCGATGAGAAGAAGAAAGAGAAGGAAGAAGCTAAAGCTCGAAGGCTTGAAAAGAAGATGGCTAAGGCTAAAAATTTCTAAAATGGAAAAAGTTTATACCTTCACCGTAGGGGAATTAAACGAATACATACGGGAACATAGTGTTGAACTTTTGCGTAAAACGCCTGAAAAATTATTGGAAATTTTAGATCTCGAAATTCATAGGGAGCCTCTCAATGAAATGGCTAAAATGAATCTAAAAGATCCTATGAATTCCCCATTTCCTCCAAACAAGTTCAATATTATAATGTGGAGCAATGATCATAACCCTCCGCATTTTCACGTTAAGGGGCCTGAGGATTGGGAGGTGACTTTTAGCATTGAAACAGGTGAGCCATTAAAAGTTAAACATATTGGTAAAAGCTCTAAATATTATAAATATATGGTAGATAATGTGCCAATATGGTTAAATATGTTATCATATCCACGAAAAAAAAATACTAATAGAGAAATTTTAGAGGATGAATGGAATAGGCTCCATAAATAGAAAAAAACTTGTATCTTTACAAAGCAAGATTGAGAATCAAAAAAAATAGGCGCCCCGCATTAAGGGAAAAGAATTAATGCTAAGTTGTGATACAAACCGAGTTTATGTTGATAGGAACTCGTCAGTGATCTATCATCGTTTGGAATACTGAAATAATATATTCCTTAGAGAGTTGCCGAGCTTGGCTTGACGTAAACGAGCGAAAGTAGGTGAAGCATATCTATATAGCCTAAATATGGGTATGCGTTTATTGAGGAATGGTGTAATGGTAGCACAGGAGATTTTTTAAAGAGTGATTCACTGAAACGAATCTTGGCTATGAAAAGGTAACATAAGGTAGTTCGATTCTATCCATAGCCACGGTTCTCCTAGACAGAGTTCGAATCTCTGTTCCTCAACAAACAAAAGAAAATATGTCTCTATGGTTAGATGTACATCTATAGAGATAGGCAGGCATCAGGTTAAATTCCTGTGTAAGTGGGAAATTTAAGACGGTTTAAAATATAAATTTTTGGCGCAACCTGTCATATTTTCTTTTTTATTATTTTTTAGAATTTATGTTTAAGTTATACAAGACATATAATAAAGCAAAGAATATTTTTGTAAAGCCGCAACTTAAATTGGAGTTTGGTAGATGGCGTAATACGTCAGGGCTTCCTGTATGGCGTAGAGGCCCAATGCTTTATTTATATAGACTATTTAGGTTAGGCATTGCTTATATAGATACAAGTGATTCCACGTGGTTTTCTACTAAATATAAATGGACGGAAACCTTCAAAAAGAAACATCCTATATTTTCCAAAATATTTAAACCAACATATCAGTTGCCTATTTGGTTAAGTTTTTATATTTTTGACTATGATGTAATTTGGAAGTGGAAATATGATGATATCAGATTTGAATTCCCACCACAATTTACCATAGTATTTTTTGGATTGGCTTTTACATTAATCCTTTACGCGCCTATTGATAAAGAGAAAGGTTATGCTGATGACGACAGTTATTGGGAGGGAATATTGAATTATATACACAATGGTAATAATTTGAAAAAAGCCATGAGCGAAACAGGATACTATAATTCCTGTAATAAAGAGAAAAAAAGTTGTAATTATTGGTGTATAAGGCCTTATTTTATAAAACCGCCATATCTTACCGATTATTACGCAGCGAAGTCGGAATTGAATGAGGAACTTTTCCGAGAAGATAAAGAAACAAATTTGCCAAATTAAAATTTAAGATAAAATGACACACAGAAAGCATGTAAAAAAGAACAAGCCTGTACCTTGTACGGATGCCAATCAGAGAGTTAGGGAACACTATGATTTCCTTGACAAGAAAAAAGCATATGCTCTAAAGTTAAGGGAAAAATACATGGAAGAATATAAAAAACACATGGCAGCTAAAGGTATTACAGCCTCAGAATTCACCGGAGCAGGTATGGTTTAGAAACAAAATAAGCTAACGCTTACAGACCTGTATGTTTATGGATTTTTGAGTCGTTGCAATGACATCTTGCTATTTTTTTTTTGATACTTATTTTTTGAGGAAGTTCACATGGCAAAACACGATATATCCTTATATAGCAAGTGCACATCCACAATTTATGCAGGTAAATCTCATTTCGGTTTCGAGATGAGATTTTTTTTAATTCATATATTTATAGAAAAAAATATGAACACTTGTGATCAAATAGAAAATTTAAATTTAAGATTTATCGATCATAGCAAACAAAATAGACAGCCTGAAACTATAATTTTATCAGAAGGACAGAAAAAAATTATTAATTTCTTGGACAGCAAACCATTTTCGGTTATTAGGCATACCCGTAGAGTTGGCGCTTCTATGGCATTGTTATTGTATATGTTGGCCAACGCCCTATACACCAATAATAAAAATAAACGATTCTGTTTTATAAGCAATAATCTGAATAGCAGCAAACACGCCTATGATCAAATGAAAGACATAATACAAAATTCTCTATCCGAAGAAGAAATAAGGGAACGATATACGTGTTGGCAACAAAAAATCGGCAAATTCGTAAATTCCTGGACTTTAGTAAGCATGAAAAAATAAGTTGGTAAAGATTTGTGAAGGATTTTCGAGAATAGATTTCCTTTCGAAGATGGAGTGTACTGGACGTACACGACTGATGAGAAAGGGAATATAGACCGAAAAGACGAGCAAAGATTACCAAGTTATTTTTTAAGGATTACTTAAGTGAAAGAATCCTAAGTTTAAGATGTATAATACAATAGACATACTTATTCGACTTAGGATTTTTATTATGATAAACTTTGCCAAATTCAATTCGCTCGTAGAGATAGCGCTGTATTTCGACACTTCGAAGAAATGCAAGGCAGCCATCGCCCAATCACGTTGGGCTGACGGTGATGTAGTCTGCCCATATTGTGGCGGGCATCACTGCTACACCCGCAGCGACGGCAGGTATATCTGCGGCAAGTGCCACAAGAGCTTTTCCGTCTTGGTGGGAACCATATTCGAGAACACCAAAATAAGCCTCGTCAAATGGTTCATGGCAATGTATCTTATCAGCAGCCACAAGAAAGGCGTATCGTCACACCAATTGTCCCGAGACCTGAACATCACACAGAAGACCGCATGGTTCATTCTCCATAAGGTGCGTACACTTTTTGCTCAGGATGATTCCGTCGCACTTGAAGGTGAGGTAGAATTAGATGAAATGTATCTCGGCGGCAGGGAGACCAACAAGCACGAGTCCAAGAAAACCGCAAATACACAAGGACGTTCCACCAAAACCAAGACTCCCATATTCGGCATGGTTGCCCGCAAGGGCTTTGCCCACGCCTTCGTGGTAAAGAATGTCAAGTCGGAGACACTTAAACCATACATTCAGCAGTTCTGCGCGGACAATGCTCACCTGTTCACCGATGAGCTGATATCATATTCCGGTCTTGGCAAGATGGGATACGCACATGATGTGATTGAGCATGGCAAGAAGCAGTTCTCCAATGGAAATGGTGTTACCACCAACAGCATTGAAGGCTTTTGGGGACACTTCAAGCGCATGGTGTTCGGCGCCTATCATTTTGTTTCCAAAGCATACCTTCAGAGATACGTGGACGAGGCTGTTTATCGCTACAATACGAGGTATTTGAAAGAAGCCGATAGGTTCTCATACATGTTCGATAAGACTATCGGCAAGGTTCAGTATAAGGATGCCAAGATTCAAGACGTGGTTTAGATGTATTTATTTCGTATATTTAAGGAAAACAAACTATTTATAAGTATGAAACATATAGGAGATATGCTTATCAGCGAGTCTATAAGTCCTGATAAGAATTATGCAAAAGTTGAGAATGGTGAGGTAGTCGTGGTTTTGAACGAATACACTAAGCGGCATGGCTATATGCCAATTAGTGAAGCAAAAGAGTTCGCCCATTCAATTCTTGATGCTATATATAAAAAAGAAGAAATGATTTTAGAAAATGGTAACAATCACAACAGATGCAATAAATGATGTTTTGAGATATTACCTGAATGTATCTAAGCAATATCCAAATACTTGGTCACGAGCTGATGTTTATTCTCAGACAGACAAAGTTATTGATGATATTCAAACTACCGCAGAATATATCACGACTCATGCCTTAGCCAAGCAGCAGACAATGAATCCCTTGTTGTCTCAATTGCAGGCTAACGGCATGGTTGAAGCGACAACACAGGATAAGAAGTGGAGTTTCACGTTGCGGCATGATGACGATGATGGTGTCTATTATGTAGATAATGCGGTCCGTGGGGCAAACATGAGTAATCGTGCCTATCGTAGAGGTACCGCAACGCCTAATGCTCCATTATCAATGGATGACAGAAATAACCAAAACAAGAAAATACTAAAAGAAGAGGATATCCGCCAAGCAATCAAGGAGGTCTTGCAAGAGCTTAATTTCTCACTTCTCATGGAAAAGCTATATAACCCAAAGACGGAGCCGATGATTGATTATGAACTCGGCGAATATGATGTCCTTGACGGCTCATTCCGTCGCCAAATCCTCGATGACCTCAAGGAGAAAGGCAAGGTCTTAGATATTCGGATGTACTCGAATATGCGGAAGGGTGGCAATGAAACGTATGCACTTTATTTCAGAGACGACAATAAAAAGTATTTCTTCACGAAGATACTTGACATAGAGGGTGAAAAGTATCTTCGTGTCAAGGCAATTCCATGGAAATCCGTTCCGCCTATTATTTGGAAAGATGCAAAGGCTTTTGCCATTGCCGTGGCAAAGGAGCGAGCTCGTCATTTGCGACAGGAAAATTAAGATCTCTGAATGCGGCATCGTTTATCGCTCTTGAATTGCAGTCTTTGCACACAGGCGTTATATAAGGGTTTCCTTCATTATCTTCCACATGAGCCCCCACTATATTACCCTTAGATTTATAACAACATGGGCATTCAAATGATGATGGCACCTCTTTTTCAGACTGTCCTTTCCACTTTTTCCAATAATCCATCCATGAATCATAGCCATATTCGGAAGCATTGCCAAATTTTTTGTTTGAGCCTTCCATATGGTGAACCATGATGGAATTAGGATACATAAGATGATGGGCTTTCTCAATCTTAGAGGCATTATCCAAGATACACATTTTACAGTACAATTAGTTCACTAAGTTAAAAAGAAAATCTCAGAGAAGTTCAAACTTTTCTGAGATTTTAGTGTTTTTATATGGGGTACAGTGGCGGCTCTATTGCCAACAGGTATATCGTTCCCAGAAATAAAACAGATATCGTCTGATCGATGTTCAATTACATTTCCCAACAACAATATTATATATTTTATGTTCCCTGAGAGGTTTCAAGCTCAAATGGAGTGTTTTGATGTTGTCATAGGCGATAATGCAGCTTTTTTCGATTTTAATATTGAACGCTATAAACAATTGTTGAATAACAATGGGCGCATGTGTCTTGTCTCAACACCGTATGGGCCACTTAATGATTTTGCTGCTTTATGGTTCAAAACCAATAAGGAAGAACGTTTATCAATAACATTTATGGACACTTTTTGGCAAGGTGCCAAGTTTGCCACGCATATGATGGAAAAATATTACGGTGACATTTCATCTTATGCAGGAGAAATATTCGGTTTTTTTATATAAGCCTGTAACTCTTCACTATTGAATTTTTCAAAAAGTTTTGTATATTTATAATGGATTTAACAAACGCGCAGGTGGTCTAACGGTCGGATGTTAGCTATCCAAGCTAAAGATGACGGTTCAATTCGGTCCCTGCTGCTCTAAAAAATCGTCGTGAGACGCAATAAAAAAGATCTTTTTTTGTTTATAGTTTAGAAAGATCTTTATTTTTTAACAAAGTACATTGATTAATTTTGAAAATAAAATTAATTTTTGTATCTTTGTAATGTTGAAAAAACAAAACATTTCAACAACTAAGTTCTTTGAAAGAAGAAATGGCGGGTTTCTCGTCAATAGAATAAACGGTGAATACATAAGCCGTAAAAGTAAGAACGTGTTTATCTACGTGTTCGAGCGGTGCTTTCAAAAAGCACTTCATAAGAAAACCATTTTTTCAAGCGTTGTCCCGAACATGATAGTAGGGTTAAATGAAGTAGCTTCGGGCAGAAGCGAAATGCAGCGCGATGGAGTTGACCACTCTATCTTGAGCCGAGAGGCTGACATGGAAGGATGCACACTTACCAAATATTGCCAAATAGATGGTGGTGGTGAAGAAATAATAGTTTTCCTATAGCCTAACCAATAGGCTGATTGGGGTGGTGCCCAATTCTGAAAAGATAGGAAAATAGTTAGAGTATAGTAAGTAGTTTTGGCAAATGAAAGCAGAATGGCGAATGCATCTAATTCACTCAAAAGGTGGGATGATGCTAAGTGCAACCTCGTCATTCAATCGGTCTTAGATAATTATAACTCATAAAATAATTATTGAAAGCAAAAGCGTTGCACACTTGTTGCAACAATGCAGTTATCCACCTGTAATATGGTGGCTACGAGAGTACAGCAGGGAAATCGTTAGAAATGAAACAAGTAATCAACTGCTAACAGACGGGAGTTTGTGTACCGTGCCAGCGGAGTAGGGACGAAAGGAGTAATTTATATAGCAACAAGTAGTAGTTGCGGAACTTATAATCCGTCTGCATCTTACCTATCTTTAGAAATAAAGATGTGTTAGAGGAACGAAAGTTCTACAAATGGTAAGCGTTTGAGCCAATAAAACTCAACTCAAACAGGTAATGCTGTTGCACGATGAACACATCAGGGTAGCGGGTTTTCTTCGGAAGATTCTGATGGCGCGAGCCACAGACAGCATCAAATTTTTAAATTAAATGTAACTTTTTGAAAGTTAGATATATTTATAAATAGAATATTGTAAAAAACAATTAATAAAAATGGCACAGTTTAAAAACACATACAGTAATAGTTTTAATACGAATACAACATCGTATTATCTCGATGTGCCTATGGAGGATGGTGAAAAATAAAAAATATAAGGCAATCCGCCACATCAAGTGGTTTCAACATATATCATCACCAACCTCCGAACTCTAAAGATTTTGGAGGTTTTTTTATTGAAATACACATGCCTTCGTAGTTCAATTGGTAGAACAGCTGATTTGTAATCAGCATGTTGTAGGTTCAAGTCCTATCGAAGGCTCAAAATATTGGCTTTATCGTATAAAGGTTATTACGGGTGACTGTTAATCATCTTATTTAAGTTCGAGTCTTAATAAAGCCGCAGGAAGCACTTGTAACTCAATTGGCAGAGTACTACACTTTTAATGTAGGAGTTATGGATCCGAGTTCCATCAGGTGCACTATAATATGGGTGCGTATTCCCTTAAAGACGGGGAGCAGACTGTAAATCTGCTGCTTTTTAGCAGGCGTGGAGCGTTACCACGAGCACCCACTAATAAAATCAAATATTTTTTTTAACTTTAGAAAAAAGTTGTATATTTGCAATATAGAAGGTTATGATTGATGACAAGAGAGAAATTAGGAAAATGATCAATAAGTTTATTCCTAATAAGCTAAATGAAAATTATGCTACGAAACGTACTAATAATGAATTAGACGAATATGTAACATATATTGAAAAGGATGACTCGGGATTATCTAAAGATATAATTGTTGATTGTGGAGAAAACTATAAATACTATAACCATCCATTATGCATATATGTAGTAGAAGATGACAATATGTCGGTATATCCTGTAACAGTTTCAGCAACACCGCAGGCACCATTTGGTAATAATGTACCTCCTGACATTACAGCTTTTGTTCAAAATTCAGTAAATATATTGAAAGGCGTGGCTGATGTAACTATTAGTGGAGGTGAATTCTTTGATTATCTTGACACTTATCAAGAAAGAAATAAAGGTTCAAAACTTGTGGGAGAAATGAGTAATCTATCTCCGCAAGACACAGGATTACCTGTTTGGGTTTATGTAGATGATACTAAAAGTTTTAATCGAAGCGGGCACAGTGGAAGTTATAGAATTAAATTTCAACAAGATAAAAGTTTAAAAGAATATCGTTTGTGGATGCCTTTGGCAATACCATCATTAGAAATAATGAATAATGGGAAACTGCCTCCTTGCAAGATTTCCCAAAAAGATATAAATTCAGTAATAGCATGGGCTAAAGGCAACACTAATCTGCTTCTTCAGTTAAAAGATCAGAAAATTAGTGGAAAGTTGTTTAAAAAACAAATGTTAAAACTGAATGATGTTAAGGTCCTATTAGATAGTGAGCTAAATAAGCCTACAGAAGATGAAAAAAAATAAATAGCTCAATAACGTAATCACTCCGCATAAGATTCCAACAGCGGGAGAAGGAACGGCTATTTTTTTTAGCTCGTTAACCAAGTTGTTAAAGGAGTTACGGATTCGTTATATTGCAATTAGTGTTTGGCGAATCTTGCAAGTTTTTCGCCATGGTTTCCTTGGACTTATTGTAAGTTAAATAAATCATGGCTTCAATGGAACGATAGCAGACATAGTTGTTGCGCCGGACTGAAAATTCGGAGAACTTGGGGCAGAACCAAGTCGTTCCACAAAGCAAGGAAGAATACTCAAGAGGCTGAAGAGGACGGTTTGCTAAACCGTTAGGTCGAATTATTGGCGTACAGGTTCGAATCCTGTTTCTTCCGCAAAATTAAATTTTGTATGTTTACAACAGAGAATTAATTTATGAAAGAAAATGATTTAGAAAAAGATCTTTTAAAAAATTTCGATGATCATAAAATGGAATTTTTGTGTATTCATGGAAATGAAGAACCTGAAGGTATATATGTCGGCCTTGTTAAGGATGCAGAGGATTACTATCATGTTGTATTTGACAATAACATGGAAGTCCGTTTTATATCAGTAGTAGGAAGATGTAATTATTATAAAAATTACTTTGACAAGCTTAAATATAGTGTCGTAAATTATCTTCTTAAGAATGATAAGGACGGTATTAT
>ERZ1026876.152-NODE-152-length-43643-cov-10.270763_pt1 | contig 43643 bp, 52 predicted proteins | sample MGYA00380168_ERZ1026876 | MGnify/ENA primary metagenome ERZ1026876 (study PRJEB33269, sample SAMEA4719804) | human gut metagenome | biome: human-associated habitat; feature: organic feature; material: feces | place: Cameroon | collected 2013-10 ... | reverse complement strand
GGATCACGCCGACGCCGTAGTGCCACGTCCCCGTGCACACCGCCAGCACCCGCTCGCCTGGCTCCCACTTGTGTCTCCTTTCCATACTGTGCAGCTCCTTTCTGATGCTTGCGGCCGGGCAGCGCCACAGCGGCGTGCTCGGCCATTTTGCGCAGAGCGGCGCGTGCTCGATCACGCGCCCCGTCGCCCCGCAACGGAAAAATTTCGCATCGCGCCCGGCGTCCTCCTCCCGGAGATACCGGCACGCGCGGCAGCCACACTCACCCCTCACGATGGATCCCCCTCACTCGGGATCCATCGTACCAGCAGCGCCGCCGCGCCCAGCAGACCGGCCCCGATCCACGCCGAGGCGCGCATCACGCACACTCCGAGGATCATGCAGGCCATCGCGGCCGTTGCCAGCACCAGCATCGCAACCTTGCGGTCCGCGTCCGCTCTGGCCTTCTTGGCCCTCTGCTCGGCCACGGCCGCCCGCAGCTCCGCCTCCCGGCATCTGCGGGCCTGCGCTCTGGCCTCCGCCTTGCGGTTCATCTCGTCGAGCCGGGCCTGCTCGATCTGCGCCGCGCTGCTCATCCAGTTCATTGCGCTTCCTCCTGCAGCCATTCGGCCGCCCGCCTTGTGCAGGCCTCGGCCATCGTATCGTCCGCTCCGTCGTTTCGGCAGTAGAGGCAGAGCCCCCGCTGGTTGTACTGGCAACTCCTGCACCACGCCGCGTCGACGAGCGCCGCCGCCATGGCCTCCGTGCTCTTCACGAGCCTCGCAAAATTCTTCATTTGACATTCCTCCTCTATTTGGAGAGGGCGGCAGGTATCGAGCCTGCCCTCCGCGGCTTGTGCTCTCGCCGCGGCCGTCCCTTGCGCGCCCTCAGGTCGGGCGGATCACGCGCCGCCCACCGCGCCCTCCGGCTTGAGCCGGAGGGACTGCAGCCGTTTGTAGTTGCGCTCCATCTTCTGGATATCGAGGCCCCACGCCTTGTATGCCGCCTCAGTGTTTACATGGGTGGCGTTCCAGCATGGGATGCCCATGGCATCCATCTCCTCCTTTGCGAGCGCCTTGAGCCGGTATACCGTCCCGGCCGACGTTTCAAATAGGTCCTTTATGTCCTTGTTACTCAGCTCCAGCCGCTCATAGTAGAGCCGCAGCGCCGCTTCGATATTCCGCACCTGCGGGACCCGCACTCGCCCGGTCCTCATAGCGTTCCGGCCTCGTTGGTCGTCCCGGCGTCCTGCCCGGTAACGATCTGCTTGGCCAGCTCCTCGAGCATTTTCTGCTGCGCGCTGAGCTGCTGCTCCTTGTCGGCCAGCTCGGCCTCCCAGTCCCTCAGGACCCCCGCCTGCTGATCCAGCTCGTCGTGCTTGCGCCCGATCTCCTCCCAGTGCCGCATCTGCATGTCGCGCGCGTTGCGCCACATGCGCTCCTGCGCCTCGGCCTGCCGCTGGAGCCTGCTGCGCTCCCGCGCTGCCAGGGCCTCCTGCAGCACCACCAGTGCCAGCCATGCGCCCAGTGCGCAAATCGTTGCGATCCTCATGTCATTGCCCTCCGTTCTTCCAGATTTGTCTTTTCGGCGCTCTGCACGCACCATCGGTAGCGGCGCTCAGTGAGCGCCTTGAATGTACCCATTCTGTTGCTTGAGTGCTCTGGTGCACCGCCGCACCCTCTTACTCATTCCGCTTATCCACGGCAACAATCATGCCGTAGATGCAGCCCTTGACGGCTGCCATCTCCGCCGCCGTCATCTGCCCGGCCAGCGTCAGCAGCTTGTCCGTCATCTGCTTCAGACTTTCGCTCATGCCCTCACCCCCTTACTCCTTGATGTACCCCATCGCGATCTTGGCCAGCCGCCGGAGCTGGCTCCGCGTGCGGCGCATGTGCTCGTCGGCCGTGACCAGCCGCGTCCATGCCTCCTTCTCGGCGGCGCTGTTGACCAGCTCCGGGATCAGGTTGCACCATTCGCATTCGGCGTCCTGCAGCTCTGCATGGCATCGTTCCGCCTCGTCCACCTTGTCCCGCACCCTGAGCATGGCCTCGCGGTCAATGCCCTCTGCCGGATGCTCGTTCTGGTCCGGCGTCTTCTCCGCGTCCTGCTCGGGCTTTTCGTCCTCCCGTTTTTCTGCTTCTCCCTTCAGCATCCCGGTGAGCAGCGCCAGGATCGCAACGCCGCCGCCCACGTCCTTGCCCCTCAGCTCCGCGCTGTAGGCATCGAGGATCGTCGACCGCAGCTTCCACCGCACGGCCTGGTCCTCTTTGCTTCCCGCCGGTTCCTCCGGCAGCATTCCCAGCATCAGCCGGTATTTCTCCGGCATCGCCGGGATCTCGATCTTCTTTTCGTTGTTCATTTCTTTACTCCTTTTTTCATTTTTCTTGCAATCCGCTCCCCCGCGTGGTATCCTTTCCGCGAAAGGAGGTGATTTTGTGCCTAACTTGTTGATTGTTTACTTCCATCCGGCGGCTCATCATGACCGGTCAGAGGTTGCAGCTCTGTTCCCGGAGGCGATCCATGTTGACGAGCACATCCCCGGCGCGTTTGAAATCGTGGTAATGCTCCCTTACAGCGAGGTTCGGCATCGTATCTATGAGGCATTCGGCCACGAAAGATACTACATTGCCCGCGTCGCTGTCGGAACCATCCACGGCAATTAGCCCCTCGCCTGTCCGTAAACCTTTCCCCGGCCCTTGTGCCGGGGCCTCCCCGGCCATCTCGGCCGCTTGACTGTTTTGCTCACCACGACCACCTGACCGCTCTTGTCACGGTAACAGTATCGGTGCACCCAGGTTTCCGGCATCCCTCTCGCCTCCTTTCTTCTTTGCGCTACGTTGTGGCACTATCGTGCCTCGCAGTGTCATCATATCATCCTGCTGTGCATTTGTCAATATGTTTTCGCTACATTGTGGCATATTTTTATTGACTATTTCCACAGTGTGTGCTATTCTGTCCCTGAGAGGAGGTGAACTCATGGCCGAACCAATCAATGAGCGTATTGCTCTTATTCTTAAAACCTCCGGCCTGACTCAGGCTGAATTCGGCGAGCGCATCCATATCAGCCGGTCCCTCGCCGGGTCTCTTTGCACCGGCGCAAGGCAGCCCTCGGATCGGACGATCCTCGACATTTGTCGAGTCTACGGCGTCTCGGAGCTCTGGCTGCGGGAGGGGCAGGGCGAGATGTACGTCCAGCGGACCCTCCGGCAGGAGATCCTCGACCTCGCGCGCAGCCTGTCGGAGGCCCCGCCGGGCGACCTTCGCCGGGACTTCCTGCTCGCCCTGGCCGACCTCCCGCCGGAGTTCTGGCCAAAGCTGGCCGACTTTATGACGGAGATCCTTGCCCGCCGCGCCGACGACCCCGGCAAATAGCGCAAAGCCCGCAGCACCCGCTGCGGGCTTTTGCTTTGCCCGATCCGATAGGGCATCTGTATGGGCCGGGCATGCCCCTCCCGGCTCCGCACCCGCGCCCCGCACCGGCCTGTAGGCACCATCGGTAGCGGCGCTCATTGAGCGCCCGGTACGCACCCATTCTGCAGCTTGAGTGCTCTGGTGCACCTCCGCACCCCCGGCCGCGCTGCCCGATGCTTCCGCAAATATAACAAAGCAGCCACCGGTCTGCTAACGGTGACTGCCCTGTTTTGCAAAAAGAAAGGAGATTTTTGCTTGTGCACTGAAAACGAAAGAAAGAAAGAAAGAATCGATAAACGCTTACTACCCTGCGCCCCTGCCTATATTATAGCGCATCGTTTTCATATTCTAAACGCGAATTGCGCCGCAGCGCCCGAAGAAACTGCAGCAAACTGTAAAGCTCCGCCTCCGTCAGGTGCGCCAGCTCCCCGATCACCTCTGCCAAAATGTCCATCTTGTTTCCTCCTTTTCCGTCGTAAGGGTTGCCCCTCCCCCCCCCGCATTCTAGCATTTTTGTGCATTTTACACTCTGCTATTTGTGCAATGTGCCGCTTGATATCCCCTGCCGCTTTATGGTATACTTATCATGAAATGGAGTGTTGCCTATGTCTTACCCTCTTGCCCCGCGCTCTTATTGCGGCGGCGCTGACCCTGCCGGAGTCGGCACATCCGAGCTTACGGAAATGTTTTTGCGGCTGAAACAGGACTATCCTTATCAGCCCTCCCCGGATGTTCGGAACCCTTATACCGGCGACCCGATCGACTCGGAAGCGCGATACGACGAATTCCTGCGGGAGCTTGCCTATCGGATGGTCTGCAGCCGCACACTTGCCCGTAACATCAGCCCAAATATGATCCGCGGTATGTACGAGGACGAGCTGCGCCGCGCTGCCGCTGCCCGGAAGGAGCTGATCGACCTTCGCGCCGAAAAGCAGGCGGACGAAAAGCAGCACGCATCAGATACGTCAGCTTTGCAGCAGCAGGTCGACGATGCAAAATTCCATGCCGAGGAGGAGCGCATCCGCGCCCGAAAGGCCGAGGCAAAGCTTGCATCGCTGCAGCGCGAAACGGACGAGCTCCGCGGCAAACTCCGCGCTGCCCCCTCGAAGCGCACCCGCATTGTGCACAGCATCGTCACGACCCTTTCCCTGATCCTGTCCGTCGTTCTCATCATCGTCCTCGCCACCGCCGAGCCGGATAGCTCCGTTTACCAGCGCGGCTTCGACTCCGGCCATTCCTCGGGCTATGTCGAGGGGAAAAACGATGAGGCTACCCCTGCATATAATCGCGGCTATGCCGCCGGGAAAGAGAGCGGATATATCAACGGCCGGAACAAGGGCTATTGGGAAGGCAAGCAGTACATGCAGCAATATATCGACGAGCTGCAGGAAGAACTGCGTGACTACCGTCTCGCTGAACGCGGCACCGAGACTGGTCGGATCATTGGCAAAGAATACCTTGCCCGCCAATCTGAACCGTCCAGCTCTCAGCCTACCTCCCCGACCTCTGCGTCCTACATTGCCAATATGTCTACCGGCAAATTCCACCGATCTACCTGCAGTTATCTGCCTGATGTAGGGAATCGTGCCTATTTCTACTCCGCCGAAGCGGCCCGCGCCGCCGGTTATTCGCCGTGCGGGCATTGCAATCCCTGACGCACACACATCTCCAGCACGTCCAGCACCTCCCGCCGCCCCTCCGGCGGCAGCCGCAGAAACTCCCGCACGATCTTCTCCTCCGAGGCTGGCCGTCCCCCACAGGCGGCCAGCCTCAACTCATCTCTGGCTCGCTCCACGCGCTTCCTCCCGTCCGGCCGCATCCGCCGGTACTCCCGCATAAACCGGTACTTGATCCATTGCTCCATCCGGCGCACCCCCTTTGCACCCGCATCGTACCACGCCCCGCCGCGGGAAACCATGGCCGAAACCGGGAACTGCACCCGCTTTTTGCAAAAATCCGCACCCAAAACTGCAATCGTCAGGAGGCGACACCATATGTCCCAGATCTGCGACCGGCTCAATGCTGTCAAGCAAAAGTCCGGCCTCACCCTCACCGCGTGGGCGGAGCGCTCCGGCGTCCCCGTCAGCACGATCTCCCGCATCCTCTCCGGCTGCACCGAAAACCCCGGCCTGCAGACAGTCGTCGACCTCGTCGCCGCTGCTGAGGTCCCGCTGTCCGACGTCCTCCCCGACCTGCTCCCGCCGCCCGAAGACGCACCCGCTGCGCAGCCCAGCGATGCCCTCCTCGCCGAAAAGGACGCCCGCATCGCCGCACTCGAGCGCCTCGCCCGTTACCGCTCCCACATCTGCTACGCCCTCGGCATTATCTGCCTTGTTCTGGTCGCCGTCCTTGCCTTTTTACTGGCCTTCGACCTGTGCGACCCCCACGTCGGCTGGTTCCGCAGTTGATGCCCCAAGGAGAGTCTGCTATGCCGATCACAAAAATACAAAAAAAGCGCGACGGCCTGCAGGGCTATCGCGTCCGCGTCAATTATACCGATCCCGACACCGGAGCCTACCGCCGGATCGAGCGCATCGTCTACGGCAAGGCCGAGGCCGCCGAGACGGAACGCCAGCTCAGCGCCGAGGCCAAATCCCCCGCCCCCACCGCCGACGACCGCCTCACCGTCGCCGAGTTTGCCCAGCAGTATCTCAAATACAAATCGAACGAAGTGCGTGCATCCTCGCTCGCCACGCATGAGGCCCGCCTGCGCACGCACGCTATCCCATTTTTCGGCCCGCTGCGTATGCGCGCCGTCACCCCACGGCACGTTGCCGATTGGGTCTCGTCCCTGCACAGTAAGGGCCTCGCCCCCAATACCATCTCCGAGGTCTACGCAATTACAAAATCCATGTTCGCGCGCGCCGTCGAACTCCGCATCATCCCAACATCTCCCTTCGGGCGGCTCCGCTGCCGACGCAAGGCCATGCCAGACGCCCCGCAGCACGATTTCCAATTCTATACCGCAGAGCAATTTCAGCGTTTTTACACATCGGCAGCCGCCGCCGTTTCCATTGCAAAAAATCCCATCCAAGAGCGGCAATACATGATGTTTTTCGTCGTCGCATTTTATACCGGCATGCGGCCCGGCGAAGTCCTCGCCCTTCACTGGACGGATATCGACTTCCCGGCCCGCCTGATCCGTATCCGCCGCACTTATTCCGATCGGTATGGGGAGGGGCCTGTCAAAACGGAGTCCTCTGTCCGCGATATTGGCGTCCCCGCCCCCCTTTTCGAGGAGCTGCAGGCGCACCTCCGTTTTCAGCGCGGCATGCCCGGTTTTTCTCCGGACTTCCTCGTCTGCGGCGGTCCTTCGCATCTCGTGGCGTATACTGTCCGCAGGCACAAGCTTGCCTATGCGAGCGGCGCAGGACTCCCGCAGATCCGCCTCCATGATTTCAGGCACTCTCACGCCTCCCTGCTCGTTAATAATGGCATCAATATCCAGGAGGTCGCGCGCCGCCTCGGCCACTCCAATGTCAAGGAGACTTGGGACACCTATTCCCACCTGTATCCTCGCGAGCAGGACCGCGCGATCACCGTTCTTGACACCGTCCAGCTCTCTCCTCTAACCACCCCGTGATTTTCGGTGTTTTTTCGGTGTTCTCCCTCTTATGCTCCATCTCCGAAAACGCCGGAACCCTTGTGTTTTCAATGGTTCCGGCGTTTTTATCCTCTCTTTTTTCGTTGATGCTCATCAACAACAACTTTCATTCATCTTTCTGTTTCTTTCTCTTTCTGCCTCTCAACACATCTCATTTTCTCTCTTTACATTGCTCAAACTCCAACTTTCTCTTACCTCGATTTTCAAATCTGCAAAACTATCGGTGCTCATTCGGTGCACAAAAGGCCCCGGCAGTCTCCTGCCGGGGCTGTTTTGGTGTCACTCCACGATGCACTCGTAGTACACGCGCGCCTTGTCCGGCACGGCGTCCTTGTCCTCGAGCCACGCCTTGGCGAGGTCGAGGTAGAGGTCCGTCCCGGTGCAGCCGTGGTCCATGAGTACCTCGCAAAAATCGCTGTACACCGCATTCATCGCGCACCAGAATTCGATCGGATCGCAGTCGATTCCGCGCTCGTGCATCATCTTGAGCACGTGGTCCGGTGCCCACTTCGCGCCGACCGTGCCGTCGGCGTTTTTCATACCGCCGACCCACTTCTCGGCTTCCTCCCACGACAGACGGTCGTCATCGTCCTGCTGCTGCTCGAATCCGATATGCCCCATCTCACGGCGCTCCGGCCCGCGGCTTCGGCCGCCGCCTCGCGGCTCGATGTCGTACCGGCGGCCCACCGGCTCGTCGCGGTATCGGCGATCATAGTCTCCGTCGCTGCGCGGCGCATAGCGGCCGTCATTGTAGCGCTCTCGTCCGCGCCCGTCGCGGAATCGGCCCTCCGGCCGGTCTCTGCGTTCCTCCTCGCCGCTCCCGCGGCGGTAGAACATCATTTTTGTCCTGGCGTCCATATCGTCCCTCCTTATGCCGTCGGCGCCGTGCCGTTGACGCTCGCCAGATTGCTGCTCGGCGCGCAGGCAGCGCGGCCCAGCAGCCGGAAGCTGCCGCCCGTCGCGGTGGTGTTGAGCACCGTGCTGTACTTTGTCCGCGTGCGGATCGCACAGGCGGTCAACTGTGCGCAGCCGCAGCTTGTCAGCGGATACTGCACTGTCCCGCTGCCGATCGTCACCACGACCGGAGCCGTGATGGTCGCCGTCGTCGGGATCGTCTGCGCCACGACGAGACAGTATTTCTCGCCGTCGTTGTAGCTCCCGGCCGGCAGGTTGATCGTCAGCACGCCGTCCGCAAACGTCACGGCCTGCGAGATCACAAGGCGGCGGCACAGCTTACACACGTTGTTGCATGCCATGGTATATCCTCCTTTGCTCAGGGGCGGCAGCTGCCGCCCCGATCTCTCATCCCGTCAGCAGCAGCCGTAGCCCTGCTGGCATCCTGCGCCGCAGTACGCAGCGTGCGGGTTCTGCACCAAATACGTCGGCTGCGGCGTCGAGTTGCCGGTCCGGCGGATCAGCTCTGCCGTGTTGGCGTCCATCGCGGCCTTGAGCACAGCGTTCTGCTCGCTCTGCGAGGCGGCCAGACGGAGCGTCTGGTTTTCCTGCTGCAGGGTCGAGATCTTGTCGTTGACCATAAAGTCCAGGATGCTGCGCGTGTTGGCGTTGGCGTTGTCGATCACGTCGCGAGTCGTGCTCTGGATGGTGTTTCGGATGTCACAGCTCTGCGTCGCGAGGTTGTAGTTGGTGTCTGCAAAGCCGCGCTCCATCAGGCGCTGCGTCTCGCAGCAGCACTGCTGCTGTCTCGCGCCGAGGTCGCAGATCTGGCTCTGCACCCCGTTAAAGCCCTGCATCATTCCCATCTGCGTGGCGTTAAAGCCCTGCTGCATCGCGATCTGCCCGTTGAGCATGCCGGTGTTCATCGCATAGAAGCCGTCACACAGGCCGTTCTGGAGCCCGCGGATGCCGCTCTGGATCTCTGCCGTCACAAAGCCGTCGTTGACCGCCTGCCGCGTGTCGATGCCGCTGAGATACGGCACCGCCATACCGGCCCCGTTGTTGCCGTTGTTGCCCCAGTTGTTTCCAAAAATCAGGGCAAACAGGATGATAACAATCCACCACGAGCCGCCGCACCCGAACATGTCGTTGTTGTTGCGGTTGCCGGAGTCAGCGCCCAGCGCATACCCCATGCCAAAATCATCTGCCATTGTTGTATCCTCCTCAGTATTTATGATCCCACGGGCCGCGCGCGCCCGGTGAGTCCTTGCTGCGCGGCTTTTGTCAGGTTCCGCAAACCGAGTGGATATGCTTACCGACGGAAAGGCAGCCCCAGCTGCTGTGCCATCTGCTCCACCGTCGTGCCGCGCTCCCGCGCGGCGTTGTCCGCCATCTGGAGGAGCTGGTTATAATTTTTGCCCGCCAGCATCTGCTGCATCTGCTGGAGCTGAGGCCCCGCGCCCATCTGCTGCAGGGCCCCCAGCGGGTTCCGGCCCCGCTGCGCCATCTGGATCATCATCATGAGCGGATTCATTCTGCCGGTTCCTCCTTCTTTTCTGCGGCAGTGAGCCGCTCGCTGATGCCGTTAAGCTGCGCCTGCATCTGCTGCAGCATCGTCAGCACCGGGTCTGTCGCGGCCTGTGTGCCGTCCTGCACGGGCTGCGGAGGCGGCGCTGGAATATACTCCCCGAAGCGCGCAGCGCCCGCCGCAGCGTCCCAGCGCTTTGTGTAGATGCGGTTGTTTTGGATGTCCGCAAACACCATCAGGCTGCCGGAAAAGTCCACCGGCGTTGAGCTTGCCTCCTCGCGGCTCGATACCATCCGGCACATCGGCCCCTGCGGCTGCAGCGGCTGCTGTCCGTACCCGCCGTATACCGGCGGCATCACCTGATTGTACCCGGTCTGATAGGGATATGCCATTGTCTCCGCCTCCTGTCTTTGATGGATATATCATACCGTCTCAGCCCCTGCGCTGTGCCCGCTTCCGGCGCGTCTGTGCCCGCAATGTGTGCAGCCTCCGCTCGATTCCCTGCATCCGGCGGGACACCGTGCTCCGCGTCATCCCCTGCCCGAATTTGTCCTCCATCTCAAACGCAATGTCGAGCTGCGCCACCTGATCGATCAGGCACCGCCGCGCGATGTAGCTGTCCTCCTCCCCGAGGTTCGCCGCGCGGATCAGTGCCTCTACCTCCTCGCGCCGCATCCCGGCCGTGCAGCTCCCCGCCTGCATTCTGCCCTTCGACATGTTTCCCCCTCCTGTGCATAAAAATGGGAGAGGGCTTTCGCCCTCCCCCGCTGTGCGGTATTTTGTTTTCAGTCAAACGCTCCTGCGGCGCTGTAAAACTCCGAACCGAAATAGCTGGAGAACGGGTTTTTCTTACCTTCCTTCCCGTTCGTGACCATCTGCCAGAGGTACGCCGCCTCCTGTACGCTGAGGCCCAGCGTCGCGATGTACTTCCCGGCCTCCTCCTGCGAGACGCCTCCGCTTCCGTCCGCGTCTGCGTTCTGCAGCACGTCCGTGTAGCGCCGCATCGGGATGCCGTATTTCAGGCCGGTCATGACGAGCTTTGCAGTCTTCTGCTTCTCGCTCTTATCGTAGCTCGCAAGGATTTTCGCCTTGGTCGCCTCGCTCGCGTTGGTCGCCGTGACGGCCGCCTTCTTGGCTACTCCGGACCCCGGCACGGCCAGCACATCATTCGCCTGCTCCCACGTCATTCCGGCTTTTTGCAGTGCCTCCGCTTCTGCCGCCTTGCTCTCCGAGGCCACGGTGTTGATGTAGGCGCTCTGCTCTGCCTTGTCGTTCCATCCCATGGACTCGATGAGATCCAGCGTTCGCTTGTTTTTCAGGCCGCTCTCCTCGTCGCCGTCCTCGTTGATGCTGTCCAGCTCGCTGTAGAGCGTGCGGAAAATGATATACTCGTCCAGCGGCACGCCGTCTTTCACGGCCTGCTGCCCGCCGAGGATCCATGTGTCCGGCACTTTCTTCGGCTCGATCTCGTATGCCGCCAGCGCGGAGGCATAGGACGTCAGCTTCTGGATGAGCGCGCCGCGCTCCTTCTCGGTTGCGCTCTGGTACTCATCGGACTGCATCAGGTCACCGACGCTCCCGTATACGATTCCGGTCCATGTCTTACGGTACTGCTTCTTCTGCGCATCCGTGAGCTGCAGCGTCTGCTCCGTGTCGTCTTCCATCCATTTCAGCTCGTCCGGTGCATCCGACGGGACGGCCCACGTCCATCCCTTTTCGTTCGCCAGCTCCAGCGCGCGGGCATTTTTCAGGCCCGTCCTGCTGGTACCGCTCGCGTCGTCGGAGTCCATCTCGCTGAGCATCGTGTGCCACTGGATGTAATCTGCGATCTTGACGCCCTCTCCGCTGAGCGTTCTGGCATCATCGATCCACCCGTCTGCCGTTTTCTCCGGTACGACCTTCTCGGCCGAAAGCCCGTTTGCATAGGTATACAGGTTGTTGAGCATTTTTGTCTTGGTCTTGTCGTCCGCCTCGTTGTAGAGGTCAGACTTCAGCAGCGACCCGATCGCTCCGGAGACGATCTTGCTCCACTCCTTCTTGTACGTCTGCTTCTGGCTGTAGTCAAGCTGTTCTGTCACTTCCTCGCCGTTGTCATCGGTGTACTTGATGGCGTTCGGCACGGCTGCCGGGAGCGCTCCGGTCCCGCCTGCAAGGTAGAGCCTTGTCAGTTCCCCCTTGTCCTCGTCGCTCATGTCCTCGGTGCGGTTGTCGAGCAGCACGCCGATGTCCGCCTTGATGTCCAGCACGGACGACTTGGAGAGCGCGTTCCGGTCGACCTCGTCCCAGATGTTGTCGTACTCTGCCATGAGCTCCGGCGCGACCCATCTCGGCAGGACCTGCACATACTTTTCGACGTTTTTGAGCGGCAGGCCCATGACCGTGGATGCCTCCAGCGCCAGATCCTTCAGCGCACCGGGCGCAAGCTCCCATTTGCCGTTTTTGAGGATCTTCGCCGCGCTGATCGCGCTCTCGGCCGTGTCGGTCAGCAGCTGCAGCGCGTTGACGTCAGGCCCGTACCACGTCTCATCAAAGGCGATGGACTCCACAAGACCCACAAGCTCCTCACCGGCGATGGAGATACCCGCGAGACCCTCCACCATGCCGAGCCCCAACTGTTTCATGACCTCGCCCCAGTTCAGGCCGTCCTCGTCCCACAGCTCATCTCTCCGCCGCAGCGCATTGATCATGACGCTGATGGAGGCGGACACAAACTGCGATGCGATCACAGCCGCGCCGGACCTTGCCAGCTGCTTCCGCGCTGCGATCATCGCTCTGCGGTTCTCAGCCGTCTTGTTCTGCAGGTAGGCCGCTCGCGCACTCTGGTACTTGCCTTGCCCCTCACGGAGCAGGTTGAAACTCTGGAAGGCATCCGCGCGGAACATCGTCATGAATCGGCTGATATTGTTCGGGTTCGCGCGGGCGACAGCCGCACGCTCCAGAATGCTCGAGTTGGACTGCGTGTCCAGCACGACCTTGTTAAACAGCGTCGCGACCTTCGTCCAGTAGGCATCCGTCCCGCTGTTGATCTCCTCGGACGTGCCCGGTGTCAGGCCTGTCGTGCGGCTCACGTTCCGTTCGCAGGCCAGCATCAGGCGGCGCGTGATAAAGCTGTCCATTGCCTGCGCCCAGTTGTAGCCGAGCGGGAGTTTGGTCACGAGCGCCTCGTTCGTAGTCAGGTCGTGCAGCTCCTGCGTCGCGTTGCCCTGATTGCGGTACCAGTAGACGGAGCTGTACTGCCCAAGCGTGTCCGTGCTGACCTTGCCCTTCATGCCCCGCAGCAGGCCCGCTGCAAGATCGCCGGGGCTGAGATACGCCATGGCCGTTGCATAACTGCCCCACTGCTTGAGCATCGAGCTCGGGTTAAACGAGATCACCGCGCTCGCATACTGCCCGCGCAGCCACCCGAAGAAACCGGAGAAGGCATCCATGTCCTTCCCGCTGCGCTGGAGGTCGCCGACGAGCTTCTCGATGTAGTTGATGGAGCTTTTGCCCCACTTCCCGGCGATCACATTCCGCACGCTTTCTGCACTCTGCGTGCGGATCGCGCCGCCGCCCTCCTTGCTGCGGTCTCTTCCGAGCAGCTTGTCCGTCTGCGACATCCGCACCTTCCCGGCGTTTTCGTAGTAGGTGCTGTTCATAACGGCGTTCAGGTCCCGGATCGGCAGCGCCAGACCGTAGTATTTGCTGACGGATTCCACGCTCCGCTGAAACGTCTGCGAGGCGTCCTGCAGCAATACAGGGTTCGCGCCCTTCCCGGTTCTCTGCTTCAAAAACCCGAGCCCGGTCAGCGAAATGTCGTTGCGCACCTGATCATTGTCCTGCACGGTAAACGCGCGGTCGGACTCGATCGGAAAATAGTTTTTGACCATGGCCTTCTCGTAGCCGTCCATGATCATGGATACCTCGTTGATCGCGTTTTTGGCCTGCCCGTCAAAATACTTGCTCAGGATCGCGGCAAACTGGATCTCCGGCGCCGTTGCGCCGCGCACGATATCCCGCACGGCCTGCGGCGTCAGCGTCACAACGTCTCCGCGCGCATATGCCTCCGAGATGTTGCCCTTCTTGTAGAGCGCACGGTTCGGCACGCGCATACCGCCCTCGGCAATGTGCCGCAGGTTGTCCTCGTTTTTGCTGTGCATGATCAGGGAGACGCGCATCATCGGGGTCATTGTCAGCTCATTGATCGCGCTCGCCGTCCCGTCCTTAATGACGGCCGCGCCGCGCGGCGTGTCGACTGTGATCCACTGCGCATCCTTTCCGGTCGCGCTTTCGACCCATTTCTTGTTTGCCTTGTCCGCGAGGAACCCGTTAAAGAGGCCCTGCGCCCGCATCTCATACAGGCGGCGTTTCTCCTCTCCGCGTTCCAGCCCGTGCAGCAGCTCGGCTGTCGCGCCGTCTTCCTTCCAGCCTCCCAGTTCCAGGAAAAAGCGCTTCGCGTCGGTCTGCATCAGGACAAAGTCTCTGGCCTTGCCTGCGTTGCTCCCCTTCGCGGCCTTTACTTCCTTGCGGACGTTCTCGGCCATTTCAGACACCGTCTCGCGGCGCACGGTCGCGAGCATCTGATTCTGATTTCGGATCTGCGTTGCTACGGCCGTGATGTCTTGCGCAAGCTGCCGCACCTTGTCCATGTCGTCCATGTTGTCGATGCGCTTCTTGTCCAGTCTGGCCAGCCGGTCCTCTACGTCCTTATCGCGGATAAAATTCTCGCCCATGGCTTCCATGGCCTGCCGGTAGCTCAGCGCAAGCTCCTGCAGATTCTCGATACCGTCCGGCGTGATGCTTCTTGCCACGAGATCGATGTTGCCGATGACCTTCTGGATCGCGGCCCGCTGCTCCGCAGATGATTTGTTCGCCATGCGGCTCAGCTGCTTTGCACTCTTGAGTAGCTTCTCGCGGGCGAGGCTCTCCATCTGCTGCTCCGTCCGGCTGCGCAGCCGGTTCTCGAAATACTGCTGCTGCGCCTGCAGGGACTTTGCCGACCGGGCCGCGAGCTTGACCTCGATGTTTGCCTTCTCACCAAACCGCTGCAGCTGGTCGTCCAGCACCTTCCCCAGCTCCTCGACCTTCTCGCGCATGCTCCAGCTGTAGTCATCTGCATTCTGCCGGATCATGTCGCCGATGGTCATCTGCTTCCCGTAGCCTTCCGACGCCAGATTCACGATGTCGCGCAGCTGCTGCTGTAGGCTGCGGGTCGTGTCAAACATCTGCCCGAATTCCTTCTGCAGCTCCGCTGTCCAGCTCTGGATGCTGCGGTATCCGTCCTTGTAGGTAAAATAGATGCCGCTGTCATACGCGCTTTCCTTGATGTCGGCCCACTCCTCGCCGAACGCGGTCCGTACCTCGTCTGGCACTTGGATCCACTTTTCGCGCAGCCGCTGGCTGATCTCGCTTTCCCGGTTGTCGAGCATCTCCCGCTCCGTTCCCAGCTCGATCAGCGTGTCGAGCATCTTGTTGCGCAGTTCGTTTGTGATGGGGCCTTTCTGCCCCTCCTGATAGGCCTGCTCAGCAAGTTCTCGGATCTGGATCGTCGCCTGTGTGCGGTTTGCCTCCGGGACGTTAAAGCTCTCGATCAGCGCGTTCGTCAGGTCTCTCGTGGCCTGACGGGGCTTCTCCTTCTGAATCGCCTCTTTGGCTGCCTGATCCTGCCGGCGCTTTTTCTCTTCGCGGGCGGCGGTCTTCTTCTCCTGCAGCTCGTTTTTGTAATCGAGGAGCTCCTGTCGGAGGCCCGTGATGCGCTCCTCGCTCTGCTCTGCCATCTCTCTGGTGAGCGTCCCACCCTGCTTCGCCTGCCGGAGCGCCGCCCGCTCAATGTCGATCTGCTTCTGCAGCTTGTCGGCCTTACGCTGGAGCTTCGCTTCCGGCGTCTTCCGGGCCTCTGCGCGGCGCTGCTTTTCTGCCTCTCGCTTTGCCGCTGCGCGCTTGTTCTGCTCGGTCTTGATCATCTGCAGCATGTCTCCGAGGCGCTGGTTGCGGCTCTCAGCGTATTTCTGCACGCCCTCTGTCACGGCCTCGGCCGCCTCGTTGACTCGCATACCCTCCGACTCTGCCGTCATGGCCTGCTTGACCCGCTCCGTCTGCTTTTTCAGGGTGGCGTCGCTCATCTTGCTGATGGACTGTGCCAGCTCACCCTTTCCCTTTTTCAGGTACTCCTGCAGCTCTGCTTCTGCCTGTGCCTTGAGCGCGTCGCTTCGCGTCGCAGCCTCGCCCCTCTGCACCTGCTTGTTCAGCTCACTGAGGTTTTTTTGCGTGTCTTCTTTCTGGCTCCCCCCTGCGTCCTGTTCTTCCTGCACGGAGAATTTCACACCCGGCAGTTCGTTTGCAACGCGGATCCTGTCCTCCTGCCCGGTGTACCGGATCACGCGCAGCCCCGCGTCCTCTGCCCTCGCCATCAGGTCCGCTGGGGCGCTCGCCGGAGCCAGCAGCGCGACTGCCTCATCAAAGCCAACCACGCGCTGCGGCTTGGCCTCGAAGTACGATACAGGGAACTCTTTGGCTTTCAAAAACAGATCTTGGATCTGCATTGCTGTTGCTCGATCAACGCTGTACCCCGCTTCGGCCATTCCTTCACGGATATTCTGCAGCCCTGCCCCGCCTTTTGCAGTCTCTGTCAGTGCGCTGATGACTCCTTGAGTGTGTACAAACCCGTTGTAGTCTATCGAGTCCGGTTGTATGCTGTCCGCCACTGCGACCATTTCATTGTAAAGGCCTTGCAGCATCTCGTGATATTCGTCTTCGTCCAGCGTTTGCAGGCGGCCCTCGTCGGCGTGGATTTCATTGATGTTGCGGTACTCCGGGGCCGCCGTCGCGAGTAATGTCCGCTCGCTGGCACTAAGAAAGTTCCCCCCGCGGTCGGCTGCTTGTGACATTGCTTTGACGATGTTTTCTGCACTCAACTCCCAGTGTGTGTCCTCAAAGCTTTTTCTGTCTCCTGCTTCGGTGTAACGGTCCTCGTTATTGTAGACACCTTTCTCCCTAAGCACATCCTGCAGCTTTCCTTTTACCCATACCGCGACTTTTTCTGCCGGTGCTTTACGCTCGAGTTCTTCTTCCATCGCGCTTCTTGATATCCGCGACCCATCCCCGTCCGTTTCCATTTCCCACGCGGCCTTGATAAAGTCCGCTGCCCGCAGCGCATTGAAAACCTTGTTTTCTGCGTACTCTTTGATCCGTTCCGCTTTCCGCTCTGGCTTTCGGTCGAGAATTTTGGCGAAGCGTTCGGCGTATTCCTCTCCGACAGCCTCCCGCACGCGCTCAAGCTCTTCTTGCGCGACGCTGCCCTCGTCGCCGATGTACATCCTCGCGCGGATATTTGCCAGCTCATCAATCCCGCCGATATTTTTTACAAACCGTTCCAGCGCGTCATTCCCTAGCAGGTCATATGTCTTCCGCACAAACTTTGCTTCGATGTCATCCCCGTTTTCTCGCAGGTACGCCGCCTTTACTTCGTCGTAATTTGCGATTTCCTCGGCTATTTGCTTTGTTGTTTTTGTTGTTTCCTCGCCAACTCCTGCTTTGTTCAGCGTGCTGCTCCCGCGGAAAACCCCGCCAGCGACCTGATTGGACAGGCTTTGGATCTCTCGCTCAAACGCCCGCTTCGCATCCGCATCCACGCGGTACTCCACGATCGCGTCGGAAGAGGTCGGCGTCCATGCGTCCGCACCGTACACGCGGTTCCGGCTGTCCGCCTCAGGGTCAATCGTCGACGCGGGGAACACGACGGAATAGTCTCCGAAGTTCGTGTGCCCCTGCTCGGCCTGAACGATAGCGATGGACGGCGACGGAAACGCTCCGATCTCCAGCGCCTTCTCCAGTTTCTCCTGCGTCAGGTTGTGCTCCGCAATCAGGTTTCCGGCGCGCTCCACCGGCTCAGAAAGCGAAAATCTCTGCTTTTCCCGCCCGTCCTGCGCATTCTGGTCTCCTGATACTGAGAAGCTTGTCTTCTTCTCTAAAGCTTTTCTGAACGCTGCTGCGATATCGCTCTCGACCGGTCCGCTTTCCGAAACTTTTTTATCGTATTCCCCGGATTCCCACTTGACATCTTCGAGAAAGTTTTGTATATTAGTCTGGAAGTCAGAGCTTCGCATGGCCACCGGGGAATTGGACCCCGGCCGCCCAGCATTTAAGCTCTGGCTTCTTTTTTTGTCCAGGTATAGCAGCCTGCCGTCTATTTGTGCGTCCTGCACATCTTGCGCCACACGCTCCCGTTCATATGCGGTTATGACTTTATTTACCTTTAGATTTTTCCCCTTCAGTCTACCTTGTGACTCAATTTCCTCTACGACCACCGCGTTTCCGCCGTTGATCTCTTGGTCTGTTACAAGCACCAATCGATTCAGCCGGCTTCCTTTTTCTCCCGGCTTGGAAACAAAAGCCGCAACAGGGTTTTCCGATTTTTCGAGGATTTCGAGCATTCCCTCTGCCCCGAGCCCGTGGTAATTTATGTTTTTGTCGTATCGGTTATCTACCTTTGCCTGCTCTTCGGTCACCATTGCGGCGTACGCTTTGCTCGCAGGCATTGTGACCTTTGCCGCATCGACACCGATCTCCCGTGTCAAAAAGTCTGATGTTTCCCCGATATAGATTTCGTCAGCTCCACGATACCTGTTTTCTGCCACGCGCTGAAGTTCGTCGAGCAGCCCATCTGCGATAGACAGCTTCCCGCTCCGCTCCTCCTGCGCATTCTGTGCCGTCTGGCCTCTTGCCCGGAGCGTCTCGATCTCCCCGCTGTTTTCCAGCGTTTTCTGCGCGGAGCGGATGCGCCGCTGCCCTCTGCGGATCCCCGCGTAGGCATCCGCAAAGACCTCCTCCATGTACCGGACCGCAAGCTCGTTCTCCTGCTCCTCCGTCATGTCCTCGGTAAATTCGCCGTAAATGCCGTCGTAGGCCTCTGCATAGTCAATCGCCATGCGCAGCATTTCCTCGCGGCCGTACTCCTGCATGAGCCGGTCGGCAAGGCGCTGCAGCAGCCCCGGCTGCGCCTCCACCGCGTCGTGGAAATCCTCGTGGCGGTAAATTCGCTCCATATCCCGGCGGCCGTCTACCTGCAGGAAGATCTGCGTCCTGCCGTTGTCGCCGGTCTGGCGCACGCCTTCCACGCGCACGGTCCGGTTCCCGGACTCGACCGTGAGCGCGCCGGAGACAAACGTGACGTCCTGTCCCTTTGCCGCCGCTTCCACGACGATGCGGTTCATTTTTTCGACGAGCGCCGCATCTTCCGCCCGCGCCGTGTCGATCTCGCTCGGAATGACGACGTGGATATTTTTCTCTGCTGTGCCGCCCTTTACTCCGATTTCCCTTGCGCTGACAGCCTCTCGACCGCCGCTAAGATCCGCTCGGCCGTTTTGCGTCTGCGTTCCTGCGCCTCCGGCGACTGGTCCTCCTGCGCCTTCTGCCACTGCTCCAGCTTGCTCTCCGGTACCCAGACCTGCATCCCGTTGCGCGCCGTCATCAAAAATTTCCGTTCTGCCATTGTTGTCAATCCCTTCTGTCGTGTTTTGAGCGGCCTGCTGCGCAGTGCTCGCCTCCGGCGCAGAGCGCACGATCTCCTGCAGCTGGATCTGGCGGTTCATGTAACTGCCGGGATCCGTCGCAGTTCCCTCCCGCACTTCTTCTTCGAGCTGCTGCATCACGCGCTGCGCCTGCTGCCCGAGCTCATAGGTGCTGTTCTCGCCGCGGTTCCATTCGGCGATCAGTCGGTCGGCCTCCTGCTCCGCTGCGGTCATGGCGGTCTCAACATTGTTGTTCTCCGCCTGCACCGTTTCGGCCCGCTGCGTCTGGCTCTGTCCCTGCTGCGCCGTGCTATTCTGCCCGGCCTGCCACTCCTTCAGGCTGATTTTATCGCCGTTCTCCGTGGACGTCAAGACCTCATCGACCGTCAGTTTGCCTTTTGCGATCCGGCCCATGGTCTTTTCATCCACGCCGAGGGCGCGGATGCCCTCGCGGAACTCCTTGTAGCTCATCGGGTCTCCGGCCTGCAGGCGGCTCTCGAGCACATCCGCAAATTCCGCAACGTCCGTCCCTTCTGCAAACACATTCTTCGCGGCGGACACCCATTCCAGCTGCGCCTCAAATGGCGTGAAGGCGATGTTCCGCTTCGCTTCGGCGAATGAGCCGCGGCTCTCCATCACGCCCGTCGTGATGAGCGTGGAGAGGGTCGTTTCGATGAACTCGTCCCACCCCGGCATTTCCGCTTCTTTGCCGGTGACGTAGTTGATAAACAGCGGCTCCAGATAGTTCTGCGTGTTTTCCTCGATAATCTCGTCAATCGAGCCGCCGATCAGGCTGCCCGCAAATCGGAAGGCCACGCGCGCATAGCCGCGGCCCAGCCCGGAGATCGCCTCCTGCACGAAGTCGCCGATGCCGCTGCCCATGCTGAACCGGCTGATACCGCCGATGAGATACTCCAGCCCAGCCTCGCTCGCGCCGACGAGCGTCGAATAGGTAGACGCCTGCGCCTTGGTCATGCCCTGCTGCATGGCCTCGGTGTAGGCGTTGCCCTTTGCCCCGGCAAACATACTGGCCACACCGGCAGCCTTGCCCGCCGCCTGTGCTGCCTCCGCGCTTAGTCCGACTGCGCCCCCGATTCCCTGCGTCGCCGCAGAGATCGCGACCATCGGCAGCATGTTTCCGATGCTGTTGGCTGCACTGTAGAGGATCCGCTCTCCGTGGCTCGCGCCCGCGTTGATGATGTTTTCGGCGTAGTCCTCACCATAGAGCGGCAGCTGCTCGTCTGTGAACAATTGTTCGATGCCGCGCCCAAAGCGCCGCACGCCCTGGCTGAGTGAGAACATCGTCCGCTCGAACGTGTTGTCGAGCCCGGCCGCCATTTCCGTGCCGCGCCGCAGCTCCAGCGTGTCGAACAGCATGTCGTAATACTGCTCCGCCGCCTTTTCGCCCTGCGTGTTGTACAGATAGACGAATGTTTTCCGTTCGTCATCCGTCATAAGCTCTGCTGCCGGGTCTTTTGTGACCTGCGAGCCGGACCCGGCAAAACCCGCATAGAGGACCGCTGCGCGCGATTCCGTCTCTTTGGCGGCGCGCAGCTTGGCCGCGTCTATCTTCGATTTCTCCGCGAAATCCGGCTTGCTGACGATGTCTCTCTCTGTCTTTTGGACTTGATACACCTTGGCGTATCCCAGCTCCCGCGCAAGCTCGAGCGCCTTGCTGCTCTCCTCCTGTGCGAGCTTGTCCCACTGGTCGGCGGATCGCGTCAGCGAGGAGCCAAACCGGGTAGCATCCTCGCGGTCCTTCCCGGTCGCAGCGGTACTGCTGGCCTCCTGCTGCGCATCTCCAGTCTCCCGCAGATGCAGTGCCTTCTGGCGGTATTCCTCCGCGCGCTCCCGCGTGGTGTCATACTCCCGCTGCACCTTGTCAACGCTGCGGCCGCTCAAAAACTTTGCCTGATACCTTCCGGCCTCCGCAAAATCCAGCGGGGCCGTCGTGTTGACCGCCACATGCCGCTCCGCTTTCCCGCGGGCATCCTTTCGCACTTGCTTATAGGCGCTCTTCACCGCCGTGCTGTTGATCTGGCCAGCCTTGGCTTTTGCCTTTTCAACTGTTTCCGCCCTGACCCGTGCAAGGTATTCTTTCCCGATCACCCGCCGCGTCTCTTCCCGCTGCGGGTATCCTCCCTGCGTCCCATTTTCGAGCCTTCTCAGGGCTGCACCTGGAACATACTGCCCGATCGTCTCGTTTGCCTTGTTTATGATATTGTCGATCTGTTGGTCGGCTCTCTCAACGATAATATCTGCCTGCCGCTTCTCGCCCTTCTTCTTCGCTTCTTCGGCCCTCTTCTGGCGGGCAAGATACTCTTTCCCGATAATTCTCGCCATATACTATCTCCTGTATCAGTGCTCGCCGAACTCCATCAGCAGCCTATTGTACTCCTCCGGTGTCAATTGATTGGCGTCATATGCTGCATCCATTACAGCGATCAGTGAATTCTTTGCCCGCTCGGCCTCTTCTTTGGTTTTTGCATATCGCAGAGTTCTCTGGATGTCAAGATAATACTTCCTTGCCGTCGTGCTCATTTGATTCAGGTCTTTCAGGTACGGCGTGTCCTCATCCACTCCGCCCGTCACGCCGCCCCCGCTTCCCGATCCGCTCCCGCCCCCGCTGCCGGAACTGTACGAGCCGCCGCCGGATCTTCCGCCGGAGCCGCCGCTGTACCCGCCGCTCTGCGCCTGCACGCTCGCGAGGATGCGCTTCGCGTCCTCACCGCTGATCCCGGCCTGTGCCAGCATCTCCGCGCTCGGCATCTGGCCCAGCTGCAGCATCGTCATGGCGAGGTTATAGGCGTTCTGGCGCTGCTGCTCGTTCTGGCTGTACTTGTCCAGCTCCTGCTGGTAGCGCCACTGCTCCCGCTGCCAGTCGGCGTCCTGCTGCGCCCGCATCTTCTGCCAGTTCTGATACGACTGGTCCGTCGTCGGCGTCCCCACGCCCACGCCAAGCACGCTGGATACCTGATCGTCCGCATATCCGAGCTGCTGCCAGCGGTTGAGCGCCTCGTTGATGCGCAGGCTGTAGTCGCTCTGCGCGGCGCTGCCCGCGTTCATCAGGGCCGAGAGGTAGTTGTACTGATCCTGCCGGGCCGTCTGCTTGGCGTTGTACCAGCGGTTGTATGCCTGCTGCTCCAGCTCCGGGACCTTGTCGGCCAGCTGCGCCTTGTAGTTGTCAGCCGCCTGACTGGCCGCCGCAATGGCCTGCGTGGAGGCAAGGCCGCCCGTCTGCTTGGCGTAGGCTCCCAGCGTGTCGCGCATCGTCCGGTCGCCCTCGCGCAGGTAGGTCTTGCGGTACTCCTGCATGGCCGTGTCGTTTTCGGGGTCCCACTTATAGGCCCCGCCGCTGTTCTCCTGCAGGCGCTTGATCGCGGCGTCCAGCTCCTCCTGATAGGGGTTCTTCCAGCCGGTGTTTGCTCCGGCCCCCTGCAGGTAATTTGCGTACTGGTTGGTCTTCGCCCACTGGTTCAGGCCCTCGCCCGCGATCTTTTCGTTTCGCATCTGCTCATAGATCGCGGCCTGTGCATAATTGCCCTTCGATGCCGCGTCATCCATCAGCTTTTTGTAGTCCGTGTCCTTGTTGTATCCGTACTGCATGGCCCCTCCTTACTGCATGCCCTGCTGCATACCCATCTGCTGCTGCATGGCCTGCTGCGACTGCATCGCCATCGCCTGTGCCTGCTGCTGCATGGCCTGCTGCGACTGCATCGCCATCGCCTGTGCCTGCTGCTGTGCAGCCTGCTCCTCCAGCAGCTTTTTGATCGTCCCCGCGCCGGGGTAATTCTGCATTTCCATCTGCGCCCAGTAGCGGATCAGCGTCTGCGGCTCGCTCTGGTTGCCGTAAGCGCCGCTCTGCAGGTGCTGCGTGATCTCCTGCCACATGGCCTCGCGGTTTGCGGCCAGGCCGGACGCGTTGTCGCACGAAAAACGGAACTGATCGTTCCAGTAGAGCTCCCCCGCCTCGTCGCACTCCAGAAATGCCCACGAGTTCCATTCCGTGTCCATCTCATTTTTCCCGTGCATCTTTCGCCGCTCCTCGCAGTATGCGAGCTTGTTGCGGAAGAGGCGCTCGAAGATCTCGGCCCACGCGGCCTTCTTCATAATCTTCTTCGATTCGATTCGGCCGGCAGCCTGCGCGGCGGAGAACTCCTTGGCCTTGCCGGACGTTGCCGTCGTGTCCGTTCGTCCCTGGAACGAGTCCGTGATGCCGAGGATCCGGCGGCTCTCCTCGTAGACGTGATTGAGGTACGCATACGGCCACTCGAGGTCGCCGGTAAAATCAAACTGCTTGACCTGCGCCAGATCGGACTGCGGCATGTACCACAGCTCCTGATCCTGCCCGTCCATGCGCAGGCCGGGATTGTCCGGCATCGCGATCTTCGTGCCCCACTTGCTGATGCGCGTGATCATCTTCCGGCTCAGGTGATTCACCGTGTTCTGCTGATCTTTGATCTTGTCGCAGTCGCTCTCGCCCAGGAACGTTCCCCATGCGGTCACATTCCGCTGCAGCACGACAGGGTAGATGTTCGGGCGATAGTACGGCACCCAGTATTCCGTGTCTGCCTGCGTCTGCGTGTTGTACGGAGGCAGCGTCTCAGGCCCCAGAATCGTCTCTGCGCCGCTTTCTGCACCCGGCGTCAAACTACCCGCTGCGCCCGCGACTGTCTCGTCCGGCGTAAACTCCGGCTCTGCCGCAGCCGGTTCCGGTGCAGCCATCCCCTGCAGGCGGTTCAGCACGTCCTCGCGGACGCCCTTCTCGCGCAGGTCGGCGATGGTCATCCAGCGGCCTTCCTCGTCCGTTTCCTCCCAACTGCGCGCGCCGCAGTAGGCGCAGGCGTCCTTTCTCCGGCGCTCCGGCGGCAGCCCCTGCGGGTACTCGCCGTTTACGGTCGGGCCGACCATCTTCCAGTTTGCCGAGTCCGCCTCTGTCTGTCCGCACTTTTTGCAGCGGCGCAGGCGGCGGCTCTGGCAGTCCTCCAGCTCCTCGCAGACCGTGTCGCCCACCCAGACGATGCGTCCGACGCCGCCGTGCTCGTTGCGGTAGTAGGCTGTCTCCAGCGTGACGAGGTCCTCGGCCGTGCTGGCCTCCTCGCCGCGCAGGCTGGCGTCCTCCTCCGTCTCGTCCGAGACGTCCACGCCGTACCGGCGCTTGACGTAGCCCTTGGTCTGCGGCATGCGGATAAACATGTAGTCCATGTCCTCCGGCTCCTCTACGCCGTCCTGCGGGATGTAGCGCTTGGGATGCAGCACCGTGATGCTGTTCTCGCCGACGGTTGTGTGCGTCCGCTGCGCGCTGTCCCACTCCACGAGATACAGCACGCCGCCCTGCACTTTGCAGGTGCGCTCTGCGCGGTCGTTGATGCGCTCCGCCGGCAGCCGGTCGAGCTCGTCCAGGAGCATGGCCTCGATCATCTTGCCGAGCAGGTTGTCCTGCTGTCGGCTCGGCGTTACCTTCCCGGTCGGCATACTGTTGTCGATCTCCGATTCGATGTTTTCGCTCGTGATGTTCCATACATGCGGCGTTTCCGTCGGCTCGTCGATCCCGTTTTCTACCAGCGGCCGCAGCGCGTGTCCGCCCTTGTACTGCAGCTCGCGCGCGTCCATCTTGTCAAGCTCCCCGGCGTAGGCCTGCAGGTTGCGGTCCAGCTTGTCCTGCCACTTGTGCAGGGTCTTTTTCTCGTTGTCCATGTTGCCTCCTTAATGCAGCGCACTGCCGACGTAGTATTCAATGGCGAGGCTGTGCAGCGCCCACTCTCCCGTCGCCTCGATGCGGATGCGGAAATGGTCGCACCGGTGCGGCACGACCGGCAGGTAATAGCTCCGCTTGCCCGCTGCGGTCAGCGTCGCCACGCTTTTCCACGTCCCGCTGCTGTCGTACTGGATCTTGACGGTCACGCTCGCGCCCATCAGGCTCAGCCGCAGCAGCAGCTTGCTTACGGCTTTCCGGGTGGGCGACTCCATCGTAAAGTCCGCAAACTCGACAAAGCTCGCCACGGCCGCCGTGTTTTCTGCCCACGGGCCGCCCGGCCCCTTGAGCGTCGTCAGCGCCTTGCCTGTCGTCATTGCGATGATGGACGGCAGCAGCGTCTCCGCTCCCTCCGTCAGCGCCATGCTGTCGATGTTAGGGCTGTCCTCCACGGTCCAGATGCCGCGCAGCCCGTCGTAGTGATAGAGCCTCGGCCCGTCCTGATTGGGCGTGAGCTGGATGTAGTAGTCCGTCCCGTCGCTCTGCGCGAGTCCTCCGCTGTACTCACCCGGCCCAAAGACCTGCTGCAGGTCCTGCGGGTAATCCCCGTCGTAGGCCATCATGCCCTGCGGAGAGTAGTAAAACAGCAGTCCGCCCGCTGCGCCGAGGCTGTTCTGCATGCCGTGCGCTACGCCCGGTGCGAGGATCTCGCTCGTCTGGAATGTCGTGGCGTCCGCCCCGTAGATCCGCAGGATGTATCCCTCGCGGAAAAACGTGGGGTAATGCCAGCCGATGCCGCCCGTGATCTCGCCGCGGGTCTGCAGCTCCACGTACCAGCTGTCCGTGCTCAGCCCGTCAAAGACGTAAAAGTTTGTCGGATCGCCGAGCGCGCTGGCAAAGATCTCCTTTTTGTCCGCGCCCCAGAGGCGATTTTCAAACTCAAAGCACACGTCCATGTCCGGCACACTGCGCCGCAGCGTGATCGTCCCCGTCTCGCTGTACGAGGTCTGCTTCTCGCCGCTGGCGCTCAGCGGGATCTTGAAGCAATAATCCGAAAATGTGAGGCTCTTTGAGCCGATCTCGCGGATGATCGCGATCTTGTTATTGTCCGGCTCCGTGGTCAGGCCGTCGATCTCCACGGCGTCCCCGACCTGGAATCCCGCCTTTGCAAGATCGGCCGATGCCGGGAGATTGATCGTCAGCGTATTGGCCGTGGCGGCGGCTCCGTAGATCGTCCCGTCCGAGATCGTGATCTTGGTCGCCGTCAGCTCCGCCTCCATGCTCACGACCCACGCACCCATGCTGCTGTCCCACTCGTCGCCGGTCCACACAAAGAGCGACCATTTCGGGTCCTGCGGGTCGTTATTGGTGTTGATGACGTAAGCCGTCCCCTTTTCGGCGCTCGTCGGCAGGGCTGCCGGATTGGCCGCCGTCCCTGCGACGGTGTATTTTGCCTGCACCAGCTTTTTCGCGGGCATCAGCACGATGCGGTCCCCAAAGCGCACGAATTTCGTCTCTCCCGCCCCGATGTATGCGACATTGAGGTTGAGCAGCGCCCGCTTGTACCACAGCCAGCCGTCCGCATCGACGTACCACATGGCGTGGTTGTCAAAAAACATCTCCGTTGCGCCGACCAGCTCCCCGCCGTTCCGCCGCTTATCTCGAGAGCGCAGCAGGGGATAGTCCCGCGCGCTCATATTCTCCATATCATAGATCTCGCCGTCCCCGGCGTTCGGGTGGTGCCGCAGACCGCCGAACTGCACCTGCTGCGACCGCGTGATCCCGGAGCTATAGGCCATGCCCGGCAGTCTACCCATTCTGTCTCCCCCGTTCCAGCCGCTTTTTCGCGGCCTGCATCTTTCGCTCCGCCATGGCGGCCCGGTCTCCGGTGATCGCGTCCATTTCGTTTTCAACCTCGCAAAACAGATATTCGAGGCCCGCCATCAGCTTGCGGTGCCATCGGTTGAGCGCGGCCGTGTCAGCCGCGGCGTTTCCGGTCAGCTCCGGCGGCTCTCCCGCCAGCTGTCGGATATTTTGCAGCATATTTCCCTCCTATCTCAGAATGGGTTGCCCCATTTGCCGATCAGATAGGCCCGCTCCGTGGCGTCGGCCGATCTGTAGTCCTCCCATTGATCCTTATCCCATTTGACGCGCTTGTGCCGCGTCTCCACGGTCGCCCGCTGCTGCTGGCGCACATAGTAGGTGATCGCCAGCGCCATCACGCAGTCGTCGTGCGCGCCCTCGACCGCCTCCGGCCGTCCCTTGCTGTTGCGGGCAAAGGTAAGCATCTCGTTAAGGCAGTCCTCATCGTCGATCAGCTCGGGGTGCTCTCGCATGATCCCCTGCAGCTCCGCGATGATGACCGGCCGCGTCAGACGGTCCGTCTTAAAGCCGAGCGCCTCGCGCACCACATGCGTCAGGCTGTCCTCGACCTGCCGCACGAACTGCCGCGGATACCGCAGCCGTGAAAGCTCCTTGATCGGATGCGTGGAAAAATTGGCCTCGATGCCGACGAGCGCCTGATTGTACCACATGCCGAGGCACCATACCTCACGGGCAAACAGATCCTCGTCGGTCCTCGTGCGGTACTTTGCTACGAGCCGCCCCGTGCTGTTATCGATGACGCAGGCGACAAACCAGTCAGATCCCTCGCCCGCCGTGTCCGCCCCGATGACGTAGGGATGCCCTGCCTGTGGCTCCTCCCAGACGAGCGTCTCGCCGTCTTCCGCGTCCGTAAACGCGGCGTCCGTGATCGCAGTCTCGTCGTAGCGGTAGGCAAATCTCCCGCGCCGGATCGGCTTTTTGCAGTGCAGCAGCCGATCCATCAGGATCGCGCGCCAGAAGATCGTCTGACTCAGCACGCCCCACTGTCCGAGGCAGTACACCTGATAGTAATACGGGTCCGTCTCGCGGAATGCCTCCAGCGTCAGGCGGTCCTCCTCCGGCAGAAAGCGGTTGTCCTTGTACGTCGTCCGGCTCGTCACCACGCGGGCGTCCTTGCAATCGAAAAACCGCTTTTTGAGCCAGTGCGTAATGGAGATCGGGTTAAACGAGATGATGATCTGCTTGTAATACTTCCTCTCGCCGCGGAGGCGGATGTCCAGCTGATTAAAATCTCCCTCCAGCAGCTCGCTCGCCTCCTCGATCCAGATGCCCGAGATATCGTGGATGGACTTGAGCTTTTCCACGTCGTCCAGTCCGGCAAACAAAATCTCGCTCCCGTTGGCAAACGTGATGTACATGTCTCCGCTTTTGCCGCGCGGGATCATCTTGACGGCCGGGGCATAGTACTGCATGGCCTGCGCCTTGAGCTGGTCAAAGCAGCTCTCGCGCAGCGTCTTGGCGACCTTGCGCACCACGAGCATCCTGTGCCCCGGCTCCGTCGCGCATCGCTCGAGTACCTTGCGCCCCGCAAAGATCGATTTCCCGCTGCCGCCGCCGCCCATCAGGATCAGGTGCCGGTGATGGTCAAAAAATAGGGGCAGGAAAACGGCGTTGTTGCTCTCGCACAGCTGCTTGTACCACAGCGCAGCCTGCAGCGCCTTGTCGTCCATTTTCCTGCCCCCTCTTTACTTACTTACGCTCCATCAGGAGAGCGTGCTGCCGAAGGCGACGCCGCCCACCGCGAAAGCGCGATAATCGTAGAAGCCGCCGGTAAATCTGGAATTTCCCTTCCACGTATTTGCATCGTTCGCTTCGATCTCGCTGCGCACAGTCAGCGGCTTGCGGTTGATGTTGACTGCGCCGAGGTTCCGCTTGTTGTACGACAGATCGGCGAGGATCCACGGGTAGCCGCTCGTTCCCATGTACGGGACGAGGTACGGCGTCACGATGACATTCCAGTTGCCGAACTGGTAGTTGTACTTGTTGCCCGCGGCCGTGCTCGTGTCGTGGTACGCGCCCAGCACGCCGAAGACGTCGGCCTTGGCCTTGGCGTCGTTCGGGATGATGATGGTGTCCGGCGCGAGGTTGCCCACGTCTCCGCTGTCGGTCTTGAGATTCTGCATGGCCGTCGCCACGAGACCGAGGTTCGCCTCAGAGAACGCGTTGGAAAATGCGTTGCTCTGCGTCTTGCCCGTCTTCTTGATCTTGTGAGACTGCGAGAACAGCTTCACGTCGTCCTTGGCCGTGAGATCGAACGTCTCGACGCCGACCTTCACGGTGTCTTTATTCTGGATCGCGTTGCCGAGCAGCCCCCAGAAAAAGTTGTTCTTGGCCCGGCGGAAGTCGTCCAGGAACTGGATCGGCTGACCCTTGAGCACGCTTTCGAGCTTGTCCTCCATCATCTCCATGGAGATCGAGAAGCTGCCCTTCCACGTGATCGGGCGGAAGGTTTTGAAGTAACCCTGCTCGATGCCGCCCTGCGGATACGCGCCGTTCTCGCCGACCGGCTCAAAGCTGTTGCTGCCGGTCAGGCCGCCGAGCGCCGTGCTTGCCGTCGTGATCGGAATGTCCACGAAGATATCCTCGAGGATCTTCGCCTCCTCCGAGTTCATCCACGCCTCATACTCCCGTTCCAAGAGCATGCGCAGCGGAGACTGCAGCTCGCCAAAAAGCGCATTTGTGGTGTTGCTGGCCTCAGATACGATAATACCTGCCAAATATTTCCCCTCCTGTCTCTGTCAGCCCGTGCTCGTCACCGTGCCCGGACGGATAAATCTGCCGCGGACCGTGTCGCCGATCGCCGTGCCCTTTAATGCGACGACCTCAAAGACGCCGTTGGTCGTGGTCGCCGTGGCCTTGGAGCCGGTCGTGTCGATCGTCACCTTCTGGCCGACGGCCGCGGCGGTGTTGGCCGCGCTCCACTCCGTCTCAAAGATCGTCTCCTCGTGCACGCGGATGCAGGGGATCACGTCCCCGGCAGCCACCGTGCCGCCGTACATGCTGATGTAGTCCGGCCGCGTTGCGCCGGTGCACTTTGCAAGCTTGCCGCTCGTGAGCGTCAGCGCCATGCCGACGGTGCATGCCCCGATGGCGGATGCCTCGAGGTATTCCCACGGCTCAGGCTGCCCATCGCGGTAGCTCTGCGGTAAAAATGCCATTTGTCCTCCTTCCGGCCGTTATCCGGCCTTGTGTGTCTTGTTGTAATGTGCGGAGATCTCCGCATCCGTCGCATTGGGGTTGAGTGCCTTGTAAAAGGCCTTGACCCCTGCCGGGACGGGTGCCGGGGTGTCTCCGGTCGTCTGCCGTGTCCGCTGCTGATGCTGCAGCCCGGCCGCAGCGTTTCTCGCTGCCTGTTCTCCCGCTGCGCGCTGGCCGCGCTGCAGGGCATCAAAGTTTGCAAGCCGGTATGCGTCTACGTAGTTGTTGCCTCGACGCACCGCATCGGCAAATTTGGAGCCGGTCTCCATCGCCATGATGTCGTCCAGCGACTTGATGGCGGGGTTCATCCGGCGGATCTCCGCCAGCTCCGTCTCGCGGCGCTGCGAAAACTCCTGCGCTCCGGCTCTCTGCTCGGCTGCCTCGGCGCGCTGCTGCGCCTCCTTGGCTCCGCTGAGGATCTGCTGGATCTCCGGCGACTGCATCAGGGCCTGCTGCAGCCCCTCCGGTGTCAGCCGTCCGGCCTTGAGGTCATTTGCCAGCTTGGCGTTAGCCGTGGCGGTCTGGAATGCTCTCCAGTCCTCCATGTTTTCCACGGTCTTGCCCGTAAACGGGTCCTTGATCCCGGCCTTGCCAAAGACCTCTTTCTCCCACTTTTCCCGCTCGGACGCCAGTGCGGCGTCGATCGCCTCCCTCTGCTCCCGCTCTCTGCGGGCCGCAGCCTGCTGGCGGCGGGTCTCCTTGTCCTGCGGCTGCTGCGCCTCCCCCTGCGGAGCGTCCTCCGTGTCCGGCTGCGTCTCTGCCGCGTGATCTTCCGCTTCTTCGGTTTCTGCAGGTTCGGCGACCTCCTGCCCGTTTTCGCCTGCCGGAGTCTCGTCAGCGTCAGGGGCGGCGGCTCCCTGCTCGTTTGCGCCTTCTTCGGGCTGCGGCAGCCCAAACTTCTGATACCAGTCCATGTTGTCCCTTTCTGCCCCTCAGGGCGTCACTTGTTGCTGCCCGCGTTGCCGCTGAGCTTCTTGCCTGCCGTCATGCGCAGGTCCGTGCCGGTGTGGATCCGGCTCTGATCCGCCGTCGGCTTTTTGCCAAAAGGCGCCTTGACGTACTGCTGTCCGCCGTGGCCGATCTTGCCCGCGTAGCCGTCTCTGCTGTCTGCCATGCTGTCCCCTCCTCTCACCGGTTTTGGCCATTTTACCCCAAAAGCCGTGTTAGTTACCGTCAACTTGTCATGCCGCGTAAATATGCAAAAAGAGCGCCCCGCGGTTCTCCGCAGGGCGCTCTCTTTCCGGCCTTATTCGTTTTTTTCTTCCGGCAGGCCCGCCACGCTGGTCAGCAGGCTGAGCACTCCCGCCAACGCGGAAGCGCTGGCCACAACGGCCCAGTTGACCTCGCCGAGCACGGCGCTCGTGCCGATCGTCGCCACGGCCGTCTGCGCCACCGTCTTTACGGCGCGGATCGCGGCCGCCTTGAGCCACTTTTTCCAGTTCCTCATGGTTTTCCCCTCCTCATTTGATGCCCATCCTTGCCAGCAGCCACGCGACGACCGCGCCGACTGCCACGAGGATGATCTTTTCCACGACCTTTTCCCAGCGCTTTCCGGGCGCTGCCTGCAGCATCTCGATGCTCTTGCGCACCGCCTTGATGTCCTCTCCGCTCTTGGCCACGTCCCTCCGGATCGTCTGCTGCTCCTGCGCCATCACGGCCACGCTCGTGGCCAGCTTGTTTAACGCCTTTTGATCCTGCTCCAGTTCGTCGATCCGGTGCGTGTTGCTCTTGCTGCGCTGCTCCGTTTCCGTCAGCTTTTGGATCAGCTCATCCTGCGTCACCGCCTCACCGCCTCTCCAGATACTCGAGCTTAGCGTACCCGGTCGCGCCCGCAGCGTCGACAACGTACAGCCACTCTCCCGTGTGATACCCGTAGCAGCTGCACTTGCTCCCGTCCGGCATCACGCGGAGGCTGGCATACTGCGTTCCCGGCCCTTTTCTCAGGTTGAGCCCGCCGTTGGCCCGGACGGCGTAGCCGCGCCGGTATCCGGCCGTGTACTGCTTCGGCGGCTGCACCTTGTTGTCCGGCACGACCGTCGCGCCGCCGGAATACACCGCCTTGCCGCCGGGTCCGTACACGCTGTAGCCCGTCGGGCAGGCCGCGATCGCGTTGCCGAGATCGCTGTATGCCCCGATCTGGCTGGCTGCGTCGCCCCAGCTCTTGCGGATGCGGTATAGCTCCTTCGGCGTCGGCTCCGGCGCGGGCTGCGGCTTGCCCGCCAGCAGCTCCGCCACGCGCCGCCGCAGCATCCCCATCGTGTAGCCGTGCCGCGGCCACCAGTTATCCGGGTCGTTGTGATCGGAGCCGTAGCCCCGCTGCCCGGCCTCGTTGTGGCTTACGATCTCCGTGATCGTGGGATAGGCCCGCATCAGGTGGGCGCACAGCTCGGCCGCAAGCTCAAACGTTTCGCGGCAATAGGCCGCGTCGCGTTTGTCGTCCTCGCAAATTTCAAACTGGATCGCGCAGTCGTTGTAACTGCCCTTGCGCCCGGAGCCGACGCCCCAGCACCGCATCTTCCACGGCAGCGTCTGACATACTGCGAGGCTGCCGTCGGCCAGCTTGCCGAGAAAGGCGTGCACGCAGACGTACAGGCCTCCCCGGTTCCAGTCGTTGCCGTAGCGGTTAGTCCCGAGGATCTCGCGCACTTTCGCAGCCGTCAGCTTGCGCTCCTGCGGCTGATACTGCATCAGCCCGGCCGTCTGACCCGGCGCTGGCTGCACGTACCGGCTGATGCTCGTGTTGTTGGCCGCCGTGCTGTGCACCACGATCTTGGTCGGCGTCATAAACCTCCCGCGCTGGTAGCACTCGTTGGCCACCAGCAGGCACTGATACTGCTGCATGTTATCCCTCCTTAGAGCTTACTCGTCCCCTCGATGCCGCGCTGCACGCGGCCCTCCGTTCGCTTGCGCAGCCAGAGCAGCGCCTCTTCCAGCTTCGTGATGGCGATCTCGTTCTCGCGGCATGCATACGGGCTGCGCTGGAAACATTCGAGCCGCTCCACGACCATGTTGATCAGGTCCTCGTTCCCCACGCCGTTGGAGCCGCACTCATGCACAGGCCCCTCCTGGAAATGGATTTTGCAGACGAGCGCATCATCCTCGACGCGGCGCACCTCGAAGTTGTGCGGCGCGTTGTACTTGTAGTCTTCTTCTACCATCACACGCGTGAATTTTGTCCTGAGCAGGTCTCTTTTAAGTTCCTTCATTTGTTCCCCTTTCCGGCGCTAAAGCGCCTCAAAATAGTACTCGTCCGTCAGGCTCTCCGCCTGCCCGGACCGGATCGCGATATACCGCCGTATCCCGTCGGTGTACCGCATCCCCTCCTCAATCTCCATACCGGGTACAAAGTAGATCATGCCGTGACCACCTCCACATAAATCCCGACCAGCTCCGCCAGCGTGTTATACACCGGGTTGCCGGTATCGCGCGTGCACCGGTACAGCACGTCGCTCTGCGTGTAATACTTGCCGTTTTCGAGGGCCATGTTGCCCTCATAGGGGATCGGATCATACTGTGTCCCGTCGTGCTCCTCGTCGATGCGGGCGTACAGGCTTTCCGTGCCCGCTGCGCCCGGCACCCACGTTGACTGCGACGTGTGCGCCTGCAGCACCTTGTAGAGCTTGCCGCCGGATACCAGCTTATCTCCCGCTGCATAGACCTTGTCAATCTCCCAATCTGGATAAAATGCGATCATCCGCAGCGCCGTCTGATCGTCCACTGTCAGCGTGTTGATCTGCTGTTTGATGAGCATCGCACTAACCTCATCAACTGTGAGGGGCCTGTGCTTCTCCGCTGCTTCAAACCTAAGCTTTGCTTCTTCCAGTTCCGCGATCTCCGATTCGGTCAAGTCGATATATTCGCCATTTACGTACTTTTTCAATTCTGGGCTCTCCTTTCAGTATCGTCCAAAAACTATAGCTGTTATTTTCCCAGCATACGGAGCGGGGAAGGAAATAGACAATTTGCCGTCATTTGTTTGCGCAATTCCTTGTTCAACCATCCACATGGGGGGTGAAATGTTATAGTTAAGTTTCACAGGATTCAGTAAACGTTTTGCAACCGTCATTGCTTCAAGGCTTCTCTCTACATACAACTCTGCATAGCTGTTTAAGCGGTGCTGGAAAAGGAAATAGCCGACTTCCTCCCCGTTGACTTTTACTTTAATGTTCTTACTCTCCCCCCAGTCGGCTGCCGTATTTTGATCGAGTTTTAGCCACAGTTGGAATTCTTTCATTGGATCGCTCTTGCTTAAGTTAACCTCAAACGAAGATACTTCTTTCGAGATTGTGCTACTCCCGTCGTATACTTTTACCCAGTTATTCCCCCCGCCACTCGGCATATCCACCGGCTCCCACGCCGTCGGCGCGCCGTTTGCATCCACGGCGGAGATTTTGGCGATCTGGCCGACGGCGGCGGAGGTCATGCCGAGAGCGAGGTTCTCTCCGGAGTCGCCCTCCGCGCCGACCTGCTGCCACACGCCCCGGTAGTCATTTGTCGACAGTCCGTATATCGCGAGGCCATCGCTGACCAACGATACCTGATTGAGCTGGTTTACTGTCCCGTTTGTGATCACAAGCATATCGTTAACTGCGATCCCAGCATCCTGGATCGTCACCGTGCCGGTATACAGCTCCGTGCTGTCGCCGGAACCGAAGCACATCCACACCATGCCGTTTTCCGGCAGCTCCGCCGCGGGGATGCCGATGTACCCGCCCACGGCGCTCATCGCCTTGAGTGCTCCGCCGGAGCCGCCGCTTCCGCCGGATCCGCCCTCCGGGATTGTGATCGTCAGCGCTTCTGAGCCGTCATACGTCCCGGTTACCGCGCCTGCAAACGTCAGCGCAGCCGGGTTTTTCAGCGCCGTCGGCAGTCTATTCCCCCACGCTGCATTTCCATCCGCTCCGACCTGCAGCAGCTTCCCGACGTCTGCTGCCGCGCTATCGGGTAGCAGCTTGAGCAGCGCCTTTTGCGCTGCCATATACGCCGCCACCCACGCCGTATCCGGGATATACCCGCTCAGTGGCGTAGCTTCGTTGTATTCTGTGATGAGCTTTTCGATTGCCCACGCCTCATCCCCGGCGTAAACGGGAATCGTACCCGCAGCGGCATCCCCTATCTGTGCGGCAAGATTCCCGAGCACCGGCGGCAACTCCGCACTGCCGCCGCTTCCGGCCGGACCCTGCGGACCCTGCGGCCCGGTATCTCCCTTCTCGCCCTTTTCGCCCTGCGGACCCTGCGGGCCGGTCAGCCCCTGCGGTCCCGGCGCACCCGCTGCGCCGGGATCTCCCTTGGCCCCCTTGGCTCCCTTGGCCGCGCACAGCTCCCACAGCTCGTCCACACCCGGCTCGTCTCCGGCCGTGCTGTCGGCATCGTCTGTCCAGACGTAGCAGCTGCCGCTGTGCTCCACGGCATCAAGATGCGCATAAGTCGCGGCTGCATCCCACGTCCCGCGCCAGTGAAAGGGCTTTCCATCCTTGCCCGGAGCTCCCGCTGCGCCCTTGAGGCTGGCCAGCCACTCGTCCTCCGTGCCGGTGTAGCCGTGCGCCTTGGCGATCCCGTAGGCGCTCAGGTAATAGCCCTGCTCCACGGCCCTGCCGTATACCGGCCGGATGCACTTGGCAATGTGCCGCGCCAGATCGTTCCACGCGGTGTTGTACCGCTGCATCGTGTTGGTGTAGCGCTCGTACTCGCCGTTTGCAAAGTCGACCTGCGCCTCCATCCACAGCAGATAGATCCCGTCGTATGGATACGGCGCTGCCAGCGCCTCGGTCGGCGTCGCCGAATACGGCGTGATCTCGCTTAAGGCCAGCAAAAAGATCTCGTGGAGGATCTGCCCCTCAACCTGATTGAGCCAGTCCAGCAGGATCGTGTCGTCGATCTCCGCCGGGACCGGCTTGAGCTTGCGCAGCCGCTCAAACAGTGCCGTCGCTGTCATGTGTTCCCTCCGTCCCCGGCAGCTGCATGCCCTGGATCTCGCGCAGCAGCGCCAGCTTGTCGTCCATCGTCATCTCGCCGCCCGCGATCGCGGCTCTCGTCGGCGCGTCGGTGCTGATCTCTCGCCGCTCGCGCCAATCGTAGTTTGCCTGCAGCGCAAATTTTGCGCCCGCTGCGGAGTTTTTGTCCTCGAGACGCTCCTGCAGGTACGTCTCGATCACCCGCTTGGCCTCGTCACAGATGTCGTGCGTCTCCTCAGCGGCCAGATACTTGCTCCACGTCTGTCGGCTGATTCCCAGCCTCCCGCACAGCCCCGTGATCGTCGGCGGGCTGACCCAGCTCGTCCTGCTGGCTGGCGTCCCGTCCTCCGTCACCACGCGCACAAAGCGCGTCGCCGGGTGTCCGTAGCGGTCAAACTCCGGCTGCCCGTCGTCGTCCAGCACCGGCTCCTCGCGGTATACCGGCTCCCGGTAGCGCAGCGCGGCAAAGTATTCCTGCACCGCGCGCCGAAGCGCTGCGGGCTTGTAAGCCTTTTTCCGGCCCATGTGCATCCCTCCCTGTTTGCCGTTAGGATACCACGGTAGCCGTGTTAGTTGCCGTCAACTTTTTTGCCGCGTTACCATGCCTCATACAGCCGCTTGCGCGCCCGGTAGAGCGTGCTCTCGCTGACGCCGTGCGCGATCGCCGCCGCCTGCACCGTCATCCTGCCGCAGCACCAATCCCGCAGCGCAGCGGCGAAGGCCTCCTCGCCGTAGGCCGCCTCGAGCAGCTTGGCGTCGATCCGTTTTTTGCCCTTTTTGCCCATGTCCTCGTAGCTGAGCAGCGTAAAATAGATCAGGCCCTGCCGCCGGTACGGCAGCCGGATCCCGCTCATCCGCCGGAAACTCATCCCCTCGCCTCCCTTGTATGCACGATATCCGCTATACCGTGTCGGCATAGCGGTCCTGTCCCTGCCGGAGCGCCGCTCAGGCAGAGTCCTCCCGTATTAAGCTGGATATCCCATCCGCGCGCGCGTTTGTTTGGTCCGCGCCTGCGCATGCCCCCGCGCGGACCGCGAGTCAACTTTCTTTTTCTCGATTTTCGCCGCTTTCCAGCAGTTCGCGGGCCGTCATTTTGTGCCCGCCGAGCTTTTTTCCGCGCTTGCGGGGCACGTAGCGGATGTAAGCTCCGGCCTCGCCCTCGACGTATCGCTCCTCCAGCACTCTCGCGCCCTTCGGCGCGCGCATCTTGGTGCACAGCACGACCTCGCGCTCCTCCGTCGTCGGCAGAGCGGCCCCGCGGCTGACTTTGTATTTTTTGCGATCCGGCACACGCCGGACCTGCTTTAGCATGTAGTAGGCGATCGGGCTGTAGTCGTCCTGCCCGCGGAGGCTGCGGATGTTGACGCTCCCGAGCGTCCAGGCGTCCCGCAGCGTATCCCAGCTGAGGCTCCCGTCCGTCTCCATGCAGATATGCACGTGCAGACGCACCAGCTCGCCGGTGTCTCCGTCCATGTCGCTCGCCGAAAGCGTGTAAAACGGGATCACGCCCTTGTCCTTGCGGCGCAGGCGGCGCAGCCAGAGCATCGCCTGATGCTCTGCGGCATCGCGGAGCTTGTCGGGATCGTCTCCGGCTGTCTCGCGCAGCTTGTCGATCCCCTCGTCCGCAAAGCGGAGCGTCACGAGCAGCCCTTTGTCCGCCGTGCAGTTGCAGTTGAGCAGGCGTGCCAGGCGGCGGACTGCCGTGTTAAAATTCTGCTCCTGCTGCCGCGGCGTCGTCACGCCCGTCTTGCGTCCGCGCGGACGAGCGTTGTCGCCGACGTGATACCGCGTTTTTTCTACTACTCCGTTTTTGCAACGATAGGTCCGCTCCATGATTTTCACCCTGGTCTCCCTTCTCCCGCCACTGCGGGGCTATACATAAGCTTTTAGCAAGCCATTAAATACGCGCGTGCGCGCGTATTTAATATGGTATCACGCATGCGTGTGTTTCAAAAATCGCACGCATGCGTTACCAGTGTGTTCGGCTGTCAAGTTTCCCGTTTGTCGCCCTTCCGGCGGTTCCGGCGAGGCCCGATCCTCCGATCGGCCCCCGCCGCAGCCTCTGGCTGGCGCTTATTTCGTCCATTTTGTGCATTCTGCACAAATTTTAATTTTGTTTTTGTGCATGTTTTTTTCTCCTGCCCCTTGATATACCACGCATCGCGTGGTATAATACAATCAGTAAATGACCCAAGGGTCAAATCAAAAACGGATCACAAATTGAAAGGAGCAAACTGCCATGAAGAAATACGTTGTATTCCCCGAGGGTCTCCCCCTCCCGGTTGTTAACATGACCGAATTGGAGCGCGAGCGGATTCTCCGCCGCCCTGTCGTCTACTTTGATACAGCCCGCGAAGCAAAGGCTTATGCAAGCAGGCATGCGCGTGAGAATGAGTTTGGCGTTGTCGTCGTTCCGGACGTCTATCCTTCCATAGATTGGGAGTACATCAATGCAAACCCCGAATGGTGGAAGGTCGGTCAGTTCGTCCCGCTATATTGCGGATCTAAGCGTACAATCCACAGCCGTACAAGATGGTCATTCCACAATCAAATCCCCCATCTGTTTCTCGTCCGCGGAATCTACGATATCTACTAAAATAATATTGGAAGGAGATCACCACCATGACCATCAACCAGTACCGCGGCTGCATCGCCGAGGTATTTGCCTACGCCGAGCGCGATTTCTTCGTATCCGACCTCGCGCTCTCCGAGATCTGGGGTGACGCCCCGGAGGATCCCATCCCCGATGCCCGTCTGGCCGCTCTCGGCCTGATCTGGGATGCCGCGCACCGCACCGTCCCGGAGATCGCCAAAGCCGCCGGTCTCAGCAACCGCAAGCTGGCGGAGCGGTTTGGCATTCCGTACCGCACCGTCGAGGACTGGGCGGCCGACCGCCGCGAGCCTCCGCTCTACGTCCGCCTGATGCTGCAGCAGTGCCTCGGCCTCCTGCCCAGCCCGGATGCCCTCGCCCCGGCCGAGTCCAAGATCACCATCGTCCTCACACCGGATCGTTTCCTCTCCGGCTCTCTCAGCGGGGAGATCATCCTTGCTGCCACTTCCGGCGGCGTTGTCTTTTCGGCTTCGGCCGTCGACCGGGACGGCGGCCGGTACGAAGTGCTTTGGTCGCGCTCCACCGGCTTTGACCGCCCGTCCATGGTCCTCCGTGACGATGTCGACGTCACCGATCAGATCGGCCGCGTCCTTTCCCCCGTCGTCCTGAGCGGCGCCGCCGACAACATCCTGTTCCTGGACGATGCCCCGCACCTCGCTTCTCCCGGCGCGTCCTGGTATGAGGCCAGCGCGCACGACATCTATGATCGGCAGCACACCGTCTACTGGGAGATCGTGACCGAGGACGGCCGCACCGGCATCGACGTCGAGCATCCCGTTATGGTCAGGCGCGGCAGCGAGTACGTCACGAGCCGCATCTGCACGATTTATGATGATCAGTTCAACGCGTTCCTGCCCAACGACCGCGGCTACGATGAGCGGACCGACCCGTTCCGCGCCTAATATCCTACCATCGCCCCCGTGTTAGTTTCCGTCAACTTTCCGGCCGTTCCGCTCGGCCCCGCATCCCTGCGGCGCTGAGCGCAGCGCCCGTCCGGGAGCCTCCTGTGAGGCTCCCGGCTTTTTGTTTTTTTACGGCTGCGGCAAATACCCCGCCGCCCGCATCGCCTCCGTGGAGATCGCGACCTTGGCGTCCATCACGTCCTCCCACCCGGCCTCTCCGTGCGCCGCCACGGCCAGCCGCGCGTCCGTCGGGCAGTAGGCCCGCTCCTCGTATACGCGCCCGTCCCGCAGAATCACCTGCATCGGCACGGGCTCTCTGAAAAAATACTTGTCCCGCGCCATCTCACAGCCCCTCCGGCAGCGGCGGCAGACATCCGACGTTATCGCACCAGCCGCGGAGCTTGCCGTAGGACCCGTAGGCCTTGGCCCCGGAGTCCCAGAGGTACCGCGCCAGCGCCTCGATCTCGTCGAGGCCCCAGCCCTCGAGGATCGGCTCCTCTGCCGCCTCTCGCGCCCGTGCGATCGCCAGCAGCTCTGCCCCGCTCTGCACGCCGCAGGCGCGCGGGATCGTCCGCCCCGCCGCCTCGCACGAGGCGCAGATCCATATCTGCGTTGGCTCCATCTCCCGCCCGCAGCACCGGCACAGGCGCGGCTTGTGCCGCCTCGGCCGGCCGCGCAGCCGCTTTGCGGCCGAGATACTCTTTCCCGGCTTTTCCATGCCATCATCTCCTCTTGGTGTAGTCGATCCCCCGGACGTAGGGATGCCGCACGGCAAACGGCACCGTCGCCTCCCCGAAGATCTCGCGCAGCGCGCCGTCGAGCTGCTCCTGCATGTAGTCCTGCTCCGGGCCCGGCCGGAAGGCCGGGCCGAACTCCTCCTTGAGCTCGTTGAGCCTCGTCAGCAGACGCACGATGCGCTCCCGGCCCCATACGTCGTCTCCCATCGCCTGCTTGTCCCGCAGCGCCACGCACAGCATGTCGTGCGCGATCTGCGCCCCGGAGTCCAGCCCGATATCCAGATAACGCTGCCGGTCCCGCTGCACCCGCTCCGCATAGCTATTGCCCATCATTGGCCTCCTTTTCTGGGCTTCCCAGCCATTTGATCAGGCACTCGCGGCATGTGTTTGCCTCACAGGGATAGCCCTGTCCGTGCAGCACGTTGCACAGCCCACTCAAAAGCTCATCCGACTCCGCCAGCTCCTCGTCCGTCATCGCTCGGATGCGGTCGCCGTTGGTCATGGGCTTCGTCGCGGCCGCCTCCTGCGCGGCCCACCGCTGACCGGCCTCTGTCATAGGCCAGCGGTCCGGCACGGTGACTTTGACCACCACGTCGTCCGGATTTTCCGGCTTTGCTGCGTTCTGGATCAGCCCCTCGCCCTCGCGCTTCCAGCACTCCTCCAGCGCGGCTGCCGCTTGCATCAGCAGCGGCCCTACCAGCATGTCCTGGTGTCTTGCTCCGTTGACCTTCAGGCCGGTTTGCACCAGCGCGTGCCCGACATCGGCCAGCATGCCGATCAGGTCATTCCTTGCAAACGCCTTTATCTGGTTGGAGATAAACTTGTTAATATCCATTTTTTGTCCTTTCAAATCTAATTTTCATCTGTGCTGGATATAAATCCACCTCCGGCCTACGCGTTCCGGTCCATCTGAGGCCTCCAGCTTGCCCAACACACGTCCAGCCAGCTGCTTTAAGGCTAACTCCGCTCTCACTCTCTAGTATGTAAGTCACAAGCCGCTTATATCCCATCGCCCGCGCCGCTCGCCATGCTGCGGCGTACAGCATCGAGCAGGCGTTACGCGTGCCGTCGGTGCAGAGCCGGTTTACCTCTAGCGTCCACCCATCGTCCAGGTACCGGCTGACAGGTCTGCCTACAATGGCCACGCCAACGATCTGCTCACCATCTGTGCAGCCAATGGAAAACTTATGCCCCACAACCGTCCCATGATGGCGGTGGTGCTGCTCTACATAGGCGTTTGCCTCTTTTAACGTAATAGGACATATCTCAAGCATGCCACACGTCCCCTCCTAAAAAATCCGCTCCTGCGCGGTGTATTCCGCCCACGCGGCCTCCTGCTTGGCGAAATATTCCGGATCGATCTCGATCCCAATAAAATTTAATTCAAAATCATACGCCGCCCGGCGGCTGCTCCCACTCCCGAGGTGCGTATCTAAGATCTTGTCCCCCGGCTTGGTGTAATTCCGGTAAATCCAGCGATACAAATCCTCCGGCTTCTGCGTCGGGTGAAACCGGCCGACTATGCCCGCGCTGGATAGCTTTACGATCTTCGCATTATCGCAAAAGCTACACCAGGCGTATTCGGCCATCGCCATCGTAAACTTTTCCGGGATGTTGGTTTTCTCCCAAACCAAAAAGCACCGGTTGGGCGGCAGCACAAAATAGTTTCCGCCCCATATAATCTGTTCCTTGGACACGCGGAAAAACTCCTCAAAATAATCCTCGCCGGGGGCATAGTCCCAGCTCACGATTTTTTTGCATACTTTGCCGCCCACTTCCCGCCTGTCCTCGTTACCTTTATAGGCGACGAAGTGCCCGCCGAATCTTGTCTTTTTTTGTCCTTTAAAATTACCCCCCCACCTCCGTATGGGGGATCGACGACGGCGAGATCAAAGTACTTGTCCGGATATTTCCGCATCACATCCATGCAGTCTCCGAGGATTGCTCGGCTTGTCAATCTTCCATCCACCCCACGAGTTCCTCCTGCGCGATCTTGTACACCGGCTTCCCCTCATACCGGCTGTACTGCATCTCTAAACTTGCCCCGCGGCTCCGCTCCCAGCCTGGCAAAAATACCACGAGGTCGGCTGCGCGGATCATCGCAAGGCACACGTCCATGTAGAGCCCGTTCGGCCATCCCTCCGGCAGCTCCGCCGGGTTGAGCACCACGTCGGCCGTCGGATACGGGCTTACTTTCAGCAGCCCCCGCGCAACCTCCTGTGTCTCTTTTTCAGCCAGCAGCCACTCCTTGGCGGCTGCAAATTTTCCCCGGTAGCCCGGGTCGCCGGTGATCTTCCCGGCAATATATACCGTCATTTTCCTACCTCCACGAGCTCGCCGCCCCTGCAGGCGTACCATGTGTCGGGCTTGATGTTCGCCCCGTCGACGATGGCAGCGGCGACGCTCGAGATCTTGCCGCTATCTGCCCGCTCGACGGCGAACAGCGCGCAGCCGCGCGCGCCCATCACTCTGCCGCCAGCATTGGTTGTCGTAGCCACGCCGTCAGCGCCTTCGGCTCTGGCTTCTCCGATCATCCCCGTAGCCACGGCTAATCCCCACTCTCCCACAACCTTGGCTTCCCCTTGCGTTCTCGTGGCCAGCGCCACACCAAGATACCCCCTAGCTGTTGCTCTCCCGTTGCATCCCATGGCGACCGCTACGCCCCCGAAGTCTGATACACTGGCCCATTGGGCGTTTTCCATCACGGCAACAATTCCGGTTTTCCCATTGCCGGCATTGATGTTGTTCGCGGTGAATTCTTCTCTCTTTTTTCTCCTCCAAAAGTGCATTTTCACGTTGCTTCTCCTTCCTTTTTCTGGTAATATCTTTCCCTCGCCTTGGCGTTGATCTCCTCTCGATGGGCCTCCCTATAGGCCCTCGCTTTCGCCAGCAGGCGCTCCCGATTTTGCCTGTAATATTCCTTCTGCGCGCCCGGGTGCTCTGCGCGCCATTTTCGGAAGTATTCCCTGAGCTCCGCCCTGTGGGCTTTATTGTATTCCCTCGCCTTCGCCCGCGCCCGCTCCCGTGCCGCCTCCTTCTTGGCCGCGTCGCCTCCGACGGGCGGCGGATCCTTTGCCTTGCGCACCGTCCCGAGCGCCCGGTCCCTTGCGTCGGCCTCCCGGTAGTCGTCCAGATCCATCTCGTCGTTGATGCAGTCCGGGTACGGGCAGTAAAAGCAGTCTTTGTTACATATCACGGTGGGCCTCCCGTTTCGCTCGGTAGCGTGCGCGCGCTTTGGCGTTGATCTCGTCCCGGTGGGCGGCCCGGTATGCCCGGCTCGTCGCCAGCCGCTCGGCGTGGTGTGTCTCGTTATAAGTGCGGTGGTATGCCTTGCGCTTCGCGGCATATTCCGGGTCCGACTCCCTGCGCTCCCGCAGCGCGGTCAGGATGGCCTCACGGTTTTTTGCGTACCAGGTGCGGTTGTATGCGTTCTTGCGGTCCATCTGCTCGCGCCGCTGCTCCTCGACGATGCGATCCGGACGTCTGCCCTGCCCGGTGGGGCACTTCAGCAGCCGGTCCCGTCCGCGGGCCTCTGCGTAATCGTCGGCGTCCATCTCATCATTGATGCAGTCCGGGTACGGGCAGGCCTCGCATCGCTTATCGCATACGCTCATTCCTGCGGCCTCCCGATCACCCGGCACCCGCTGCGCAGGCCGTCGCGATCAAACTCCACGACGTACCGGTTGTTTTTGTCCGGCCCGCTGCGGATCACGCCGACGCCGTAGTGCCACGTCCCCGTGCACACCGCCAGCACCCGCTC
>ERZ1026876.151-NODE-151-length-43659-cov-18.069948_pt1 | contig 43659 bp, 93 predicted proteins | sample MGYA00380168_ERZ1026876 | MGnify/ENA primary metagenome ERZ1026876 (study PRJEB33269, sample SAMEA4719804) | human gut metagenome | biome: human-associated habitat; feature: organic feature; material: feces | place: Cameroon | collected 2013-10 ... | reverse complement strand
GTTGTAATTCCTTTACAGAATAGGTATCTAAACAACTGACTTTCTTTAACTTGCTGTCTTTGAAAGACTTATGGCATCTTCACGGTTCAAAATTTCACTGAAACCCTCATAGAAAAGGCGGTTTTCGTCATAAATTTCTATTTCTGCCACATATGCGATTCCGCCGTCAAGAATTGTAGCCGTGCCCATATTTTCGGAAAGGCATTCAATCATTTCATCGGTAACGGGGCAATAGATGTCACCGCTGACATACATTGCCGGTGCGATTCCCCTTGAATAAAGAAGAGGTGTCTTACTTTTATATGAACTATTTGTGCTTTTTGGGACCTCTCTCGAAATTACACCGTTATCCCAAGTACAACCGAATAGTACATAAGACCATGGCCCATTAATTGCATTGGTAGTATATTTCTCGTCGAAGAAAGCCTTTACCTTGTTTTCGAAATCTTCCGTGTGCCAATATTCCGAAAGTCTGTAAACAACCTCTCGGAATGTAAGTTCTCTTACATTTTTAACATCAATGATTTCTGAAATGAACGACAGGAGACTTTCCTTGTTTATAGGATTGTCATTTGAAAATGTCTGGTCAAAAGCATACCAGTCATAGTTACCTCCGGCTATATATTTTGTCCCGTCAAACAGTTCAAACTCCTGTGTCTTTTTTGAATGGGAATTCGGCACGTGAGCCTTATTGACGTTCATGCATTCGGTAAACATCGGTCTACCCTTTTCATCGGTCCTTTCGACATCGTATCTTACAAACGCATTGCCCGCGAGCTCCTCAAAAAGAGGATTCTTGCCGATGTCGTTTGGCTTCAATGTAGGGACAGGAATGTCACCTGTAAGTGCCCTCATCACATTGGCCACGATATTGACGGTGATTGGATTGCCAAAATTTTCAGCACCTGTTTCCTGATGGACATATTTCCCCTTTTCAGCGGAAAACACACAGTTCTTAGGTGTTTTCCTGCACTGTGGGAACAGTCTTGCATTTTCAAAGCGTAAATGAACCATCTTCATTTGTTACCTCCTCTGTTTTCGTTTCTGTTTTCTTCTTGTTGCCGTCTTTCTTCTTTGCTTCCTTAGCCTCTTTCTTTTTTGTTTCAAGTGCCACAAGGTCATCCATTGCAGCTTTCGCATCATTGTCGCATTCCTCGTAGAAATCATAAATGTTGAGGCTCTTCACGAATTCTCCGATTTCCTCTTCTGAGGAAAGGCCAACCCATCCGTCATTGCTTTCGAATGTATCCTTGAGCCCGTCATATACAGGCTTTACGGAAATTTCTGACACTCTTGCAAATGAGCCGCTTCTTGTGATATTTACGGACAGCAGTCTCTTGAAAAATTCAACGAGAAGATGTTTTCTGAAATCCGCACTGAAATGGAGACCGTATTCTCCGATGTGCTTAGTGAATGCGTTTGCTGTTGCAGTATAGATGCCGAGGGAATAAGGAACCTTTCCGTATCTCTGTCTGAATGCGGTGTTGAGCATTCCGTTCTCCGTTTCGACCCATGGTGACTTTACAGCCCTTCTCTCGAAGAAATCGTCGCAGGAAAGGAACTCCAACTGTTTCAGATTAACAAAGCCCTTGGTTTCATATTCTGTTTTTCCTGTATTCTCCGTATAGAACAGGGAAGTGTCGCTCTTGTCTCCTGACACTGAACCTACTTCAGGAGTAATGACCGCGCCTGATGTCTCGATTGCAGCTCCGATGGTGACAGGGCTCTTTGCCTTGATTGTCTCCTTGTCATCAGCAAACATATAGCCGCGCAGAAGTGCTGCAGGAGAGGAGATGAAGGATGAAAGGAAGGCATCGTTTCGCATGATACGTCCGTTTGTGACATCATAGTCCTTCTCGAAGATTGCATGGCGCAGGCATTCTGAGGAAATCTTCAGTGTCCTTTTGTAGAGCGGCGCTCCGTTTTCATCGGTGCCGACCTGTCTGTATTCGCTCTTGGCGACCTTAATATTGCCGTTATTGTATGGTGCCTTTGCTGCAGGATTACCATAGCTTTTGACATTCCATCTTGCATCTGAGCCATCAAAATTAACTGTTCCAATTCCGTCCATCTTAACCTTGAAGAGGAGGTTCTTTACTGTCTTTACAGATTCCATGATATTAGTATTTTTTTAAATTAAAATCAAATTTTTTCATAATGTCCTTTGTTGTTTTCCAACAATGCAAAGTTAGTGAAAATTTTTAAATATACAAAATTAAATTGTTTTTTGTTGATCAGTCATTAACTGAAACTGTGCCGAATCCGCATCCTGTAGATGATCCGATTCCCATGTTGTACAGGGCTTCTCTTGCCTGTCTGTGTCCCTTCACGATGAACATCGCTTTGGTGGCAAAGTTATGGATACCGTTGTACTGCATATCAATCACCTGTGCGTTTTCCTTATGGAACAGCTCAATGGACAACGTATCCGCTTTCGCTTTGTCCATACCGTTGGCTACAAGCTTTTCGACGCTCCTTTCCCTCAGGAGAGGCAGGAACCCGTCATCCTTGATTGTTATTTTCTTGTGATTGCTTTTGAGAAGGATTGGCGAAACTGTCCTGACGATATCATAGTCGCTGTGGATGTGGAAATCCTTGGACATTTCAAAATTCTTATATGCCAAGTCTCCTACGGCTACGGAGTTGTTCATATTAAAAAGAGCCATTGCGACCTTTGACATGAATTCATCGGAATTGGTCGTGAAATACACATATCCGCCATTGGGGAATTTCTCACCTTCCACGGTCCTGATGCCGCCGAGCATTGGCGACAGGCTATAATATGACACGTCATTGTGTTTGTCATTGTTTCTGCCCATGACATTGTTTTCAAACCATCCTTTCACCTGATGCAGGGAGTTTTTCTTGTATTCGGTATTGGAACCGTTAAAATTAATCTTGATACGCATAATGTCTAATTTTTTTACAGTGCAAAGATAACAAAAAGATTTTAATATACAAAAAAATTCCTCATAGATCATTTTTGTCTATGAGGAAAAATTCTATCCTTTCTACCACCTGTTGATATTCAATGCTCTGATTTGGCTATACAGGCTCCAAGCTTTCATTCGTCTGACTTCATTGGCTATCACATTTCGCATCAGCTTATTCCTATCGTAAAGTTTCTGCAGCTTCAGTGGGATAAACCTATAAGCATTGCGCATGTTGACATATTTCAGTTCTTTCTTGCCGTAAGAGTGTGTCTCAGGGTTATATGCGACTTTATACGCATTGTCTATACCATTGACTATATCAATCAGTTTCACACACAATCTCAAGTCGCTTACGATTGTCCAGCATTCCAAGAAAGGCTTGTCAATATTCCCCGCAAGACGTTCATACTTGTCCGCCATCTTGGAAAGTTTATATTTTTCCAATGTTAGCAGACTGCTATAATCGTCATAGTCGTTCCATCCGAGTTTTATAAAGTCACAGAGCCTTTTGATTCTGTACTTTAGTCTATAGATAATCGTTGAAAATGTTGTCATCATTGTTTGTCTTAGTGTTTCCGTTATTTGCCATTATAGGACTGTCATACCACATCGGGTCTTTTAGAAGTGGCTGCGATTGGTTCCATGTAGATATTGGCGCGACAATGCCGTCTTTTTTCAGAACCTTCTTGAGATATTCCACTGCATTGAGCACATTGCAGATATTGTCGTCCGTAGGGTTGTCACATGCCTCAATAGCCGAAGCCTTGATTTCCTCAAGGATAAGAGTTTTGATTTTTTCTTCAATAGTTGTTTTTGTCTCCATAATTTTTATGCCTTTAGTGATTGGTTTATGACTATGATTTCATGATAGCCTCGCAAGCCATTTTCTTGATATCATTATATTCCTCCTCGGTTATTTCTTCATAATGTGAGGAAATGTGGTTTAATGCATCCTCAAGGCTGGAGCCGAGAATGATTCCATGGTTTGTCATAAACTGCACGAATGATTCGTCTGATGCATCTTCACGGGTACAGAATATCCCATCCACCACTAGTGTAAACATTTCACGCTCAGGAATTATTTCTCTTGTTTTATATACCTCCGCAGTAACATTGCGGTTCTTTACTTTCACTTTAAAATATTTTGGTTGGGCGCTCTCTAATGTACCGGCATTGACAAGATCAATTACTGACTGTATATCCTTTAAGCACTTTTCCTTGTAGTCCAATGTCTGATCGTACAGTTTAATTTGGCGTGCCTTCTCAGAGTTAATCTCGCGTATTTCCTTTCGAGTTTGTTCGAGTTCCTCTTCAAACTTTTTGAGTTGTTCTGATTTTACTGTTTCCATAATTCTTATATTTTTTAATAGTTGGTTTATGGTAGTGATTGCAGGATAACCTCGCTGACTATCTTTCTGACTTCATTATATTCTTCCTCGGCTATTTCCTCATAGTATGAGGAAATATGGTTTAATGCTTCATCAAGGTTATACCCAAGAATAATTTCCTTATTCGCCCTGAAAATGGCATCTGATTGGTTGGTTTTTGTATTGCGGTAATAGAACAGCGCGTTCGCCAAGATTTTGAAAGTCCCACGGTCGGGGAACATCTTATTTGTCCTGAACACTTCTACGCTGTCTACTGTTCCTTTCGCCTTGAAATATTTTGGGATGGCATTTTCAAGTGTCTCGATATTGATAATATCAATCTCCGATTGGATATCTTTCAATTTCTTTACCTTGCTGTTATATTTCAAGTTGTATAATTTGTCTTGGAGTTCCTTTTCATGGATGATATTGTTTATTTCTTCTTGAACCTTTTTGATATCCTCTTCAAGTTCTTTTAGTTGCTTCGATTTCACTGTTTCCATAATTCCTATATGTCTTTCATAATTGCTTCTGCTGCTTTCTTTCTATATTCATTATATTCTTCTTCGGTTATTTCGATGTAATCTTTAGAAAACCTACTTAATGCCTCAACAATAGTGGAACCGATAAAACGGTTTACATGTTTTCTATACATTGTTCGTTTTTCATGCGAAATGCTGCAAGATTTATCAAATATTTCGTCTACTATTAGTATAAAGCCAACACAGCTCACATTTAGTTCGGTTACCTTGCATGCCTCTATGTTAACATCAATATCGTTCTTAACCGTTTTAAAATATTTCGGAATAATATTTTTCAATGCTTTGGCTTCCAATTCTTTGATTTTCTTCTGAATATCCGCTATTTCATATTCCTTTGCGTCATATTCTTCTCTAAATTGTTTATTTTTTTCATCCCTCTCGGCATTAATTTTTTCCTTTTCGCTTTCGGCTTTTCTTAAAGCATTTTTAAGATATATGAGTTCTTCAGAATTTTTATTTTCCATAATCTACATGTTTTTTGATATCATTTCAATAGCCTTCTTTTTGTATCCGTTGTATTCAGCTTCTGTTATTTCTTCATATCGCTTCATAAAATTTTTGTAGGCTTCTTCGATTGTCCATCCTTTTATCAGAATGGAATACTCTGTCCCATAATATACAGAAGTACGTGGGTCTTCTTCCGAGAAAAAAATGGTAATGTAGTCATTTATGATCTCAAATTCACTTACATCTGGAATCCAATCTGTGACCTTGAATACACACACAGTTGCTTCATTCAGTTCCTTGGCTTTGTAATACTTACCTATCAGTGTGCTTAATATATTTTCTTGATCAGGCTTGTCAATGGCTCCTAAGCGTTTCCTGATGATGGCTTTGTTGCTCTCAAGTTTGTGAAGCCGATCTTTTAAAATGTTTTTCTTATATTCGTCCATAATCTTTAATTTTTTCCTGTTGCAAATATATATAAAATTCCCGAAAGTGCAAAACTTTCAGGAAAACGTCAAATAAAATTCAGTTATAGATCGCTTATAATATTCTTGGTAGCAAGATCTTTATATTTTTGGAATTCTTCTTTAGAGATTTCCGTATATTCACTTTCAAGGTTTGCAATCGTCTTTGTTATGGATTCATCCTCATCAGCCCTCAAATAGATTTGGGTGTTTTTCTCAATGTTAAATATTCCTTGCCACAAACTAAGCCAGAAATAATCCCCACGCATAATCCATCCAGAGCTAACTCTTTCAAATCTTTTTAGTTTGAATATTCTTGCCTCGTTTCCATTGGAATCTTTTTCCAAAAAATATCTTCCCGCATATTTCTTGGTAGCAGCGGCGGAGAGATTACTCTCTTCAAAATCTATTGAGTCCAACAGGACGTTTATCTTCTTTTCCCTGTCCGCAATTTCTTCTCGATAAGTCTTTATATGTTTGCGGATGTTTTCAATTACAGTATCATTGATTTCCATATTCAATTTATTTTTTAATTTTCGGTTCGATATAGTTCCACACAAGGTCAACAATAAGTTCCATATTTGGCTCAAGTTGGCTATATACGTCAACCTTATAAGGCCTTGAATCTTCGACCGTATCTCTATTAGGCCAATCAACAATAACCATCTCCCACTCGCACTTTGACCAAAATCTATACATGAGATTCCTTACAACAAACTCCTTCAAGAGTTCTTTCGTTGTTATCGGGATTGATTTGTATGTCTTTTTGTCGTAAGTGCAAAAGTGCTTTTTACTTATTGCGCCCTTCTCGGTAAAGATTTCATCGAAGACTCCTTCAAGCACTTCAATGGGTTTTATTTTCCCGTCATTAAAATCTTTATAGAATGCATAAAATTTCGGTCTTTCCTTTGTCTTCCCCATATGCCTTGTTTGATTATCTTTTGTTCTTTATTTTGACAAACTTACCCTTCCGCCATCCTGAACTGCTAAATCTCCTTCTTGCCCTTTTATCTGAATTGGCATACTCGAATAATTCATGCTTGGTTACCATCTCCATATCAAACTTACTGTCAAAATAAGCTGAATCCTTATTCTTTTGCCACTTGTCGACCGCTTTCTTGAACTCTTCGTCGGTTATCTTATCCTCTTCGTCTTCTATTGCAACAAATAGAGTCTCAGGAATGGTATAGAAAGTTTCCATCCTAGGAACCAATACCACACCCCATACGTTCTTGTCTGCAACAGCCTCATGGATCATCAGATTTCTGTCAGAATATGCCTTATCCCACTCCTCCTGTGTCAGCCCGTTGCGCTTGGCCATTTCATGCTCTTCCTTGAGAAGTGCAATCATATCCCTATCATTGTCTGTGATGTAATAACCGTTGTTTTTAAGGATATAGTCATTAAGGGGTTTTCCGCCCTCTTTGCATATCGCTATCATCCTGATAGTTTCCTTTATCATCTCATCCACATTGCTGAAATTGAACGGGCATCTGCTTGGTTTAAATTTGTCAATGGCATCCTCCCAATCAGCAAACAGCTCAAAGCTGTCTGTTGGTTTGGTCATCCATGCGCCGAATCTGATAAGAGGGCACTCCTTGACAGCCCAATTAATTACCCCCGAAGATCCAATATAAAGAACCTGCGGATGCATCCCGTTTTTTACGAGTTCCTTTTTGACGGTTCTCCACCACATCTTTGTATGCTTCTTCAGAAAGCCATTATACTTGTGTGTGAATTTGAATTTGATCTTTTTTCTCATAACCATGACCGTTTTAATTATTTCTATGATGCAAATATAATAAAAATATTTTGATGTGCAAAAAAATCCTCATGGGGCCATGAGGATTTTCGCTGTAAATCAGCCGTTCCTTCTTCGGTCTTGGGGTGTGCTCCGCCATATGCCGATATGATTGGTGGTTTTTCTGCCGTTTCATGATTTTCCCGAATGGAGCTGACAATCTTCTCCGCTGCTTCTATTTTTATGGCATTGTATTCTTCCTCAGTTATTTCCTGATATCCACCCAAGAAACTAAGGGTATTGTATACATTTTTGTAATATTCGGCGCCTGGGTTCGATGCTGTGTAGTTGATAATGACGGTCTCCATACGTACGATAGTCCTTGCTCCATAACTCGGAGTATCTACCCATGTAAGCTTCAGAGCATAAACCTCGTCTGGTCTTTTGGATATAAAGCATTTTCCTGTCAGTTCTTTCGCCGCAAAATGGTATTTTTCTTTGAAAATGCGTTCGTTAAGCACGCTAAGCTCTTCGTCAAGTTCTTTTGCCTTAATTTCAAGTTTAATAATTTCTTCCTTTTCCATAGTTGTATTATTTAAATTTTTATTTATCTTTATCTTTCCCCTGCGCTGTTTTTAGAATTATATTGATTGCTTTCTGCTTATAGTCATGATATTCCGCCTCTGTTATTTCCCGGCAACTGATAGTTAAGGCTATAAGAGGCATACAGGACTCCGCATAGTATAAAACCTGTGGAGTCTGAGAAGTGTTGATGCGCATAGACTCCGCGGATATCATAGTGCCGAGATTGGTATCATACCGATTCATGGCTGTTGGCTTTATGATAAAAAACATATCGGGGTCGGTGGTCTTTTGCAGGAAATATTTTCCGATTATTTTTTTCGCGGAACTCGCCTTTTCCTCGCAAATCTGCTGCTTGATTTCGCATTTTCTATTTTCAAGCGAGCGCAACTCCTCTTCAAGAGCCTTGATTCTTTCGTTTTCCATATTTATGTGTTTTTAAATTACTTAGCGATTGCATCCATCGCTTTCTTTTTGATGTTATTGTATTCAGCTTCGGTTATCTCATCATAATCTGTAAAGGTATATCTGCTTGTATAATAGAAGCGTTGGTTAAAAGTAAAATCAACCTGATAGATATTCATGGTATTATCATAGATAATACCCACCTTATCAACATAGATAAAACCGTTAGCCAAAAGCCTTTTAACGCTTTTAGTCTTATAAACTATCGTACAAGATTCGTTAATACCACTACTTTTGAAATATCTCGGAATAATTTCGTCAGCATTCTGCCTTTCCAATTCTGCGATTTGGATTTCAAGGGCTGCAATCTCTTCTTCTTTATCGTATTTTTCTTCTTTGGCTCTCAGCAACTGTTCTTCAAGCGCCTTAATCTGTGTTGAAACTTTATCTTTGATTGGCACTACTACATCAGAAACCTTTTCTTTCAAATGCGCCTCATATTCTTCTTGAGAAATTTCAGTACGATTATCTTCGAGATTAGCAACCGTGTCAGAACTTATATCCATCATTAATTCTTTTTTCTCCATCTGTTCCATAGTTTTAAATTATTATTTATCTGTTTATTTTTTCAATTGGCATAAAAACATCATAGCCGCACTCCTTGTCATCTTCAAAATGGCTCATTTGCTCTGTATATTTACTCCCGGGCTTACGTCTGCCGAACACGAATTTCTCGCCATCCCATACTGCTTTGGAGGCATTGCGGCTCACTCCTTTATATTCTTTTCCTGTAACTAATTCCTTCTTTGGAATTGGCCTATAGTTTTCTTCTACCCACTCTTGGAAATTTTCAGGACTGCCGAAACTGTGGTATTGCTCAAATGTCAGTTTATTAATTGCATACTGGCAAAGATCCTTTAAAATATCTTCCTTATCCATATTCTTCTGTCTGTTTTTACAAATATATAAAAAAATCCCGAGAACCACAAAGTTCTCGGGAAAATATAATGACTACTCAGATAGAAAATGCCCGATCATGTATTTTTGGTATTCGTCAAATTCCTCTTTTGATATTTCTTTGAAATTTTCCTCGAAACAACTCCTTGCTTCTTTAGATGACATATTGCAGCCGCCTTGAAATCTCAATAATATTTCAGAATAATTATTCTCTATGTAGAGAGTTGTATTTTCCTTTGTAAAACCAAAATCATAACGTTTGCCTAAAACATACCACAAACCATCAACCTTATGAAACGACTCTACACGTATAATTTTCTTCCTGACGCCCTTGCTTTCATCTATAAAATATTTTCCCTTATAGTTTGGAGTGAGGTCTGAATCAGTCTCATCTAATTTCTTACGGAGTGCGGCTAATTTGTCCTCTGTTTCACGGAGAATGTTTTCGTAAAAGGAAATCTCATGTTCGATAGGGTTAACTCCGCTAAGGTCTGTTTCTTGTGAAAATTGTTCTTTATCTGCCATAATCGTTAGTTGTTTTCTTCGTTTTCCTTAATATTATTTTTTAAATATAGATTCAATGCCTTGATAGCATTGTCAGGAAGTTCTTTCATGTCATCATTCTTCTTGCAATAATCAACAACGTTTCCGATACCATAGATGACATATAAATCATTTTTGTTAGGAACAAAAATATTGATTGTTAAAAATATACTAAACAATATTGCAAAGTATTTTAAATATTTTTTAGGTATTTGACGAATTTTATCATCTACATCTTCCTCAACTACAACTGCAATACTCCACACAAAACATATTATAGTTACTATGCCAAAAACAAAACAATGATGATATGTAATTAAGGGTTCCTAGAACATTAATCCAATATAACTCATTCATAACTAATTATTTTTTATAATAAAACATAAACTATTACTTGTTATCTTTTTGGGAATTTTCTGCAAAGTACAAGTCAAATTCTGAGAACGAATTCCGTCCATCTGCCGTATACGACCATGCAGTTTCACTACCCTCGTATTTGACAAGTGCAACTACGGGGAAATCAATGCCGTACATCTTCATTTTACTGTCAGTGCAGATAATCCTTGCGTCGTTTCCACATTCAGTCACTATTCTCCGCTTTGGGTTCCTTATATATTCCTTCAAAGAAAATCGCTCCATATCTTACTTTCTCGTAAAAAAACATTCAACAAGTTTGTCCATAATTTCCTGAAAATCAGTTTCTGAAAGCTCCTCAAACTCGGTAGCAATATATGCTTTGAACTGAGGAATGGAGAACTCTCGGGAAACTCCTACGCAATCGCAGATGCTGTTCTCATTGATATTGCAACTTTTGGCTTCGAAATCATAGTTGTACTTTTTTCCGACAAGTGTCCATTCGTATAGCCCATTGTTCTGCCACACTGCATCAACATTGTAAACCACTATGATACTGCCCCAACAGTTATTGCTACCAACAGACCTAAGTATCTTTCCTCGCATGCTGTTTCGGACCTCTTCAATTTCCTTTTGCATTTCCACCTTGATTTCCTTCATTATGGAATTGAGTTTAACTCTACCCTCTTTAAGCTCCTTCGAAAGTGAGCTATATTCGCTTTTGAGCTCGTCTAATTTTTTATTTTCCATAGTTTTCCTTTTCTGCAAATATAATAAAATTAATTCGTTTCCTCAAATATTTTGCTATATTGCTATCAGTTGCTCAGGCGTTATATTTTCCACGCCTTCTTCAATAAGATCAATAATTTGACTTACCGGATAATCTCTAACAAAATTAAACCTCTCTTCGTATACAACGACAAGACCGTCTCCCCTTGCTTCATCAATATAGCAGGATTCGTCGTGAAACTCCTCAGACATATACGGTAAGATCATTCTCCATAACAATTGTCTGTGACTGTCTGCCTTTGCAATCAAACGTTCTGTCTTCTCTAATTCTTTTCTAATTTTTGTGGCCTTCATGTGTTCAAAACTAATTATCTTTTTATCTTTCCGACCATATGATATCCGCCATCCATAAATGCATCATCCACCGCGCTCCATTACGATAAGCGGTCTTTTTCTCTATGTCAGTGTCTTTTGGGAAAAGCATGTCTGCCTGCCTATCAATATCTTCCTCTAAGATAAGACCTTCGTGGTTTTTCAGCTTGTCGTAACAGTTTTTACACATCATCCATCCATTGTATTGATGCTTTTCTTCGGAATCCCTGTAATATTTTGCACAAAACGGACAGACAAAACCTTTTCTTTCCATAATCTTTTTCTTTATGATTCCTTGTTCGTTGGCATTATAATTGCAGCAATAAGATACAACAATAGCCCAAGAAAAAGCCCTGAGGCAAATATCAAAAGCACTGCTGCAAGTCTTATTATTGTAGGGTCAGTATCAGCATATTCTGCAAGACCGCCACAAACGCCACAAATACATTTATTTGTTTTGCTTTTAAAAAGTTTTTTCATTTTTTTATGGCTTAAAATCGCTGTTTATTCCTCTATACCTTTGGCCCTATTGTAGGATTCTTTTCGCCTGCAATATAATAGCCGATGACGGCAAAAATGCCAAAAAGGAGGCCAACAATAATTGCAATCGAACTATCCCGATGATTCTTTTCTGCAATTTTCTTGCACCACAGTGCCAAAAGCACCCAAATTAATACACTAACAAATGTTTCCATAAGTTTTATTATTTTTTCTTACTGCAAATATATAAAAAATCTCAGAAACTACAAAATTTCTGAGATTGATCTTTTATGCGATAAACACTTCAGCATAACCATACAAAATCCTGACAATGCACATTTCCCCGTTACACCAAAAATTTGAAAGGGATGGAATAACGTCTTTCTCTTGTATACTCTTATATTTGGTAAACAGTTCTTCTATTGTGTGCTCTATTGAGCCTTTTGTATAATTGCTTTGATTGTCAAAATCAATATATCCTATATCGTCCGAATTATATTGTTCCTTAACTATATCAGCAAACTCTTTCTTTAGAATATTGGAAAATTCTGATATTGTTTCAAGTTTATCCAACTTTTCTGTATCATGGCTTAATGATGCTTCATTATAAATGTCCGCATATTTTTGTACCGCCTCCCTCATGTCCTCAGCACTGTCATTGTCCCCATACATAAAAGTCAGCATCAGCTCACGACTTTCATCGTATATGCCTTTCGCAACAGGACCTTTATCAGGATTTTTTCTTCCATCTTTAGTACCTTCCAAATAAGCAAGTTCTACTGATTCTTTAATCATGCACCGAATATATTCCCTTATTTCATCCTGCTGTTCTTCATGAGCCATGCTGCACAACTTAAGGTAAAAGTCGTGCGGAATAAATAATGTTTTCTCTTTATATACCTTTTCCGCATATTTGCTTGCCCTTTCTACAAAATACTGCCCGTAGTCTTTTATCATCATACAGTTAAGCCTAATATCTGCGAATGTTATAAACTTAGTCAATCGTTCTTCAAGGTTTTTTATTTCCATATCATTGAATTTCTTTTTCCTGAATTGTAACCCAAATGTCCCACTCATGACCGGAATACAGAAAGTTTGAGTGAATAGAATATAGTTCCTCAGAATTTTCCTTTTCCGATTCTTCTACTTTTACGTTATCTTTTGTGACACCGAAAATTTTCAGAACCTCTTCGAATTTGCGTTTTGCATATTCTTTGGCGTCATCAAAGCTTGCGAATAACTTTGTCTCATCAATAAGACTCTGTAAGTCTTCTTTTTCTGCTCGCTCTGATGTTACCATATACACTGTTTGTGGCTTTTTGTAGACAGTAGTTGGAACGGATGCATCCATCATTCCACAGGCAGTTTCCCTTCTTAACACCTTGCATATCATTATTTTTTCTTTTTGCGTAATCATGCCTAAAACAATTTGATTTCATTTGATTATTCTTTATTTGCGCTTAAATGTGTAAACTGTGTCTAATGCAATAGTGTTGTCTTCTTCAATAGTAATGACTTTCTTTTTGAGATTGTATTTGACTGACGACCATTCTTTTTTCTCATATTTTGTCTCATAATATTTCTGTATTACACTTGTAGAACCCCCAATGCTTAATAAAAGACCAAGTATAGTAACTGTAAGCCAAAGTGCAGTACTGTCATCATAAACACAAGAATCACTCATTATCATACACAGCATACCTGACAAAAACGCAAATGCAATTGATGCACAGACCAATAAAATAATTATACCCATAATTCAAATTCTTTTATAGTATCTACGTAAGTAAGTGAGTCATTGTTGATAGACATAGCTTCTTCTTCAGTGTCATGTACTGCACCGATAATAGTAGTATCGTCATAATCTTTATATACGTTTACCCAACCAGTTTTCTTTTTGGGATGCAATTGCATTTTTTAAATTGTTCCATATTTATTTGCCTCCTTTTCCATCATTTTTAATGCTATCTAAGTATCTGTTGAGTGCATCTATCGCCTTGTCGGGGGTTTCTTTTACTTTGGAATTGGATTTACAATAATCCACAATGGGTCCAACCCCATAAATGAGGTAGGCTTCATCTTTACTTGGTGTAAGAATCATGCCTAATCCAAAAATAAAAACCGTAATTATACTTAATTTTGTATGCTTGCCCGCATTTTCAGGCGCTTCATCTCCGCATATAATAATAGCCATTATTTGAGCAACACTCAAGAAAACACTAATAATAAAAAGTACTTGAAATATAACATGTAGATTAGAAATAACGCTAATCCAATATAATTCACTCATAATTTATTCCTCCCATTCTAAATTTTTCATTTATTATAACTGTTGTTTTTAGTAGTAAATTTTATCTTCGTTTGTTATAATTAACATAAATAAGATGTGTCTTTACAAATTAATTCACCGCATAGTTTGATTTCTACTGTAATATTGTGTTCGTCTGACTCCATATAAGTACTATAATCCATATAAGGGCTCCAACGACCAATAACATGTTCCGGATGACTGACTTCAACGGTTAAATTCTTTTTAAGAAATTGTATTAATTCTTTATCTGTCATATTATTCCTCCGCCTCTATTTTAACAGTAGCAATATAAGTGTATCCTGTTGATTTATTTTCAATAGCCTCTTCTTCAGTTTCAAAAAAACAACCAGCAATAGGATTTTTATAATCATCTGTATATACGTTTAGCCATTTAGTTTTCTTTTCCGTTGCGAAGAATAAATCATTCGGATTGTCCTCATAGCCATGTGTCGCTACCCCATTTTCCCAATAGGTTTTAATAATTTCATCGCCATTTGGTATTGTAATCAATGCCGCAATTGGTTTTACGTAGAGACCTCTTCTATCCGTGCAAACAATTCTTACATTTCTACCATCCCTTGTAATAACCTTCCTTTGCGGATTATTCAAGTATTCTTCTAAGCTAAATTGTTTTATGCGTGTTCTTCCCCAAGCAGTTTCTGCTGTTGCCATAGATGTGTCAGTTTTTCCCTCATCTTTCGTTAGGAAGAACAAATCAAGCGTAGTTTCTCTTGAATCGAGATATCGCCCGTTTGGGAAATATATATAAACTTCCTCTTTACCCTTAATGTTTACAAGTGCTATTATTTTTTTCTCCCATCCCTCTCTATTAGCATAAAGGATTCTTACACTTTTACCATCTTTTGTGATAATCTTTCGATTAGGGTTCTCCAAATACTCTGCTAAATTAAATTGCTTCATAATCATTTCCTTTTTATTTCAAATTTTAGTCCTATTTCATCACGGGATAAAGATTTTCTACACTATATTTGATGCCGTTTCGAATATTTTCTTTTTGCATTCATTATATTCTTCTTCTGTTAGTTCTTGAAGGTTATCCTTTATGTAATTTAATATCTCGTCAAGATTATTAAAATACCATGAATCTATTTTTTTATATATTGAAAATTGCGAGTTTGTTTCACCATAACGACTGAAGTACAATTTATCAAAAACTACTACAATTTTATCATCTTTAAAAGAAATGTCTTTCGTTTTGCATATTACCGCCAAATTTTCATTCAAATCAACAATTTTGAAATTTTTTGGAAAAGCTGCTTCCAAAATGCTGATACTGTGGGCACTAATTGCCTGCTTAATTTTTGAAAGCTCTTTTCCTTTATCATATAACTCTTGCTCAAATGCATCATTTTGTGCCTCTTGTTGGCGAGTAATTTCGGCCATATCTTTCCTAATCTTTTCACACCCTGCTACAAGCTTGTTTATCTGTTCTAAACTAAATTGTTCCATGATTTTTCTATTTATGTTTACCGTATCCTGCAATTCCGGTATAGCTGCAATTATCCAAAAATTCCTGTGCGTCACCATTGACAGTCTTTGTGTTTATCTTATCCTTATAACGCACAATAAGTCCACATGCATTTGCCAACTCTTCCGTCTTCTCTCCTGCCACTTTCTTAAGAGATACCTCCTTCTGCTTGACAAGTTCTGCAATTGAAATTGTGTCATCCTCCAATAATGTTGCAAGAATGATGTGCCTGTCCAATGGATTTTCTTTCAAAAATTTTATTATATCCAATCTCCTACTAATAGTTGTTGGCTTTGATTCTAAAATTTTTCTGTAGATTACAGTAGGAACACATGCATACGAGTTGTACAAGATACCAGCATCGGCAAAACCGTTGTAGCTATTCGCAATCCATCTACTACTCAAACCGCAGCGGAAACAACTTGACACGTGCATGAACTCTTCCAACAACTCCGCACCTTCAATAGTTTCAGCAAGTTTATTAATGTCTTTCCGCTGGTATGTAATCTCCATTGCTGCAAATAATGTCGGTAGATTGAAATGCCCGTAAACATCGCTCTTGAACTTACGGACAAACTCCGCTGCAGGTGAATCAAGCGTAAACAGTTCGTCTGTTTCCTCCGCGCTGTATTCTACCTTCAGTGCCTCAATTTGTGTCATGGATTTCGCTTTCCAATTGCTAAATCTACCTATTTCTAAGAGCGGTAAATCTTCATATTTCGGATAAATGAGGGCACACTGCCCGTTCAACATATCAATCTCAATGCCTTCAATGCATTCGAGTCTGTTTTGATTCTCAAACCCCTTTTTATACACTATTCTTGCCATAATCTTATTCCTTTACCAATTCAACTTTAACCTTATAACCATCTTTAACTTGTGACGGAAATTCAAATCCTCCTTTCTCCTTACCATTATCTGAGAGAAACTTCCCCAATGCAAAATCAATAAGCATCATAATTTCTCCATCAGTAATCACCTTACGGTCATCCGACATTTTATTTGTTTTTGTGTGTTTTGCGATGTATGCATTCTGCCAACCGCACACAATATCGTAATTTTTAGCTGCCATATTACTTTTTTTATTAATATTATAAACTAAGATTATCTGTAAAGTACGACGGGAATAGTAAGGTGCCGAGCATACAAGTAGAAACTGCTGGCAGAACCATAGTCGCCACTCGCAAGCCAACCAGTGTCCTTGTGGTGCCGTGAACAAGACCAAGCACAACTGATGAAATCATGAAGCAAGTCCGTTCCTTTGATTGTCTTCGCCATTGCATCAATGTCCTCTTTCTGACTCTGAATCTCCATAGCAGCAAGCAGTGTAGGTAGATTGAATACCCCATATTTGTCTGAATGAAAATTGCTGACATGTTCAGCAGCAGGACTTCCACATCTCAAGAGCTCTTCAGTTGCCAAATGACTGTACTCTTTCTTTAGAGCATCAATCTCACTGATTTCCTTTGCGTTCCAAGATGCTATCTTATATGTCGGAAGTAACATCTTTTCTGAGTACTTTGGATAGATAAGTGCCTTCTGACCGTTAAGCAGTTCAATTTCAATACCCTCGATACATTCAATGATATTTTTGCTCTTGCAATTTTCTTTATAAAGTATCTTTGCCATAATTAATCAAACAAAAATAAATTTTCTTTTTGCAAATATATAAAAAATCAATATAAACAAAAATCTTTCAATTAAGAATATGCTCTATTCTTTTTAACCACAAAAAACATGATCATTTTCAGTTATACGGAACCTTTTATACGAGAAATCATTTTTATCTTTCGATGTTTTCAAAAACCACCAAAATATATGTTTAGGTCCTGATATTGCAATGCGGGGAAGATTATCTTTTGCCCATACAACGAGTTCAATACGTTCAAGAAACCATTTATTGAACCAACTACCAAACGTCAACACGTAAAAGTTAATGCGTTCATTTTTGGTGTGGCTACAATAGCCTAATTTTCCAACCATAAAACTATAGTTTGTTATATGCCGAACAAACAAATACTCTTTAATCTTTTTAAGAAATGTAATTTTCATAATTTTCATAATTTATAAGTGATTATTTTAATCAAAACTAAATAGATATTCAGCCCACAACTCAATGAACTGTTGTCCAAAATATTCTGCCTTTTCTTCAGTTTCCTGGCACAAACGGAACCCGAAGTACGTAGCTTCAAATGAGGCGTGAGATCTTGTATCCAGACAACCAAACTTTCCAGCTGAAGTAGTTATAAGGGTATCTCTCTGTTTTTCATCAAGGGTGGTAATCGTATTACTAGTCAGGAGGGTAAAAGATGGATAATATAGTATTGCTATTCCATATGCATGCGGTTTAGGCTCCCAGTTACGTCCCCAAAGAGCACGACTGATGACCTCAAGTTTCATAAGAGCTAGTGTATGCTTTGGCAGTTTCATTATATAACCATATTGCCTCTGTGCTTCTGAATATTGACATATGGTTCTGTCGGCATCTTTGGCAAGGTCGGCGTAAATTGGTGCCAAATTAAGAGCTTCACAAGCATCTTCATATGTTTTGATCGTTTTGTAGTTATCTAGAGTGGGCTTCATCTTTTTCTTTTGTTGTCCAAAAAGAGCAGTAAGTACCTGTTTAGTTTCTTCGCTCTTAGCTGCGCTAAAAGCTGCCTGCACTTCTTTTTCTGTTATATTAATTGCTTTCATATTTTATATTTTTCATATTGCAAATATATCAAAAATTTCAGAAATAATAAAATTTCCGTTTGCCAAAACTAACGTGTAGACAAGAGTTGCCCTTCGGTGTTGATGTAAATCCTCTTACCGTTTAGTTTAACCTCGGCAAATCCATCCTTAAAATCCCCTACCCAAGTAAACCACTGTTCAGACAAGAATTGTCCCTTGGCGTTGATGAAATTGCACCTTCCGTTTAGATTAACCTCGGCAAACCCATCATTAAAAAAACCCACATAATCAAACCACTGCTGAGACAAGAGCCTCCCCTCGGTATTAATAAAATTATACTTACCGTTTAGATTAACCTCGGCAAATCCCTCCCTAAAACCCCACGCGGCATCAAACCACCTATCAGACAAAAATTGCCCCTCGATATTGATGAAATTCCACTTACCGTTTAATTTAACTTTGGCAAACCCCTCCTTAAAATCCCTTACATATTCAAACCACTGATTAGATAAGATTTGCCCCTCGGTATTGATGAAATTGCACTTCCCGTTTAGTTTAACTGCTGCGAATCCCTCCTTAAAATCTCCCATCCAATCAAACTTCAATCTGAAGTTAAACGTAGAGTCAATCTTAGCGTAGAAGTCAACAGCGCCCTTGGACAATCCAATTTTATTTAATTGTATAGGTCCTTTATTAGAATTCATAAACTGCCCTGTTTCAAAATGAAACTGAAACTTCACATTGTCAGACTTGCGGATATTGATATAAAGAGGTCCCTGTGCACTATATATGTTGTAATAATAGTCATCATCAAACGCGATGCTCCAGTTAGAACCCTTTCCAACTTGTTTTGCTGCAGCATGACTGTGTGGTACATACACCACCCACTCATTGTCCTCATACACCTTTTCAAGGTCCGCATTAACCTTGGACTGCTTTCTGACAGCCTTGAAGTCATCGGGCAAGCGCTTCACCCACTCAATCAGTTTTGACAGGGATTTACATCTCTCAATGTTAAAGAGATGCGACTTGTTCTTGCTGTATATAGCCTGTGCCTCCGTCAGTTCAGGATTGTTTTCAACTTTGGCTTTTTCAAATGTATCTTTCATGGTCGGCAAAAATTTTCCTTTAATCCGTCGTTTCTTCTTTATATTCATCAGTCGTGCCCAATAATTTCCATGTGTGCTCATTCAATGGAATGCACTGTTCATACGGAGCATATCTACACATATATGGGTAAAAGGAATCTTCTCTGTTGTAAGAATCAAAATAATCAAAGCTCCACGATGTATCAGAATCTCTTGCCAAAACACGGTCCCCCTCTTTAAAAGAGTATAGTTTCTTCTCTGGTGCAAAAAACAAATCCGAATCATCTTCTGTATTACGATAACATTTACCATTAATAGTATAGCATACAATCTCTTCTGTTGAGTTACTATCAATAAGTGCTAATATAGGATATTCATGTTTTCTATCTGTACATAATATTCTTACTTTGTGTCCGTCTCTTGTAACAACCTTTTGATTAGGATTCTTCAGGTATTCTTCTAAGTTAAATTGTCTCATGTTTGTTTCTCTTTTTTGCAAATATATAAAAAATCTCGGAAACCGCAAAATTTCCGAGATTGATCAGTCAGTTATTTCTTTTTTATAGGCATTTTCTTGACTACATTTTCTTGAGTTTCAGTTTGACTAACGGTATTGTTTCGAACTTAATATCAGTATCGCTACCCACCGTCTCCTCGCCATCAAGCATCAGTCTTCCTGACAGGTTATATTCGTACAGGATATCTTTCGGTGTTCCTTGCTTCAGGAGAAGGGCTTTCTCCTCATCTTTGGCGATAAACAGGAGTCTCCACCCGTTCCTACAAACAAAGACATCACCGAATTTTGCTTTTTTAAAAATGTTTTTACAATTCGAGTCCATAAAGTTTTAAAAATGTTTCAAGTTCTTCGACATAGGCGAATTCAAAATTTTCAACCTCTGTCATATTCTATTCCTTCCGTTGCAAATTATAATAACCCAAAACATCATTACCGAATTTCATGTATGCGCCTTCCACACGTATCGTGAACGTTGATGAACCTCCATATGTCAGATTCACACACTCAATCCTTTCCTTGCCTGTAAAATGATAACTATATTCGGTTATGTTATCGCCTCTTTCCAATGACATAATCTTAGGCATTACGAATTTGACGGTCAGACCTTGCCCTACCCATGTACTATCTAATACAGCTTTGTATTTCAAGTCATAGTCCTTAGTACAGCAACAAAGCAACATGCAGGCCAAAACCCCCTTCAAAAAATCCCATATCCTTTTCATAATATTGTCCACAAACCGTTATTATTCTTCATGTCCCTTTAATTTATGTCTTCTTTCGTTTTTCGTTCCAAATATAGGCTATAAAGGTAATCGGTTGAATATTTTGTATTATTCAAGATTTCTTTTTCACTTTTCCATCCCCATTTACCATAACCGATATAACGTACCAAATCTTGTGATTCTTCTCCTAATATTGGATAAATAATCGGTGGCGTTCCTCTTAGCAAGGCAATAACAACTTCCCTTGTTAATCCAATCACACACCCCTCATAAACCTTTCCGTCCTTATCGGCAATAATCTCCGACGTAAAGCTCTTCTCCCTTCCGTCCTCGTATTTGACATCTATTTTCCTTGCCAATTTATACCTCGGTGGGCAATTATCCCCAACATCCATCTTCTCCAAGAAAACACAATCATCTTCTTTGCCTCCCTCAAAACAGGTAAACCTGTCCCCGAATCTTGCTTTTTTAAAAATGTCTTTCATAGCTCAACTCCACAAAGTTTCAAAAATGTTTCAAATTGATCTACATATGCAAGGTCCAAAGTGCCACGAGTATGGCCATCCTTATTTATGATTGCGTACCAACCATATAGAGACGGTGCGTTGTCACGATTGCGCCATACTGTTATCTGCTTATTTGGGCTAACAAAATTTTCAAGGTTCAACAATTCATCAAATTCTCTCAAAAAGCCTTTATTAAGCAAATATTCTTTAGTCAACAACTGTCCCTTGCGCCAAATCTTAACCTCTCCAAAAGCATTTGTTCCGTCTAAATTATATCTCCACAACCATTGTTTTGTGTTCTTATCGCCTTCTAATAATATGGCTTTAAGTTTATCGTACATGACGAATTTCATTTCTCTGCCGTCTGCATCAACAAATATATCGCCAAATTTGGCGTCTTCAAATATATTTCTCATAAATTTATTCTTTTTCCTCAAAATAAACAATCTTGTATTCAAAGTCTCTTGTCATTATAACTTTTCCGACAATTCGCTTCTCTTCATCACCGTCGGCGCTTGTACCATCTAGATTATAGGTACATAACTGAGCCTTTCCCTTGGAATCTTCTCCTTTAACAAGAATTGCCTTATCATTCTTGGTAATGGCGTACAATAATACCGCGCCATCTTTGCAAATAAACTCGTTTGCAAGAAACGCCTTTTTAAATATATTTTTCATAAAACTAATTTTTCTCCTCGAAATAAACAATCTCTTATTCGGATGCTTCCTTGCAGACACGTCCAATAAATTTTTCGACTTCTTTCAATATTTCAGCATCATTATCAACTTGTTTCCAACTCAGCCATATATTGTCCAAATAAACAACTTGGCTGCCGGGTCTATATCTCGCAAAAACATCATAGAATATATAGTCACCATTTATGATGGAACTGGCAGGCTGCATGCTGACATTACAATCATAATACTCCTCGTTGAATTGTTTGTTATAGTTTAGTGCTGTTTGGATAATTAGTGGGAGCCTAGTAAGTCTTTCTCTTATAATGTGGATATAATCCTCAATTGTCATTTTTCCTCCACACTCAACCGATGTATTATTATTTTTCTCCATAGTCAACTCCACAAAGTTTCAAAAACGTTTCAAACTCCTCAAGGTATTCAAAATCTAAAGTCCCAATTGGATCAGTATACACATTAGACACATGCACATGCCAACTACAAGATGGTTTATTAGAGACTCTTGCTCCGTGATGAACTATTATCTGTTTGTTCGGACTTACGTATTCGGTATAACCCATTTTAGTATATTGACAACTTGTAAACCCTTTATCAAGCAAATATTTCTCAGTCATGAGAATGTGCTCATTCAAGTTCGGCAAGCCTTTAGTCAAATCAATATATGATTTCGTACCAATTGCCTCAACTATATAATTGAACACCTGCTCACAATCTTCTTTTGAATCAAATGTTCCTATTGTGGATTGGTATCCTCCGCAATCATGAAAATTAATTGCCCATTCAAGATTGCCTTTAGGATATACTTTTGTTGATATTATGCGAATATCCAAAATCCTATCAGAATTAACTACACAATTTTCCTTATATTTTATCCACGCCATAAATAGTATTCCTCCATCGGTATTATTTTGCCACAAAAGCCACAAATTTGCCCGTCAGTATTAATAACATTATCCTGTCCGTTTAGCCCAACCTTTGCGAATCCCTCTTCAAAATTCGACACCCAATCAAACCACTCCTTAGACAAGAATTGTCCCTCGGTATTAATGAAGTTCCTCTTATCGTTTAGTTGAACTACTGCGAATCCATCATTAAAGGTCCACACGTCGTCAAACCACTGATAGGATAAGAATTGTCCCTCAATATCGATGAAATTATACTTGCCATTTAGTTTAACTGCTGCGAATCCATCATTAAATTCATCCACCTGATCAAACTTTAGCCTGAATTTAAACTTAGTATCAATCTTAGTGTAGAAGCTAACAATCCCCTCAGACAACCCAATTTCATTTAATCTTACGGGTTTATCATTAGCATCCATAAACTGTCTTGTTTCAAAGTGAAATTGGAACTTCGCGCCGTCGGACTTACGGATATTGATATAAAGTGGACCCTCTTTGCTATACATATTGTAATAATAGTCGTTTTCGGAAGCCGTGCACCATCGGGTGCCCTCGCCTCCTCGCCTTGCCGCCGCATGGCTGTGCGGTACGTACACGATCCACTCGTCATCCTCATACGCCGTTTCAAGGTTTTCCTTAGCATCGGACTGTTTCCGAACAGGCTTAAAATCATCAGAGAGGTCCTTCACCCACTCAATCAACTCCAACAATGACTTGCAATCCTTAATCTGCGGCAACTGAGTCTTGTTCTTGTCATAGGTAACCAATGCTGTCTTCAACTCCGGGATATCTCCCAATTTGATGCTGCCGTTGGCATACATGTTGCCAATCCATACGCCGTATCTACCTATATATGAGCCTCTATCTGTTTGCTTAAAAGTAGGATCACTCATGAGAAGTGTCTTTAATGCGTAGTCTTCAATGGCGGGATAATTCCTGCAAAAAGAATTTATTATCTTATAAAGTTCCATGCTGTGTTTCTTTATTTTAAAATTAAAATTAATAATTTTCTTCATCGAAAACTACTTTCTTGTTTCGTCTTCTCTGAGCCGCATCGTAAAAGAATATCCTCTTGAGCCTATCTAATCCTTGTTTTAGTGCACTTGCGCAAAAAGAATTTTTTGCCTTTTTTTGTTTATTAACGCTTGTCATAATTATTTACCATTTAATCTTTATGGTTTTCAAATAATCCCCGTTGCCACCATATTCTTCGGCTTTTTTAAGGGCTTCTTTTTTAGTCTTATATGCCCTATATGAAATGTAAGGTGATTCTTTCCCGTCCTCTTCATAGATATTAATCCATCCTTCATTGGAGGCAAGAGATTCTTCCTTTTGAGAAAGAGAGTCTATTGTATATCGGATGGGGTTACCATTGCATTGCCGTATATTAGTTGCCTCTAATGCACAATTATCGCATAAATCAAGACTTTCTACAGAAGTGACAGGCACTTTACCTTTTGTGGAATCAATTATTTTATAAACAAGAATTTTAACTGGTCGTGCATATTCGGCTCCGCAGATGTCGCATACGCATTTAGTGACTGTCGCCATATTCTATCCCTCCATTAGTTTACAACCCCATCTGTCTGCAATCTTATCCCTCCATTCAAGTGCATCAGCCTTGGTCTCGAAAATTGTACCGACCACACGCTCCATCCATTCCTCAGTATTGCAGAACGGGCAAGGCTCATCTCCTCCGATTGTGAAATTTCCGTCCTCCACAGAATCCAAATCGTATAAATAACCATTGATGCAATGTGCATCAGGGTATGTCGCTCCAAAGTATGGAAATTCGTTTCTACATCCTTTTGTCATATTATTCCCCCATTATATCCTTTAAAAATTTTAACATAATGTCATCACCTTCCATTTTACAAAGTTCGCCCTCCGAAAGATACTCGTACCACCATTTTCCTGCATCTATTACTGCTTGTCTGTATCCGGCTTTAAAAGAAACACGCGAAAGTAATTCTTCTTTATAGTTCCTTAGTATCAACTTGTCATGATGCTCATTAATCCAATCCGCCCATCCCATAATTATTTCTCCATATCCTTTAAAAACTTTGGCACTGCATCATCGTCCGAACCATATCCTTCCATTTCGCAAAGTTCACTCTTTGAAAGGTATTCGTCAAACCATTTCCCTGCATCCAATATTGCCTGCTTATATCCTGATTCAAAAGACACAAGCGAAAGCGACTCGTCTTCATAGTTCCTTATGGTCAGTTTGTCACGATGCTTGTCGACCCAATTTATCCATTTCATGTTTGGCTTTCCATTCACCATATTCAATCCTCCATCATCATTTTTCTGAACTCTTCTTCATTGATACCGCCTTGGAGCACCATCAGACCATTAGTACCTAATACAGTAACTTGTAATTTCTTGGCTAAATACCGCCACGCCCTCTCAACAAGAATCTTTCTCTCGTCCTCTGCGCCCCTCTTGTATCCAAGAGTAGCGATAAGGCTTGGCGTAATTGAGGATTTGAATGCATCCTCATAACCGTATATTTCTGTTGAATATTCGTTTGCCCTCTCATTTATTGTCATATTGTTCCTCCATTATTTTTATTTCCGTATCAATCGTCCCAGTCAACATAATCGTACTTTCCAAAATCGATCATTTTCTTGAACATCCATTCTGCCCCTGCCTTGAAGCCCTCATATTTGCCGTCCATCCTTGCGGTGGTGACCATATCTTGTGAAGACGGCATATTGTAACCCGCAAAGTCTCTTGCCCTCTTCTCTATTGCCTTATCTCCTTCTCCCATATCTTAGCCACTGTTTATAGATAGTCATTGGAGTCAATGCTCTCAGGCGCAAATACGGCACACATATGTCCGTCATCGTAACACCTGAAGATGAACCTCCCACATTCTATATAAAGAGGAAAACTCCTCTTATCGTCCTCGTCCAACGCCATATCCTTAAGGTGCAGAAGTTCCCCTATTACGAAACCCCTTATCTCCTCGACCGAAGGCACCTTATGGTCTTCTGCCATTCCCCACCAGTAATCCATCTTCTCCATGATATCATGCACTTCATCAAATGCAAATTCCCTCATTATACAAGCAATGGATTTGTTGATCTGTTCCTGTATTCCTTTCATAATATTTGATTTTTTATAAGATTCCCAAGCCGTGTAACTGCTTAGCCTCCTCAGGCTCAAAAATGTTTTCCCATGGGTATTTTGCCTTATCACATACTTTAGGCTCAATATCAATATTCAAAAAACGTATACTATTATATACGCAATAAAAAGTACCTACCCATCCATTTTTTTCTCCCCATACGCTGCCGATATCCACAGGCAAACCACTTTTGGATTGTATCCTCACACAGTTCCCCGCAGCCAACATTTCCAATATTTTTCTCAGGTAGTCCTGTTCCTTTCCTTTTTTTTCTCCAACAGCAAACCATGCAGATGCCCAACGGCGAATCGTGCCACAATCTTCCTGTGGTTCTCTCTTAATATATTCTATCAATCTTCCCTTTCCCATGCTGCAAATATATTAAAAAAAATTAAGATACAAAAAAATCTTCATAGCAATAGTGCCATAAAGATCATAAACTCGGACGACTATTATCCGTCATAATGAAATGCCTCGCTGTCATTCATGAAGAAATGGATTCCATGCGTGCATTCGTTCCACCGGTTCTCGTCAAAAGAATCAGGGTAGACCATTTCCCCCACTGTATACTTGCATGCGTAGTATGCACTGACCACCTCTGAAACTTTTTCTCCCGTGTAGATATTGGTTATGGACAGAACCTTTGCCTTGTCGCAGCGGCATTTGGAACCCAGGGCGGAACTTCTCTTTGCATCTTCCGGTATCTCCAATTCGACAAGAAAGCTCGTTTCGAAATCGAAATCAGTAAACACCTTCTTCCATCCGATAAAGGAGCCTGTTTCGGGGCAATCTAACGGAACGGCGGGATTGACCATATTGCCTGAAAAATTTGTATTATCTACGCACATGTAGTCAGTGTCACAATTAGTGAATGACGTATCGGTAAATTTAGCAAAGGCAAAATTGGCACAGTGGCAAGAACACATGATAAAAGCAGTGTTGACAAATTCACTCTCTGATACATCCGCATATTCAAGGTAACAATCTTCAAATGTACAGTTTTGAAAAACTGCATACTTCATATTTGTTCTATATAATATACAGTTTTTGAAAGTGCAGTTTTTGAAAGTGCGTCCCGAAACGCTATGCCCGCTCAAATCGAGCCTATCTATGACAAGATCCGAGATCTGTTGCTCGATATAGGTTATGCCGCATTCTGTAGAAAGGACAAAATCCTCTACTGTGTTAGGAGAATTGTAGTCTTCGTTTTGTATTGCCGACATGATTGACTCAACAAGGTCTACGGTTGGCGTATCTCCAGAGCGCTGTCCAAGATGTCGGGCAATCCCCCGACATACTTCGATAATTCTTTTTTGCTCATCTATAGCCCCTGCTAAATAGTCTAACACTGTTCTTTTATTATCTTTTGCAGTAATTTTGCCACGCTGTTCTAAATGGTACGTATAATTTCGTGCCTTATTGAAAATATTAGCCATGCTATTCCTTTTCTGATGGTTTATCACTCTTATCTTGTTCCTGTATTTCCTTCAGGCATCCCAACACCATACTGACAGTTTCTGACAAGGAGTGCGACGTTTTGAACCAGTCGTTTGGAAACTTTGACATTACCTCTTCCGCCGTCTTATGGACATCTCCCAACTCTGCAAACGTGAAATCCTTGAGATCTGATATTTTGTCAATCCCATATTCCGCCTTAAGATGGTTTCCGTTGACAATCTCCTTGCCGTAAGGCCTCTTCAGAACAACCCATACGCCCTCTGTGAGCCATGTATTCTGCGATGAGAAATAATATCCGACAGGCTCATAACGTCTGCCGACCTTGATGTAGATATTGCTGTTTTCCTTTTCCATAATTTATAATTCGTTTTTTACTTCAATTCGTTTCTCACTTCAAATTGTTCCCCGTCGGGGGCAATGACTGTTATAATGGTGCCTATGGTGGTCGGGTAAAACTGATATGTAAAACCTTCGTCAATGGGTCCCACATATCTGTTATGGCACCACTTTTTCTCAATCCAACTGTTCCGCCATACCATGACCGAGGTCATCTCTTCGCTTGTCAAGAAAAAGCCCCTGTTCATCTGTTCCTTGAGGTTTTCATTCTCAGCCTTAAGCCTCATGATTTCTGCATTTACATATGCCTCATTTCGTGATTCACGGAGCTCCTCTTGCACTTTTTCATAATCATTGGCCAAATGCTCTACGGATTCTTTGAGTTCATCCACAAGCTGTAGAGGGTTCTTATTAACGAATATAAACTTTTCTTTTGCCTTTGTTACTGTCTTCCCTTTCCCCATAATTATTTTCCGTTTAATTTGTCAAGGATGTAATTTATAAATTCGTCCTGCATTTTGGCTGCTAATTCTGCAGGTAGATTCAAGCCTCCACAACCAATGAGATGACCCCAACCTCTGACAAGAAACTGACGTTCTCCTTTATAGGTGATTGCGCATGGCTCATCAGAAAGTTTCCATTCGGGCTCAAAATCTGACGAACAATCTCCATTAATGATATCAATTATGTGCTTTATTCTCTCCGGTTCTCCGGATAGATAATTTCCCTTCTCATCATACTTGAGCTCAAAGCAACTCAATGCCATGCCTCCATCTGCATCCCAAGCATAAACGCAATAGTCGTCCAAATGCAGCGGCAACCTGTAACATTCCGTCCAATCTTTCGGAACAAAATTCGGATACTGTTTCTTTTCAAAATCCTCAGCCTCAGGCTGCTTATCTGCCTTGTCTGCATTGTAGACATCATAGGTAGTCCATATATATTGTGCAAACCCGAAGTGTTCATAACATTCATGACACACTACTTTCCCATCAGGAGAAAGTTTTCCATCTCTACTGTCAAATGACTTACCGCATAATGGGCAAATCACTCTGTATTTTAGTTTTTTACTCATATTTTATATCTTTCTATCTGCAAATGTAATGAAAATGTTTGATATCACCAAATTCCGATAAAGAACAATACTTTTTTATTAATGTCAGATTGTCTCCATGTCGTCTTTCGGAATATTGTTCATATAGTAACTCTCTAAAAGTGACCTGTATATGGCATTCTCCACCTCTTCCTTTGTCCTGTATACGGAATCACCGGGAATAGCGTCAAGGAATCTGTTGCCCACCGTGATTCCGTTTTCCTTGAAGAACAATGTCGAGGTAACATATGTATCCTGTTTTGAGACTGTGCCGAGTATACTGTCGATTCCCACACTCCAATAATGGAGGTAAAGCACGTCATTTTCCTCACGCTGTCTTCTTTCATAAGTAACTGATGAAATTGTCGGAAAGAAGGGCATCTTGAATACATTGACTACATCTTTGTATATCTTATGATCCAATGCGTCCTTGCTTGTATGGTAAAGAGGAAACTCCATATCATAGGCGCGATTATTTCCACGGTCCTCGAATAAGATAGTTACTCCTGAACCCTTGCTGCTAAATACGATTCTGATATAAACAGACCTTAGATTAAATTCCTTGGCTTCGCTTTGAGTTACAGCGCTGACGATAGCATTGCCATGCTTCAAGAGGATGGAACTAAATGAAAGCTTGATAGGTATTATCTGAAACTTGTCAACAATATAGAACACGTCATCCTCCTTGACGTAAGGTGCATACACCGGGAGACTTCCACCACCAAGAGACTTTAGACTTGGTTTCAATAAGCTCGGCTGCGGGGTCATGTCATGGAAGCAATGCTTGATGAGGTATTGATTTTTGATGTGTTTTAATTTTTCAAACATAATTAATTTCTCTTTTTTGCAAATATATTGTTTTTTTCTGAAAACAAAAAAATACCCATTGTTAATTATTGCAGATAAGAAGGGTTATTTTCTCTCTCGATTTCCAAATCAATTTCCGCAATGCAGTCTCTCATGGAATAGGAATGCCCAAACGCAGAACATTCCCAACAGACTCTCTGCTCAGGAGGATAATATCCTATGCAGTCAATATTAAAACCACGATATTCGTAGTGCCCTTTTGATATCTTTTTAAGTTTATATTTTTTTGTCATGATTAATATTATTCTTTATAAAACGAGCTAAACTGTATTATTAGCCATTCCATGTTTTCAACCTTCATATTTTTCTTTTGTGTTGGGCGATATCCTGCATTATGGAAATCAGTCAATATAAGTTCTTCATTCTTGCCAAAAATAGGGACAGCAACAACTATTGTTCTTTTTGCCGTTGAAGCAATAGGTACTGCCTTTATCTGCCACTGTTTATCTATTCCATATTTGATGATCAACTTGGCGGCAATGCGTTCTGCTTGAACAGCTCTCTTATCATGTTCAACAAAACCCCCAAAAAGAGACCCAAAGCTGTCAGCAATACGTTCCAAACGATAGTCTACATATTGTTTTTTCAGTTCCTCGATTGGAACTTTTTTCAAATCGATACTATCCAAATAACTTATTCTGTCTTTTGGCTTGAAAATATCTTCCAAAGCCTCATGGATAGCTTCTCTTATCATTTTGCGTATTTTATTCTCTTCCGCCATAATATATTGTGTCTTTTGGTTCTTCCACAACCATTGAGTCCTCATTTTCCATAATGGTTTTTTGCCTCTTGTTGTATTCCGCGGTCTGTCCAAACGAAGATCTAACCAAAAGAGTAAGAAATATTGTTGACAGCAGCCATAAAACCACCATCTTGTTTTCCATATCCTCATCCTTAGATGGCTCTCCATACAATACCTTTTTAAGAATTACGCAGATAAGATACAGTGCCAACATGATGGCTAACAGAATAGCTGCGCCATTCAGAAGAATCTCTGCCATATCTCTAAAATTTTCAATTCCACCAACTTCTCATATTATATTGCCTGATCATGCAATACAGGTTCCACGCCTTTCCAAGACGAATATCATCTTCTATTATATAACGATAATCTTCATTCTCCAGCCATTCGGGAAACTGTCCGTATTTATTAAATCTCTTCCAATTTTTTGTATTGACTCTCTTAAGTTTGATTTTTTGCCACTTTTCGTTGTATGTAAAAGACGCATCATCCCCATTGATGATATCTATCAGCCTGCTGCATATTTTGGCATCTCGCGCTACAGCCCAATCATTAACTGTAATATGGGATGTTGCATAATATTTTGCCATATCTTCCAACTTGGCTTTTTCCATATACAGCATGTATGCATAATCCCAATCTTGATCTTTCCATCCAAGCTTTATGAAATGCCAAATTTTACGAGATCGGTATCCGATGTTGGTAATCCGCATCCAATTACGCCTGAAAAATGCCGAAACATATATTTTCCATATACGTTTGGCCGAATAAATAATGTCCTTTCCCTTGTCCATAATTCTATAACGTTTTATTGTTTAGCCTATTGAGAATGTAAAGTATAAATCCCGCGATCACTTTTACGCATATTCTAATTCCGCATTCTCTAGTTTTTCTCTCAATTGATAGCACCGGCTGAGTTCCTCCTGTGCTTTTTCTATGCCTACAGTTAAGGACTCCTTCATATCACTAATTGCTTCGTATATGGTTCTTCCTATACAAAACTCTCCGCATCTGTGATTTCCGTCAAAAAAGGAATATACATGATGTAATAAGTCCTCAGCATCCGATCCGGTATAATCTTCTATCACGACCTCTCCGTTATCGTGATATATTATAACTCTAAAATATATTTCCAACATGGCATAAGTTTATTTGAAAAATACCTTTGAAAAAGATTTACCAAGTCTCGCCCATCCTTTTAATTTCAACAGATGCTGAAAACTGTGGGCATCGGGGACAGCGCAAATCTCGTTGCAATCCCACGAATCTTCCACCGTATTGTATGCGAAATAATAACCGTCCGCATCTTTGGTAATGACGAAATCAATTTGCGGATGCCTCCACACCGAATATGGGTTAGGCAGGCCTTCCCTCATGGATGTCTCTACAAAACCATTCACTTTAAGAATATCGTCCGTCATCGGAATTGGGGACAATTTTCCGTATGGAATAACTTTCGTATCATTGTTTCTAATAATACCTGTGTTCAATATTTCTTCTACACGTATAGGATTCTTTCGATAATTTACCAAATCCCCTACCATTAACTCTTCTGCTATCATTTTCCGTTTACCTCCTTCAGTTTACTGTTAATTGCATATATTGACGCATTCCATTTTTTGATAGCGTCCGATGCCTTGTTTACATTTCGTTCAAGTTCCGTTCTTATTACTGTAAGAGCCTCTTCCTCAGTATCACCGATGGCAGTCAATCCGACATCGCCATTGAAGTCTCCAAACACTTGCACCTTACGTTTTATTGTATCACTAATGCCATCCCCGTCAAATTCCGCAGTCTTGATCAAATTATCTTTATACAGGAATACCCTGTATGCCTTTGTTTCGTTTTTGTTTCCATTCAATTGTTTAATGATGTAATTTATGAACCCGTTCTGCATATCAGATGCCAACTTCACGGGCAGATTTAAACCGCCACAGCCAATGAGATACCACCATCCGCGGACCGAGAATTGAGACTCGCCTTTATAGGTGATTCTGCACGGCACATCATCAGAAAGTTTCCACTCAGGTTCAAAATCAGATAAACAAACACCATTGATGACATCAATTATATGTTTCGATCTTTCCATTTCTCTCGGAGAAACAACATTTTTGTGATAGAAAAATTCCAATACACGACCATTGTCTACGCCAAATGCAAAAACGCCATAGTTGTCCAAATGTAGTGGCAACTTGTAGCATTCCGTCCAATCCTTAGGTACAAATTCCGGGTACTGTTTATTTTTAGATTTCTCAACTTTAAGCTGCTTATCTGCATTGTAGGTATCAAAACATTCACGGCTCACTACTTTCCCATCAGGGATACGTTCACCATTTCTACTATCAAGTGCCTTTCCACATGGCGGACAAATCGTCTTGTATTTTAGTTCTTTACTCATATTGTTTAATTTTCTTTGGCAAATATATTAAAAAACTTTGAGAATACAAAAAATGTTCTACAAACTTCATAGAAAACTCATGAAGCGCTGTGCCTTCTATGGTGACAAACTATCCCCGCCTAAAGGAAGGGGACTTCTTGCCTAATAATTAAACTATTACTTAGACAAGAGTTCGCCCTCAGTATTGATGAAATAGTACTTGCCGTTTAGTTTAACTGCTGCGAATCCATCATAAAAATCATCCATCCAATCAAACTTCAGCCTGAATTTAAACTTAGTATCAATCTTAGTGTAGAAGCTAACAATCCCCTCAGATAGTTCAATTTCATTTAATCTTACAGATTTATCATTAGCATCCATGAACTGATCGGTTTCGAAGTGAAATTGAAACTTCGCACCGTCCGACTTACGGACATTGATGTACAGTGGCCCATCCTTGCTGTAGTAGTTATAATAATAGTCGTTTTCGGAAGCCGTGCACCATCGGGTGCCCTCTCCGCCGCGTCTTGCCGCCGCATGGCTGTGCGGCACGTACACGATCCACTCGTCATCCTCATACGCCTTTTCAAGGTTTTCCTTAGCATCGGACTGTTTTCTAACAGGATTAAAATCATCAGAAAGATCCTTCACCCACTCAATCAACTCCAACAATGACTTGCAGTCCTTAATATTAGGGAGTTGCGACTTGTTCTTGTCATAGGTAACCAATGCTGCTTTCAACTCAGGAATATCTCCCGATTTAATATAGCCGTTGGCATACATGCGACCAATCCATACGCCGTATCTACCTATATATGAGCCTCTATCTGTTTGCTTAAAAGTAGGATCACTCATGAGAAGTGTCTTTAATGCGCCCGTTTCAATAGTAGAATAATTTCTGCAAAAAGAATTTATTATCTTATAAAGTTCCATGTCGTGTTTCTATTTATACATCAGTGGAGTTTGGGTAAGGAGTGAGTATTGTTTATCTTACTCATCCCTACATTTTATTTTTTCTCATTTATCTAATTTTCAACAACATGGGATATATATAGGCAAATTCTATATAAAACATAAGAATTATAATAACTATGCTAAGCAAGATGCACACAATACCCCAAAAGCCCAAAAACTTATGGTTGATTTTGGCTTCAGCAAGAGCAACACCCACATATGCCCCCATTGCCGCAAATAACAGCCCAAGTACAATTTCAATTATAAAAAACCAAATCAGCATATTGTTAATTATTTTTGATGTTTTTTCCTAATGAGATAAACAGTGTCAACATTTGTTACAACGCCGTCCACCTCGGTCTTAAGGAGTTTCTCCTCGAACCGATATTCAGCGGCAGGATATTCCATATTGTTCGGTGGGCAGAGCGTTATGGAGGCAAGAGACATAGCATAAGCGAAAACAATCATAAACACGATAAGCAAACTGCCCACAATATCCCAAAATCCAAAATGCTCATGTTTGGCGAGGGATTTCCCAATAGATACCCCAAAAAGTAACGTGCCCACTATAACATATATTCCAAATACAATAATCCAAATCATAATCATTAATTATTAGATTTTCTGACAAAGAAATAGACTGTATCCGCCTCGTCTTTGCGGACTTTCTCTGTCGTGATTATCTTCTTTTCCACCTGATATTCGGAGGTATGATAACCTCTATGGGATGCGACATATTCGGACAACGTGAAACAGAACACTCCACCCATCATAAGAGTGCCTATTACATAAACCGCAATAGGCAGATCCGCCCAATGAAATAAACCGCGCATATCCGCCGGTATAAAAAGGAAGCCTCCAATTATAATACCTTCCCATAACAACATTGCTACTGTCACAATTCCTGAAAAAATAAGTAAGAACATAATTCAATCAATTTTTTATTTGTTTTTTACAAGGAAACAAACCGTATCAACTTTAACGGCATTATTTTCTTCTATTACGGTGATTTTCTTCTTTATCCGGTATTCGGTCAACGGATATTCTTTTTTGTCGTAATAATCTCTGACTTTATGGACAGTTTGCATAACGCTGACGATCAGCAGAACTATGCATACGGTATAAATCCATGCTAACAGCTCAGTATTATCGTCATCATACATAAAAACAAGACCAAGCAAAAACGCCATCAATAATGACAACACTGAAAATACTACAATTCCTACCATAATTCAATCTAATCCCGCTTTTTAAAAGAATACAAGGTATCGACTTTAACAGTATCATTTTCATCAACTGTGACTATTTTCTCATTGAGACGATATTCAGTTGCCGAGTATTCTTTCTTTTCAAAATATTTTTGGTTTACGAATGTAAAACATATGGCACATATCACAAGAAGTAGTGTTCCCGTCATTAAAAGAAAAAGTCCCATCGCTGATGTGTCTCTTGAATCTATAAACATATTTGAATATGATCCTAAAACAAACGCTGTCAAAATGACAAGTATTCCCCAAAAAATAACTTCACCCATAATTTAAATAAATTTAATTTTTTTTACTTTTTTTATACACCTCCTGTCTATCCTACGGTTGATTATTCGAAAACTTCTTATAGTTCCTAAATTCAACCATCAAGTTATCCAAGTTATCCACACTATCCACACTATCCGTCTCAGAGTCGATAGTATTCAACTCTTCAATTACAGATTTCTTCTTTTCCTCGGGCAGTTGGTTGAAGCTATCTACCAAACTGCGCAACACTGACTTATCCATAATGTTTTTGATTTTAAGGTTTACGGTAAAGCACGAGGGGAACGCACGTGTAGTGACCATATAAGCCGTTATAGTAGGCAACACCTAGGTGACCATTCGCAACCCACCTAAAGTCCCGTCTATAACGGGACCAACTTGATACGTTCGCATATTCTTTCAACAAATCTGCCCCCTCGATAGTTTTGGCGAAGGCATTAATGTCTTCCCGTTGGTATATAATCTCCATAACAGCAAGCAATGTAGGCAAGTTGAAAAGTCCGTGAACATCGCTCTTGAATTGCCGAACAAATTTCGCAGCAGGCGAGCCGATTGCAAGCAATTCATCTGTAGCGCTTGCGCTGTTTTCCGCCTTCAGTGCCTCAATTTGTGTCATGGATTTTGCTTTCCATTCATTGATTTTATCAAAATCCAAGAGCGGTAAATCTTCATATTTCGGATAAATGAGGGCACACTGCCCATTCAGCATTTCAATTTCAATGCCTTCAATGCATTCGAGTCTGTTTTGATTCTCAAACCCCTTTTTATACACTATTCTTGCCATAATCAATCAAATATAGTCAAAAAAAAAATGTAACAATCATAGACAAAGCAATTAAGATACACAAGAAACCAAGTACCTCATCATCATATGTATCCGTATCTGTTGCTATTCGGTATGTCTCATATATCAATGTTATCATAGCTAACACAAATATAACTGTAATTCCAATTAGCCCTGCGTTCATTGCTTAGCCTCCCTCATTCTGTAAACACACCGGTATTCACAACTGCCCTAACCAACATTTCAACTACAGGCACAGCAACGCTGTTGCCAATCAATTTCATCCATTTATGCCTTGGCTCGGGCAAGATAAAATCAGCAGGAAAGCCCTGCAGCAAGCAAGCTTCTTCTTTTGTTATCTTGCGATATTTTTTAGGAAAATAAATTTTTTCCAAAAACACCTTCTTATATTCTGACAAGGTGTTTGCAGCAATATCCGCCGTTGCTATATAGTCGTTCGTATCGCTTGCAACCAACGTGGGAAAGGTCTCGGATGTCTTCAGAAAAATTCTTGTCACTCCATTTATTCCTGTGCTTATCTTTGCGTTTCTGAAATCATATCTTAACTCTGACAGTTCAAGAACGCCTTTTTCGATAAGCCCGTCAATTACTTCTTGGACATTAATCTTTAGAATTTTAAGATGCCTGTCCATCTTCACCTCATCAACCGTTAGAATACCGTTCCGACAAAATTTCAATACATTGCTTTCTGTCTCAGTAAACTCCGTATCTTTTCCCGTCCTCCTATAACAATACGGCACGTGTTTAAGAATCTTCTTTTCAACAAGAGTCTCTAAGTTCTCCTCTGTAAGACTGTTATCCAAGTCTTTGAAATGCTCTAACGAAAGGGCGTTGCCATCAAGGATTCCATATTTTCTCTTTCTGCGGTTCTTAAGAAGCAACCTGCAGATTTTCTTTTCCATCTCTGTTGTTTCTTCAATATCCCAAGAGTGAATGGTTGTTTTCCCGTCGCGCAGATCGTTGAAATAAAAACAATCATCAAACCTTCCCTCGTTGACCATGCAGGGAGCAGTCTCCCCATCATCAGACAAAAATGCACCCAAACTCAACTTGTTTAAACAAGGAAAAGGCAATATAAACCGGTTAAAATAAGATTCTTCTCTAAAGCCTATTATATACATACGCACCCTGCTTTGAGGCAACCCGTAATCATTTGCATTAAGGACGAAGAGTTGTGCATAATATCCCGTTTCCTTTATTCTTCCCATTATATAAGTCAAAGCCTCCTTATTCCTCGGGTCGGCAAGCCCTTTGACATTTTCAAATATAAACGCCTTAGGACGAGCTTTATTGAGAAGATACAATGTATCATTCCACAATTGCCCGCGGTCATCATCAAACCCCAATTTCTTTCCCGCTATTGACCAACTCTGGCAAGGTACACCTGCCGTCAGAAAGTCATGTTGTGGTAAATCTTTAAGTTTTGTAATATCGCCCAAATTTTTAGTTTCAGCCTCATTAAAATTTTCACAATATGCACGAACCGCATCGGGGGCAATCTCGCTAAAAGCAACAAGTTCCCCACCTGCGTGGCTTAATGCAAGGTGAAAACCTCCTATTCCCGCAAACAAGTCTATGAACGTAAACTTTCCCATGTCAAATTTTCCTTTTTGCAAATATATCAAAAAAAAATCAATATAACAAAAAAAGCCTCTCCGATTAAGAAGAGGCTTAATTATTTTTAGCCACAAGAAACATGATCATTTTGAGTTATTTGGAATCTTTTGTGTGAGAAAGCATCTTCATCTTTTGATGTTTTCAAAAACCACCAAAATATATGTTTAGGTCCTGATATTGTGATGTGAGGAAGACCATTTTTTGCCCATACAACGAGTTCAATACGTTCAAGAAACCATTTATTGAACCAACTGCCAAATACTAATGCATAAAAGTTAACACGTTCATTTTTGGTGTGATAACAATAGCCTAATTTTCCAACATTGAAACTATATCCAGTTTCATGCCGCACAAACAAGTATTCTTTGATTTTTTTAAAAATTGTAATTTTCATAATATTTTTTTGTTAATTTGATATTTACCAAAGTTTTTATTCGTCAAGAATATCCAATATCTGATCTATTGCAATATACATTGTCTCTCTAAGGGTACTGTTTGCGCTGCCTGTTATTCCTGAAACAACAAGAACATTCGAACCCTCTGTATTGATATGATATACTTTAAATTGAAACCTGATATTTCCTTCTAATTCTGCCGGCTCTATTGAAATAATGTATCCTTTATCGTAAAGCATATCCATCACTTCTGCATATGTCGGGATTTTGAACCTGTCGGAATCTGCCCACATTGGGTCAGCCTCACTCACTGTGAAGAAAGACGGTTTTCCATTATAATTGCCTACACTGTATTTATACAAAGGAAATTTCAGGCTCAATAGTTTTCTTGCCATTTCCTCGGTAACATAGTCATTATAAATTGGCTGCATATATTATTCCTCCCACTCTATTTTTGTTGTTGTTAGATAACCTTCAAGTGACAGCCCAGCAGTCTCTGCATCTTCATATACACCATAGATTATTTGTCCAGAATATGCGACTCCGCAATCATCGGTATATATATTTACCCAACCTTCTTTCTTTTCCGTAGCGAAAAATAAATCATTGTCAGAGGGTCTTGATGGCAAACATGCTCCGTCGGGCAAATATGTTACACAATTATCAAAATTATCTTCATGCACAAGTGCAACTATGCTATAACCAGCTATATCTCTTTTATTAGTATAGATTATCGTCGCATCCCGACCGTTTCTTGTAACAATCTTTTGATTAGGATTTTTTAAGTATTCTTCTAAACTAAACTGTCTCATTTTTTTACTGTAAAAATATTAATATTTTATGCTATTTTTTTGATTATCAAAAACCACTCAAAACAACTCTTCGTAACTAATAAAATAGAGACATCGGATTTGCACCAAAAATGTTGTCCATCTCATCCCTTTCCTGTTGGCTCATCCTGTCATATTCTTTATATGCGCTATGTGCCACGCTTGCAATATAATCTATGCTGTTAGAATTTTTTGGGTGCTCTTTATATTTTGCCCTAAATGCTTCTTTATCTTCTAGATATTCAAGCACTCTTTCATACAGAACTTTGCTTGCGCCTTCTCCTCTCGGATAACTATAAGGATATTGGCGATAAATTATCTTTATTGCCTCAGTGATATCATTCAATCTTTTTTGTTCTTGGCATCCAAGAGTGAACCATTCAATATGGTTAACACACCATTCCACATAAGCGGGATTCTCAGATAAGACACTCATAATAGAACGTCCTTTATATTTTCCAAATGTGAAAGTATCCATTACTCCACCTCCATCGTATCTACCGCCCCAGACAAAAATGCGGAAAACGTATTTACAAACGATTCGTCATTATTGAGATCTCTTCGCTCCATCCTAGATAGAATAGCATGTGTCAACTCGTGCCAAAATGTTGCTCTCATTCTGGATGCTGATAATCTATTGCCTTCTATTCCTTGTGCAATATCAATTACGCCCTCTGCTCGCCAGCATCCGAAATCTTCATTATAGTTCAGCACATCTTTTATATTGATAACGTAGTCGATACCACCGACTGTCATCTTTTTTGGTATTTGAAATTTCATAATTAATCCTCCCACCATTTATAGTACTCAGGGCAATCGTTTTGTGTGCCAACCAAGTATTCTGTTTCATCGTTATATGGAACACACATCTTCCAAGTGTATAGGCTGCCGACCTCTGTTACCAAGTATCCGCCTTTAGGCTCCTTTACGAGCGTTCCGAAAAAGTTTGGTATCCAAGAACCCTCCTTTACATCACGTTTTACCAACACCTTGTCAAACGGCTTAAATGCCTTGGGGTTGAACTTCGGAGCCTTGAACTTGCTCCAATCCGGCTGATATTTTGACGGAAGCAATAAGTACTCGCCAGTAGAGGAGTCTTTCCCATTGCTACTAAAAGCATATACTAACCTATTGTCACTCGCATATATTTTATTCCCCGAGACTCCAAGGAATTCAACTTCCTTTTCCGTACTCGTACAATAGAATTTTCCCCCTTTTGGGCAATGCCTCACGAGCTCGCAAAGATTAAGGTCTTCATTCATAGCCTACTCCTCCCACCATTTATAAAACTCCGGGCAATCATCAGTAGTACCGACCAAATGTTTGGTCTCATCGTTATAAGGAATGCACTCATGAATATCCCAATCTAAACAATGAGCCTCTCCATTTGGCAACATATCACTGAAAAAGCTGCATACCCATCGTTCACTCTCATAATTGTGCTTGATTAACACCTTATCAAATGGCTTAAAATCTTTCGGATTAAACCTCTTATGTGGACGTTTAAATTTGCTCCAATCCCTTTGGTCTTTTGATGGAAAGAGTACGCATTCTGCTTCTTCTAAATCATACATTTTCCCATTTGGATAAAGTGCTATACGATAGGAGCAAACCGATGTTAACTTTATAGGCATAGAGCTCCCCTCTGTTATCTCTTTCAGAACTACATCACCCCATATCGGAGACCAAAACTTGGTTCCTTTCGGGCAATCCTTTAAAATTTCACAAAGATTAAGATTCTCATTCATAATTTATTTCTCCATCATTTTTCTGAATGTTTCACAAGCATCGCACTCAGTATTGAAACATTTGTTAGAGTCTATTTTATGTGGACATGCATAGCGACATAAGATAATACAAGCATTGTCAATATCAATGGCTTTCTGCTCTTTTGCTCCACGAATATATGCATCTCTTCTTATTCTACTTGATAAAAATTCATCAATTTCTTCAGGATGCCCTATATAAACATCTGCCCTTTCTTCTATTGTCATAATTTATTCCTCCCACCATTTATAAAACTCCGGACAATCATCAGCAGTTCCCGCCAATTGTTTTGTCTTATCATTATATGGAATACATATTTCCCATCTATATCCACTACCAAGTTCAACTACAGCATATTTACCATCTAGATCTTTTAAAAGACTTCCAAAAAAGCCCGGTATCCATGCACGTATTTCATTATCACATAGCAACACTTTATCAAAAGGTTTAAATTCTTCAGGATTAAATCTTTTAACAGGGGCTTTGAACTTGCTCCAATCGCGTTGGTCTTTGGATGGAAACAACATACATTCGCCCTCTCTATCATATTTTCCATCACTAAAGAAACCAAATTTTGTACCATCCCTATCTACATATATTATATTATCTTTATATATTACATCATATTTGACACAGATAAACTCCACCTCACCCAAGAACGGTGACCACAACAACATTCCCTTAGGACAATCCCTCAGGATTTTAAAAAGATTTAAAATTTTGTTCATATTTTATTCCTCCCATTCAACTTCTTTACAATCAATAAAACCAGGCAATGCCTTATATACCAACATTTGCGTTTGTGAATTTGTAACTTCGGCTCTCGGTATATCGGGGAAATCCTCATCCTTGAAAAGGCATACCCAACAATTTTTCGTTGATGGGCTAAAGTACAGTTGTCTTGACTCACGTAAGCAAGGCTCTCCTCGCCATGTATATGTCTCTACACTATCGTAGGGCTTCCCATTCTCATCAATTCTCTTAACCAATCCGAGAATCACGTATCTGCCCCTATCGGACTTCTCCATCAGGTCGGTACACAGCACCCTCACAGGATGCCCTTCTTCGTCAATAATTGGTCTGTTCGGATTTTTGTTATATTTTTCTATATCAAATTTTTCCATAATCTCTTATATTTTCAATTTGTATTCAACGACATTATCCCCGCATTCGTCGCAATGATAACAGAACTTATATCTGCCGAGAATTTGGATGAGTCCACGAAGTGCCCATATCAAATCTGCATTATCATTCCTACTGTTGATGACGGCTAAAATCATATCCCTGATTTCTTCTTCTGTAAAATCGTTGGCATCCCTTTCTGCAACAGAAATAACATCAGCATTATCTTGGTCTTGACCAGTTATAATTATCAAACCATACTTATCCGTTTCAATCATAATTTCATCATTAGAATAGTCGCCAAATATTTCAACGACCATTCCTAAAAGTTTGATGAGATTATATCTGCTTTTTTTCTTATCAAGAACCTTTTTGACAATTTCTTTTAATTCTTCGTTTGAATACTCCCTTGCTTCTTTATCATCGATTGTCAGGGAATTACAAACACAGCCTTCGGTTAATATGATTTTCATTTTTTTTAATATTTTTTTGCAATAGTATCAATAAACTTTTGAATCTCAACGATAGTTGGAGATTGCTTCATTTCCGCTGCATTTTTCTTCAAGGTGCCCGTTATCTCTGCCATGCTTGCAGTATCCATTTGTGGTAAATGCAGCTCCGTTTCGATATTGTTGCGAAAACAGAATACGCCAATATTTTCCTGTGATTTTTCGGCACGGCATAAATTTTTCACCATGGCTATTTTTTCTTCTCGCTCAAAATCATCATCACTGTTTGCATTGAAAATGGCAATATAATCAAATTCTCCTTTATAATTGATTTGATATGTTCGGATCATTGATGGAATTCTTAGATAATCCCATACAGCCACCACATAAACCTGATTAGTACCCACATCAATCAACGTCCTCACAATAGATGCACTAAGCTCGTCTTCTGCAATAATCAAAAACGGTTTCTGAACTTCTTCCATATGTTTTTAATCTATAATTTTTTTCTTCTTCAAATAATCAATAACAGCTATGAGCTGAAAGCCCCAACTTATCTCATCACCTGACATGTCATATGCGTATTCCTTAATAACAAAGTCGTCCGCATCGCCTTTTAGCCAATTATTTACGTCCTTGGTTAATCCTTCTTTATAATCTTTGTATTCGGAGGTATATTCAAAGTCTTCGGATGTTAAGATATTGAAACCGAGTAGGGCATCCAAAACATATTTTGCTTCCCTATAATCCAATTCTCTTTTGAGCGGAAAACCTTTGATGTATCCGTTGTTTTCCATCACCATTTTAGTATCGCCTAATTTATAAGTCTTCATATTCTATATTTTTTCCTATTGCAAATATATAAAAAATCTCAGAAACTACAAAATTTCTGAGATTGATCTCTTATTATTAACACTAGAAGTCTCCTTCCTTCAGGTGGCTGTAATTGACGCGCTAATCAATAATATTTTTAAAAATAATTGTGTCGGAAATAATTTCCCCTTTTTCGTTTATCGCATAATTTGCTCCTTTTGGGATACAAAATTCCGCCATTTTTATACACCTTTGATTAGGATATAATTCTATTACTTTTTTTCGTAAGCCCAAAAAGTATTTCTTTATAATGTATATGCCTTCTCCTGTTATTATAGGGTTCAACTTCTTTGAATAAGAATGGAAACCTTCATATCCTAAAATGTGATTAAGGTTATTTATAAAATGCATACAAGAATGTTGTATTTCTCCTTTTAAGTAATAATAGGTCCTATGATAAAGAGCATAGCATTCAGTCTCATAAGAACTTTTATCTCTATAAACAACCTTCCATACTGGAATATCTGTCTCTTATACACATCTGACGCT